>Ga0123355_10005811_pt1 | contig 18143 bp, 8 predicted proteins | sample TergutEmb28metaG_3_FD_89872 | JGI IMG/M metagenome (GOLD analysis project Ga0123355, IMG submission 89872) | Embiratermes neotenicus P1 segment gut microbial communities from Petit-Saut dam, French Guiana - Emb289 P1 | ecosystem: Host-associated > Arthropoda: Insects > Digestive system > Gut ... | reverse complement strand
TACTGGTGGAGCACATGGTCCACGTAATGTAGGTTTATTAAACGCAAGAGGCGAGTACATAGTATTTTTAGATGCTGATGATTGGTATGATGCTAATGGATTGAAAAATCTTTCTGATTTGTTAGATAAGTCTGGAGATGGGATTGCGTTTGGAGGTGTTTTGTGTAGTACCAATGGACGTCTATCTCATTGGATTCCATCTTATATTGAAGCTAACCGCATGAATTATTCAATAGATAAGTTACCATATGATTTTTATAGTTGGTTGGGACCACAAGGAAATATGGTGCGTGCGTCAGTTGTATTTGAGAACAATCTGCACTTTATTAACCAGCGCGTGGCTGATGATGTAACTTTTTTTTTACAGGCATTGAGACTTTCAGGTACAATTTCACAAACGACTAAATTAACAACTTATTTAAATAGAGATGTTGATAATAACAGCTTGAGTAAGTCTGTAAATGAGACATTTTTGTTATCTTGGCTGAGAGCACTATCGTATATAAAACACAATTATGAAATGGATGGTTCACTTGAAAAATTTTTAGCTCGTCGTTTAGAATGGTTAGTAATAGATTTTTCGATGAGATGGGATACAGGGTATGGATTTAGTAAAGAAAAAGTGGCTAATTTTGCTGATTTAGTTGGACAATATTTAGGTGAATTGCCGATTTATTTAGGAGACTATTTTAAGACGGAAGAAAGAAAAATTGTTTGGCAAGCATTGATGGAAAAGGAATTTGATTTTATTGTTAAGTTTTATGAATGGCATTCACTTCCATTTTTTGACAAAAAATTAGAATTAATAGACAGTGTTTACTACTATGTTTCAGATGATCCAAAGCTGCCTAATGTGAAGGTTTCTGTGAGAATTGAAGGAAACACTGTTAAAGTAAGTGAATCTGAAATCATCATTGACTTTAATATTTTTGCAACTGAAGAAGTTAATTTTTGCGAGTTACGGAGTATCAATAACCCATGGGATAGTAGAATCATTGATGTAAATAAATTAGATGATGTTCATCATCAAGTAGTCATTCCACATGAAATCTTTGAAAAAATTGAAGATGATGAGCCGTATACTGTGTTTATTAGAACAAATCGATTCCATGACAATCCAATTTTGATTAATGAGATTGAATGTTTAGTACGGCATGATACAGTGATTAGAAATATTAATGGGCATGTCGCGATTGAGAAGCGAGGTGTTGAAAAAGGCAACTATTTAGTAGTTAATGAATCAGCTGAGGAAGTGGTAGTAGAGTCGAGTAATAAAAATGTTAACCTATCATGTGTTAAAGTTGTTGGTTCATCCTTTTTAAGTAATGGTAGAATTGCAATGTTAACAGACGAGGGTGTTAGGATTTACATGGATTCTAAATATATCCGGAAAATTTCTGATATGTTTAATGAGCAAGAACGTAACAAAATTGCCAAAAAATTCAACACTCAATTATGTTTATATAAATCTGAAAAAGACTTGTCTATTTATAGGACGCCTTCAAAGGTAAAAAGGGAAGTTTACGAAGAATTAATCAATAAAGGTGAGACGTTTAATGTTAATGACATTGTAATTGCTGAAGATAGCAAGGGAATTGAGATATTTTTTGAAATTGCTCCACACAAATTTGTACTAGCTGAAAAGAAGTTAGCTAAAAAAATTGACTATTCAGAAGATTATTTAGACAAATATAGTGTGATCAAAGACCGTGGAAATCACCAAACGGGTGTAAACTTTGTTGTAATGACAGATAAACTTCCAGTATATAAAGCAAAGGAATTAGGTGAGGATAATTTAACTAATAAGGAATTAACTAGAGGGGATATGTTTAAGGTGAAATCTTTCAATCATGCTCATGCAAAAGAATCTAGTTTAGAAATTGAAGGAGTTGGGTTTGTTTCTGCGAGAAGAGATTTAACCGAAAAAATGAATGATAAGTTAAATCATCGAATTTATAATGTCAAGCCAGGTAAGTATATCGTTATTGGGAAAGAGGAAAAAGGGTATCGCTCCCCGAGCTTTGCTGATCGTCTTAGAGCTAGAGGCTATAAAAAAGGAACTATAGTTAATGGAATTGGCTTTGGGATCTCTACACATGGATATCCTAGATTAAAGCTAGATGATGGTAATTATGTAACGTCAAATATTAAGTACATAAAGTTTGAGGGGGAGTAGTCATGGACAGAGTGTATAATTTGATTGAAATAAATATGCCGAGGAAAGAAGCTGAGGATCTAGTCTTTGAAATTGAAACAAGCGAAAGAATTTTGTCTTTAGGGTTGTATAATCATCAAAATGAAGAACAAAAAAGAATACCAGAAACTGCTTATTCTCAAGATGGATCAAGTTTGAAAATACAACCGCGTGATGTTGGTGTGCAAAATAGAGATGAATTAATTCTTGGTGCGATGACTAAAGAGGGGCTATCATATTTTAAATTTTCAAAGCGAGCTACGAAATACTTATGGGAATCCTACTTTGACTATAATACATCAGAACAATCACTTTTAAACATTTATGCGTATGTAAATTTTAGTGGAAAAGTCTGTTTAGTTAACTCCACGAAAATGGAACTAGATACGAATGTTCTCAGAATACCTTATATTGCAACGATGAAGTCGATATCGTTATCAAGGAGAGGGTTTTCGTTTGTATTTTCATTAAGTTTCGACGAAATAAGATTCAAACCTAATAAAAGTAAAATACGCCCAATGCTTTCATTAGTTGATTATGAAATGCAAAATTTCATCCCTGTCTCTGATTTTGCTATTAGGGATGAGAATGGTGTATTTGAAGTCAAAGGAAATATTAGACTTCCTGATAAAATACTTCCAGGTAGTTATTGCATTGCATTTGAAGTAGAAAAGGGTGTACAGAAATATATTTTAAACGTTTACAGATTGAAGAAAAGTTTGTTTGATGATATTCATCCCTATACTGATGATAGATTTACTACACAAAACTATGATTGCGAGCTGTTCTGGTTTGATAGAGAAGGGCTTATTTTTAAAGTTAATGGAGTTTCTAAGAAAAAGACTACACTACCGCTATTTGGTGGCTATTCATTTGATAAGAAATTATCGGAGAAAGATCAGGCAAAATGTGATGCAAGTTATCAGGAATTTGAAAAGGAATGGATTCTCAGATCGTCGTATCAACGATTTTAATTTGGTGAGGTGAGTTATGGAAAAATTATTTGATATAGGAGTATTAGGCTGGTGGTACGGTGAAAACTACGGTTCGATGCTAACTTATTACGCTCTAAATAAAGTGCTAACGAAAATGGGGTATTCTGTATTAATGATTCATGAATCATTGGGATATAATGGTTGGCGAGTGAATTGGAATGATAATATTTCCCCATTGAAGTTTGCAAGAAGAGTTGGTTACGACTATACAAAACAGGTTCATTTTTCTGATCTAAGAGAGTTTAATAAAAAGTGTTGTTCATTTCTTGTTGGAAGTGATCAATTATGGAATCCGCTTATTGGACGAGTAAATAATGATTTATTCTTGGATTTTGTGGATGACGATAAAGTAAGAATTGCATATGGAACTTCTTTTGGCAATCGCAATATTGATAAATTTAAGCCTGATTTTATTAATAGACATAAGAAAAATCTTAATAAATTTGCGGCTATCTCAGTTAGAGAAAATTACGCGCTGGATATTGCTAAAGATGTTTTCGGAGTTAATGCTACTCAAGTAGTTGATCCTGTTTTTCTGTTATCGAAAGAGGATTATTCTAAATTAGCGGAGAAGGCGACATATAAAGTGGAGGGTAAATATTTATTAGCATTCATTTTAGATCCGAATGAGGGGAAAAGGCAAGCAATTAGTGCTGTAGCTAATAAGTTAGGGCATGATAAGATTGTAATTTTGGCTAATCCTGAACATAGAGAAAGTGCTGAAAAAGTTTTCAAAGGTGCCAGATATAAAATAGTTGAGGGAAATAAGCCCGAAAACTGGCTATATGCATATAAAAATGCTGAGTATATAATAACAGATAGTTTTCATGGTTGTTGTTTTGCGTATATATTCAAAAAGCCGTTTTCATCATTTTTCAATCAAGTTCGTGGTGCAGACCGATTCGTTAATCTAATGAACTTATTTGGTCTTGGTGACAGTAGAAGGATATATGAGTCGGATAGAGAAGGAGAAATCTTAGATAATGTCAATGTGATTCAAGAATTAGATTTTAGTAGTGCTATTCAAAATGTAGAAAAGCATGCAATGATCTCTTTAGAGTGGTTAGGAAATATTCTTAAGAAAGAGATTGGTATAAGTGCAAAGTAAATTAGAGTAGACAATTAGTTGAAAACACTTCGGGAGGAAATGAAAATGAGTGAGAAGTACGATGTAGGAATACTTGGGTGGTGGTATGGCCAAAATTATGGGTCAATGCTTACGTACTACGCATTAAATACAGTTATCAAAAATTTAGGGTTAAAGCCTATAATGATTCACGAATCTCTTGGATTCAATGGATATAGAGTGAAATGGGCGGATGATATTCCTCCAATGCAGTTTGCTCGTCGACAAAAATATGATTATACAGAACAACAACATCTATCTAAGAATCATGAGCTAAACCAACTTACTGATACTTTCATGGTCGGATCTGATCAACTTTGGAATCCTAATATCGGTCGAGTGAATGATGATTTATTTCTGAATTTCACAGAAGATAACAAGCGACGAATTTCATATGCTACATCGTTTGGGAATGCAAACGATGGTAAGTATAATCCAGACTTTTTAACAAAAAATCTTCCAAACCTTAGAAGATTTGATTCAATTTCTGTTCGAGAGAAATATGCAGTTGACACTGCGCAAAACGTCTTTGGTATTGAAGCTGAACAGGTTCTTGATCCAGTATTTTTATTAGATCAAAACGAATATTCAAAATTATCAGAAGGAGCAACAACTCGTCCACAAGGTGATTATTTATTATCATTTATCCTCGATCCAACTCCAGAAAAAAAAGCAGTTATAGTAAATATTGCTAAAAAACTACAGCTTGCTAAAATCGTGGTCTTGACTGATGCTGATTTGAAGAGTGTAAAAAAAGCACAGGATCTATTTTCAGAAGATTTATTTGAAGTTATTTCAGAAGTTAAGCCTGAAAACTGGCTTTATGCATACAAAAAATCAAAATACGTTATCACTGATAGTTTCCATGGGTCTTGCTTTTCCTTTATTTTCCAAAAACCGTTTTCTGTTTTCTTTAATAAGAAAAGAGGTGCGGATCGTTTTACTAACTTGATGAATCTATTTGAATTCAATGATAAAAGGAGAATTTATGAAAATTACACTGTAGAAGATATCGATAAAAATAAAAGAATTTCTTATAAAATCAATTATTCTGCTGGCAATAGCAAAGTTGCAACCGAAAGCGAGAGATCGTACGAATGGTTGAAAAAGGCACTAACTGTTTCTAAGCAAAAAGAGAGGATTTTACCAGCTGGAGATCGATTTCCGACATTGCGTTGGTTTTTGTTGCAAAATTCATTTAATTTTTATCAAGAAAACGTACCTAATGCTTTAAATTCAAAGGTTCAATTCAAAGATAATGGTACAGTTTCGAATCCGCCAACTGGAATTAAGTTTTGGGCAATTGTAGAGGGTAAGTTGTCCCTTTATGACGAAAATAAAAAAATAGTATCTATTTTTAGCACAGTAGAGTTAGTAAAAAAAATTCCTGCAAACATTCGAATTTTGGAAGAAAATATCGGTACGAAGGGATTTAAATACGTGATTAAACTGCCTACTATTGCTTCAAATAAAGCAGGTAGAGCTAAAACTGATATTGCGATACCAAACAACACACCAAATCGAGAACAAATTATGTTGAATGTCTTGGGTGATGCTAATGTGTTGAATTTAAAGAAGAAAATTCTTTCTAAAGTCCCTAAGCTAACTGTTTTCATCGGTCGCGAATTAAAGGAATATACACACAATAAAGTTGGTGGACCAGCTGATATTATTGCTTATCCAAAAAATATCGATGAAGTTGCTTCTTTAGTATCATTTGCAATTAAAAATGACGTACCTTATACTGTTCTAGGAAAAGGTTCTAATGTAATTGTACGTGATGGTGGAATTCGCGGTATTGTTATTATATTAACGGAGCTAGACTATTTTAAAATAAATGAAAATCTATTTACTGCAGGAGCTGGTTCTAGTCTGATTGATGCTGCTTATTATTTGTTGGAACATTCAAAATCTAACCTTGAGTGGGCGTGTGGAATACCGGGAACCATTGGAGGGGCAGTCTTTATGAATGCAGGAACTAATGTTAGTGATATTAGATCATGCATTAAGGAAGTGAAGTATCTTAACCATAAGGGAGAGTTGAAGGATATTTCTAAAGAGGATGTTTCTTGGGGGAAACGTTATACCACTTTCCAAGAGCGTAAAAATTGGATTATTTTGGAGGCTACGTTTAATATTAAAGAGGGGAATCAAGATGAGATGGCAAAAAAAATGATTGCTACAGTAAAGATTCGTGAAAACCACTTCCCTCTTGAAAATCCAAATCATGGATCCACATTTAAATGGTGGCGTGCACCTAGATTGATTAAACAAGCGGGACTTGCAGGCTATCAAATTGGTGGTGCTAAAATTTCTGAAAAGCAACCAGGATTCTTTGTTAATGTTAATCAGGCAACAGCTGCTGATTATGAGGCTTTAATTGGATATACAATTGCAAAAGTGTATGAGTTTTCAGGATTTTTGCTTGAGCCAGAGGTTGAGATTATTGGAGAGCGTCCTCATAAATATGAACGTTATGTAGTGAAAACGTTGTAGATTTATAGTATAGAAAGGTTTGGATATTAAAGCTGTCAAGCTGGAATTAAATTGTAAAGGAAAAAGAGGTATAAAGCTAATGATAAAAGAGAAGGTAAATTGTATTGTACCGGTGTATAACGTTGCTCGTTATTTACCAGACGCACTAAATAGTATATTTAATCAAACTATTGGTTTTGAAAATATTAACTTAGTAATTGTGAATGATGGAAGCACGGATGAAACTGATATAGTTGTAGGTGTGTTTCGCAGGATGTATCCAGATATCGTATATTTACAACAAAAGAATCAAGGAGTCTCTGCGGCTAGAAATGCTGGACTTGATTTTTGTCAAGAAAATTTTTCAGCATCTTATACTTGTTTTTTAGATGGAGATGATAAATATTCTCAAAATCAAATGGAGGTTCTCATAAATTTTTTTCATAAGCATACACAAAAAGATGAGATGTCAGATGAATTATGTCCAGATGTTGCTTTTTTACCTATTAAGCTTTTTGAACGAGAAAATACAGTACATTACCAATATCGAATAACTGATCGAGGGAAGACTCGAGTTATCGATTTAAACGAGGAAACAACTTGGTTCTCGCATGTGAATAATGCAATGTTCAAAACAGAGGCAATCATTAATGAAAGATTTGATGAGAACTTGGTGATTTCTGAGGATGCAAGTTTCTTGTTGCAAGTTTTGTTGAAAACCAATTTAGCTGGTTGGCATAACGAGGGTGTTTACTATAATCTGAGAAAACGTATGGATGAGTCAAGTGCAATAGATGTTGCAAACGCAAGTCCAGCCTTTTATGAAAGGATTTCTTTATATCGCAATGAGTTTGAGGAGTACATCAATACGTTAGGCAGAGTTCCACGTGCTGTTCAAAGCAGTAGATTATATGATATTCATTGGTTTAAATCACGAGACATTGATCCTGTAAAATATGGAATCAATATAGATACTGACAAAGCTCTGGAAGATATCAAATATTTGATTCAAAATGTCGATGAAGATTTATTAGAGCAGAACTATATCCCTTATTGGTTTCAAGCTTTTTTTAAGCAAATGATACATGGAGATATTCATTTAAGAAGAGCACCAAATGAGATTGAAGCACGCTACTTTATTGGTGATGAGTTTTTTGAATTACTAAGTGGTGAAATTCAAATTCAATTTATCAAACAAGTCAACCATGTATTACATGTAAGAGGATTTTTTGTAAAGCCAAGCTACCAAGGTATTGAGCTTGTATGTAAGTTTAATGGTCAATTTACTAAAGCTACCATAAAACCATCTTATCAGAATGATATGAAATATTTTTTAGGCAAAAAAGTGTTCCCAACGATGGATTTTGAGTTTAACATTGATATTAGTAATTTGGAAAATGCTACAAAATATACGTTGGAATTTTATTTTTCATATCAAGAAGGGTATGAAGCTGCATTTATGGTACATTCTTGGTTTTCTAGATTTTATAATAAAAATACTTTTTTTATCGGAGACAATGCTATTATAAGAAAAGGCTGGTCAAGCCATGGGTTGGAAGTGGAAAAACTCAGCAAATCATCTCTTAATACATTTGTTTTGAGTAGAAAAGGGGATTATAAAGACCCTTACCTTTTCCATCGTTATGTAGAGAATTTTGAAACATATCGCAATAAGAGAATTTGGCTTTTTATTGATAGACCAACATCAATAGGCGATAACGCTGAGGCTTTGTTTCGATATTGCTGTAATATAAATGATGGCATTGAAAAATTTATGGTAATCCCAGACGGAAGTTATTATAAAAATTTCGAAGGCGTTAATTCAAAAATAATTATTTTTGGAAGTTTTGAGTTTAAGTTTTTGTTGATGTTTGCAGAAAAAGTTATTTCTAGTACAACATTTTTTGAGTACATTTATGTTGATACGAATATCAAAAAGTGGGAGTTTAAGAAAATTTCAGCTGCATTGTCGAATGTGCAAGAAGTGTTCTTACAACATGGAGTAATACACAACTATGGTATTATAGAGGCGTATGCAAACAATAGTATGAGGGATATTGATCTTATGTTTACTACAATGCAAAAAGAATATGACATGATGCTACTACCAGAAACTGGATATAACAAAGATAATATAAAATTAACCGGTCTCCCACGCTTTGACTTATTAACAAGTAGTCCTGAAAAGATCATTACTTTTGCACCGACATGGAGAAAAAAATATAAAACAGATAGTGATATTTATAACCCTGATTTTATACATACTGATCTTTTTCGTTCAATCAATGATCTTATAAACAATTCAAGGCTATTGGAGGCTATTCAAGAATATGGATTTAAGATCATTTTGAAACTTCATCCACAGCTACAGCTACAGACAGATGACTTCCGTCAATCGAGTGAAGTAGAAATTGTTGGAAACGAAATTTCTTATAATGAGATTTTCCGAAAATCTTCAATTATGATTACAGACTATTCAAGTTCAGTTTTTGATTTTGCTTATTTGAAAAAACCTATTATCTACTATCAAAAAATAGAGTTAGATTATGAACTTAGCGATGATATATTCAATTATGAGAATGATGGGTTTGGTGTTGTTACTCAGGATCAGAGTGAAGTAGTTAGTAAAGTGATTGAGTATATGAAAAATGGTTGTAAAATGGAGAAAAAGTACAAAAAAAGGGTTGATCAATTCTTTACTTATCATGATCAGAGTAATTCAGAGCGTGCTTATCAAGAGATTTTGAAAATGCCTAAAAGAGAGCGTGATGCGTTGATATAGTAATGAAGAGTAGTATTATAAAAATGGGGTATCTACTTAGTGCAATCAAAGATAGCGTAATCACGTTTAAGTACTAAATAGCGCAGTAAATCACAGATAATTGCGTTACGTTACTAAAGCTAAATTTTGCGATTTTTGAAACGAATTAGACACCGTGGGTGGCACTGAGTCGATACCCCATTTATAAAATATGACAAACGTATGGGTTTGCAAGGTAGTTCAAAGACTAGGAGGAAATTTTATGATGAAAATAGGTATAGTAACATATAGTTGCAATTTAAATAATTTTGGTGCAACTATGCAGGCTCTAGCCTTACAGCGTGTATTGGAGAGCTTTGGATATGAAGTGAAGCATATAATGCCAAACTCTGTTTTTCCTGTTCCCAAAGATGAGAAAGAGGCTAAATCATTAGCATTTAACAAGAGAAACTTGAATTACTTAGACCCAAGTAGTAAGAATGAGTTAAATGAGTTAGATCTAATTGTTTGTGGTTCTGATCAAATATGGAGTTATCCACTAAATAAACTGAAAGCACACTACTTTGGATCATTTGCAAATCTTACAAACAAAAAAGTTGAACGAATATCCTATGCTGCATCTTTAGGTAAGACAGATTTAACAGATAGTAAAATACGTTCTACTTTCAACAAATTTTTAAAAGAGTTTTCTCACATCTCTCTTAGAGAGAATCAGTCTGTTGGTGTATTATCTGAGCTTACAGGTAAACCAGTTGATAGTGTTTTAGATCCATCAATGCTTCTAACAAGATATGAATATTCAAGTATGCTATCATCAAACCCCTTTGTTGATGATTACATCTACATTCATAATCATTGGCATAATTGTCCGCCTGAAAACCAAAGATTTAAAGAATTGGTTAATTATGCAGAATTAATATCTTCATTGCTTAATCTTAAAATTGTTCATAATTTGGATTATACTTTTAATAATCAATTAGGGACTACACGATATATGAATCAAGGTGAAGTGGTAAATGTTATAAGTCATGCAAAATTTGTATTAACTGACTCTTTTCATGGTACAGTTTTTGCAATTATATTTGGAAAAGAATTTTTGGCGATTAAGCATAACGATGCAAGAGATGATAGACTTATTACTATGTTAGATTCTATGGGATTAATAGATAGATTGACAAATGGTAAGAACCAGCTTCCTATACAAACTATTATATCTGATATAAATTGGTTAGAAGTATCAAGTAAAATGAACAAAATGAAGCAACATTCTTTAGAGTTTTTGTTTTCAGCTTTAGGAGATATTTCTAAAAGAAAAGAAAAACATACTGATTACATTACAACTGCTAATGAGTTTAACTGCTATGGATGTGGGGCTTGTAAAGATATATGTGCTCATAATGCCATCATGATGAAGCAGAATACTGAAGGTTTTTGGTTTCCTATAATAGATTTTTCAACTTGCGTTAAATGTGATATATGCAAGAATACATGCTCGCACAATAGCAAACCAAAACTTTCAAACTATGATCCAAAAGCATATATTTCATATGCGTTAGATACAGAGATACAAATTAACGCTAGTTCAGGTGGCTTGTTTATGGTGTTTGCTAACTCTATTATTGCACAGGGTGGCTATGTAATTGGTGTTAAATTCGCTACAGTAACAAAAGCGATTTATGATATTGCCGACACAATAGAAAGTGTAAAAGAGTTTAGATATAGTAAATATGTAGAGCCAGAAGACAACGATATTCTATCAAAAACGAGGGAAGCTCTAGAAACAGGAAAACCAGTTTTTTTTACTGGAACAGCTTGTAAGCTTTCTGGATTACATGCATATTTAAAAAAAGAGTATGAAAACTTGTATACAATGGAAATATTGTGCAAAGGATATCCATCCTCGCTTGTTCTTAATAAGTATATAAATTTAAAAGAGAATGTTAAAAAATCAAAGATTAGTAAAATTCAGTTTCGATCTTCTCTTCGATCTCAAGCCACTGCTGCTACAGAAATACATTTTGAAGATGGAAGTTTAGAAATAATCGATTGGACATCTAAAAATAGTTACATACGCGCTTTTAGAAAAGGATGGTCTTTGAGGAAATCATGTTACAGATGTGACTACAAAATGAATAATTATATATCAGATATAACTGTTGGTGATGCTTGGGGGTTAGATACATTGGTAGCTCAAAATGATCCTCAGGGATTGAGTGTATTAAAAATAAATACAATGAAAGGAAAAAGTCTGTTGGATCAAATAGAAACCGACATTTACTTAAAAGAAATTCCTATTAAAGATATGTACAGAAAAAATGTTAATAAGCCTGTAGCTTGGAACAAAGAGCGAAGCACATTTTTTAATGACTTAACAAAAATGAATATTCAAAAGGTAGTTGAATTATATTGGGCTCGACAAACACTTGAAAAAAAGAAGTAGAATGGATTTATAAGCAAATAAATATTAAAAAAATGGAAAAAATGGAGGTGAAAATATTGGATAAAGAACAAATTACACTTAATAACTTTAGTAAACTTAAATTTAATAAAATTACTCCTGTATTGAGAGGTGGATCGAAGGATAAAAAATATGCTGTTGAGTCTAATAACGGAGAACGTTTTTTTGTTCGCATAGCAGATATTGTAAAATATCACAGATTTAGTATCAGCTATTTTATAATGCTAAAAGCCGCAGAGATAGGTGTTCCAGTAAAGCAGCCCATTGAATTTTGGAGTAATGATGATAATGTTTATTTTTTGACAGGTTGGATTGATGGTGAGAACTTAAATGAAGTTCTGAAATTGCATTCAGAATCCGATCAATTTCAGCTTGGGGTTAAAGCTGCTAATCATTTGAAGAAAATACACACTATACCTGTAGCTCCTGAACATTGTTTATATTTCGAGTGGAATAAAGCTTACAGTAATACAATTGAAAAGTTTACTAAGGGATATCGCAAATATGGTCCGAAAATAGTTGGTATTGAAAGTTTTTTGACTTTTATGGATGAACATAAATATTTACTTGAAACTCGTCCTATAAGTTATTTACATGGAGATTTTACAGAGTATAATATGATGCTGGAAAGTAATGGAGAACTTGTAATAGTTGATTTTGATGGGGCTTTTCAAGTTGGTGATCCCTGGTATGATTTCTATCGCTTAGCATCAAGCGAAAAGGTTACCAACTTTGCTTCAGGATTGGTATATGGTTATTTTGATGGTGATCCACCAGAACATTTTTGGTTGTTATTAGCTTTTTACAAGACGCTAGATGCAATCAGATTAGTTACTATCAGCCGAAATAATGATTTAAAACTTAGGCGAAGATTAACTCAGATTGAATATCTTGCTGATTGGATAAACAATATTGAAGATAATATAACACCTACATGGTATAAAGTGTGCATCGAAACATAAGTAATTGACTAATCATGAGTTTAAATACAGTCAAATCGCAAAAACTTGCCGGTGTTATTCAAGTCAAAAGGCCTTTTTAAAAATTTGTCGTATAATAATTTTTGACGGAGTTAAGCAATGAAATACAAAAAAAAATATGATTATTTAATTATCGGGGCAGGTCTATTCGGATCTGTTTTCGCTCATGAAGCTACAAAATATGGAAAACTCTCACTCATTATTGAGAAAAGGGGTCATGTTGGTGGCAATATGTACACTTACAAAAAGCATGGAATAAACATCCACGAATATGGTGCACACATCTTCCACACAGACAACAAAAGAGTTTGGAACTACATCAGCTATTTCACAGAATTCAGTGGCTACATTAACCAAGTAATCGCAAACTACAAAGGCGAACTATATAACCTCCCATTCAACATGAACACATTCTATCAAATATGGGGCACAAAAACACCAGCTGAAGCCGTAGCCAAAATAGAATCACAACGTAAAAACGCCGGAATCTATGGCGAACCAAAAAACCTCGAAGAACAAGCAATCAGCCTAATAGGCACTGATATCTACGAGAAGCTAATCAAAGGCTACACCGAAAAGCAATGGGGGCGCAAAGCAACCGAACTACCCGCATTCATAATCCGCCGCCTACCAGTCCGCTACACATTTGACAATAACTACTTCAACCACCGATACCAAGGAATCCCAGTAGATGGCTACACAGCAATCTTTGACAAAATGCTAGAAAGTGACCTAATCGACATCCAACTAAACACCAACTTCCTAGACGACAAAGAAACCTTCCTCAAAGAGTTCCCCAAAATTGTCTATACAGGCATGATCGACGCCTTCTTCAACTACAAATACGGAGAACTAGAATATCGCTCTGTTCGTTTCGAAACTGAAACCCTTAACACCAACAACCACCAAGGAAACGCGGTAATCAACTACACAGATGTTGAAATACCATATACACGTGTAATGGAATGGCGTCACTTTGACAACAAAGCAAATGAAGGAAAAACGGTCATTACCAAAGAATACCCACAAGATTGGGATCGCACAAAAGAAGCCTATTATCCAATAAATGACCAGCGCAATTCAGAATTATTTGCCAAATACCGAGCAGAAGCAGATCAACTGAAAAACGTTATTTTTGGTGGACGCTTAGGTAACTATAAATATTATGACATGGATCAAGTCATTACTGAAGCATTAAAAGCAGTCGAGAAAGAATTTGACAAATAAAAGAGAGTGTTACCATGAAAAAAGCATCTATACTGTTATAATAGCCATTGAAATTTGTATCCTTTTCAAGTATATAAACCGAATAAGGGTATTGATCAGTTGCAACATACAGCAACTTATGACATGAAAGAATAAGGAGAAAATTTATGTACAAAGTAAGTGTCATCATTCCAGTTTATAACCGTGAAAACTTAGTAAAACGTTGTTTGGAGAGCGTCATTAACCAAAGTATGCCGAAGGAGGATTATGAAATTATAGTTGTTGATGATGCAAGTACGGACAACACTTATACGAATGTTCTCAAATATCAAGACATGTATCCGAACTTAATCAAGCCTTTTCAATTAATCCAAAATTCAAAAACCGCTAGTGTTCCAAGAAATGAAGGGATCCGCATAGCAACAGGCGAGTACATTTATTTTGTTGATAGCGACGATTTTATCCATGAATATACATTATCCGATGCACACTGCAGTGCTCATGAAAACAATAGTGATATCGTTTTGATAAAAGCAGTAACCTTTAATAGCAAAACACGATCAATCCGATCTTCTGGGAAACTCTTTAGGCAGAAATTATACGAAAAGGGAGTGCTTAACTTAAATGAACTTCCCAATGATGTGGTACGGCCTCAATTTTATCGAAGATCACGTGTAATTGAACATAACTTTAAGTTTTCAGATGATATCAGCCTTGGTGAAGACTTTCTGTTTAACACTTCTTTTTTACTAAACATTCAAAATGTACAGATAAGTGCCATTGGCAATAAAGATTATTATTTTTATGTAGCGAATATGGATGAATTTATTGAGGATGGCATCCATTTAACAGATACACCTTTTGAGTTGGATAAAGCAGTAAAGCGTGCAAAGCTATTTTGTGAAGTTGTTTTTCAAAAAAAACATTTTACTGCTGATAAAGTGGAGTATCTCGAAAAGCTGTTTAGCAGGCTAACAGGTCAAACTTTTCTTTTACCTCACATAATCCGAAAATTAGATAGAAAAGAACGGTGGAAAATTACTTATCGTGATATGGACGAGAAAGCTTTGGCAGCGTATTCTGCACTATTTAATGAGTCTATACCAGCGTGGGCTGATAAATATTTTAAAGCTGATGATATGTTGATATTACATGCTATTCGGCGTAATGATAAAGAATTACTAATAAAATATTGTGACCATATTGAACAAAATAATGAGCAAATTAAGCTAGCTAAATGGTTGGAAAAAAATGAATTACCACATTATATAAAGCGTAAAAAACCCTTTGACATTATGTTAACTGGCTGGCATGATAATAGCAATATTGGTGGGAGTCTCAATTTTTATGCAGCCCATGAAGTGCTAAAATCTGCCAAGCTTAGTGTTGTTGTAGCAAATACCACAAAAGAAGAGGATATAACTGTGGGAAAGCGTCTCCACTTTGATATCGTATCAGAATATTATCAAATGAGTGGTTACTTAAGCGATAAAGGGTTCCATAAGACTAGAAAGTTTGCAAATACATTTGTTGTTGGAAGTGATCAACTATGGAATGCGTCATATAGCTCTAATTTTACCCAATTTTATCTTGGGAAAATAGGTGATTGCAAAAAAGTATCCTTTTCTACATCATTTGGACAAGAGGAACATGCATATAGACCAAAAATTATTGCTATTGCTAAACATTTACTTAAGAAGTTTGACCACATATCTGTCCGAGAGGACTCTGGTATTGATATTCTTGCGGGATTAGGTGTTGAAGGTGCAACGTGTATATTAGATCCTGTTTTCTTAGTGCCATCAGGTACATTTGAACGCCTGATGCAAAAATCTTCATATCGCATGCAAGGTAAATCGATATTTGCATACGTGCTCGACGCAGATAAATCCCAAATGGATTTTTTCGTAAAGTTAAAAGAACAACTCAAAGTAGACACTGCATACGGAATGACAACAGTTGGATCAACAGAAGTGCAAATTGAAGATAAGAAGCTAATGTGGAGTACATTTTCTGGTGTTGAGTTTGACTGGGATGCAACGAGTGCAGACTTTCTATACAACATTAATAACTCGGAGTTCATTTTTACGGATAGCTACCATGGCGCTTGTTTTGCAATTTTAGCGAAAAAGCCATTTTTACTAGTACGAAATAGCAGACGTGGACAGGCGAGGTATATTTTGTTTGAAAAATTAGGATTAATGGATCGTATTGTAGATAAAGATAATCTAGCGTCTGCCTTACGACTACTTGATCAAAATATTGATTGGAATCATGTATATTCTAAGCTTAATATTTTGCGATTTCACTCATTCAAATGGTTAGAAATGGCTTTAGAGCGGAAATTCCCACTAAACTTTGAAATGCAAAATGTCAGCACAATAAGCGAGAGTCAATGCACAGGATGTGAGGTATGCAAAGCATCTTGCCCAGTAGATGCAATTGAAATGGTTGTGAATAGAGAAGGGTTTGCATTTCCAAAAATCAATCATGACTGTATAAATTGTGGGGTCTGCAAAAACGTGTGCCCAGCGATGAATATTCTAAGTTCTGATGACTATGAAAAACAGGCATATGCAGTGATGGCAAATGATCAAGATCGCAGCATTGCTACGAGTGGTGGCATGTTTGGCTTAGGAGCAGAGTATATTCTTGGGCAAGGCGGCTCAGTTGCAGGTGTGAGAATGACTTCAGACTTTAGCGGTGCAGAGCATGTTTTGATTTCTGATATTAATGATTTACAGAGCCTTAAGAATAGCAAATATATCCAAAGTAGAGCAAATGATATTCACCAGCTGGTGAAGGGCGCGCTCGAAAAAGGGAAGTCAGTTTTGTTTTCTGGCACACCGTGCCAAGTAAGTGGCATGAAAAACTACATGAACACAAGCAAAACAGATACGAGTAATTTAATTACCATGGATTTCATCTGTCATGGTCCAGGCTCACCTCTAGTGTGGAAGTCATATCTCAAAGAGACTTTTGGTAATCGCAAAATTAACGAAGTAAACTTCCATAGTAAAGAAGAAGGCTGGCAATCAGAATTACTTCTATTGATAGCATTAGAAGATGGATATATACATCGTGAAAAATCTGGAAAAAATAGCCCTTGGTATGACATGTTTCTAAAGCATAAGGCAATTATTCGAAAAAGCTGTCATAACTGTCAATATGCTAACTTGAACCGACCGGGAGATATAACAATTGCTGATTTTCGAGGCGTAGATAAACTTAAACGAGAAGAGCTAAACGATGGGAAAGGAACCAGTGCTGTTTTTGTCAACACAGAAAAAGGGCAAGTGTTCTTTGATGCTTTACGAGTAAACATGAAATTATGTGAACAAGTAGAAGTTAAATCCATTGCAAATAATCAGCGCAAAGTTAAATCTGCAATTAAAGAAACTTCCAATCGCAAACTGTTCTTCGAGCAATTTGGCGAAACTCCGATCATTGATATTATTCCAAGCCTCAATAACGTAAAACCCCCAGCACATAAATCTATTCTACCGTTGGAAAAAGAACAACAAAAAGTTATTCTAGCAGAAAACAAAGCACGCGAGAACCGTCAAAAGCTCAAGGAGACCCGCTTAAAATTGAAAGATACGAAGGTTGAACTATCTAATCTAAAGAAAAAATTAAAGGAATCAAAAGGTGGATTTTCATAACGATTGCTGAATAAAAGAGATTAGGAATATGTGTATGAACCAAAAAGCCTCTAAAAACATGCGACTAACTTCATCGGCATTTTGATATTTACGAAACTTCCTAAACATAAAGAAACCTTCCTCAAAGAATTCCCCAAAATTGTTTATACAGGGATGATCGACGCATTCTTTGACTACAAATACGGAGAACTTGAATATCGTTCTGTTAGATTCGAATCTGAATCTATCAATTCCAACAACCACCAAGGAAATGCAGTAATCAACTATACAGATGTTGAAACACCAT
>Ga0123355_10005809_pt1 | contig 18148 bp, 15 predicted proteins | sample TergutEmb28metaG_3_FD_89872 | JGI IMG/M metagenome (GOLD analysis project Ga0123355, IMG submission 89872) | Embiratermes neotenicus P1 segment gut microbial communities from Petit-Saut dam, French Guiana - Emb289 P1 | ecosystem: Host-associated > Arthropoda: Insects > Digestive system > Gut ... | reverse complement strand
TACAGCCTTGTTATCGGGTTCGTGTTCCTCGGGTCAAGATTTCGCTATCCCCTTCCTTCAGCTCGAACCTCACGGTTCGCACCTTGGGGTTTCACTAGGCGGTTGGCTATGAGTACCCCCGCTCCGGACTTTCACCGGTTAGATTTATGCCATGCTCGGCACACATATAAAAAAGCCGCCTTACTCGCTAAGAGTAAGGCGGCTTTTCCATATATATACTTTTTCACATTTATGTGCATTTAGCACAATTCCTTCGTGTTAAAACTGGTCACTTTTCACAAATGATGCCTTGTGTAACAGTTCTGTAATATTTCGCTGATATACTTGTTTTTATGATACAAAAAAATGAGAGGTGTTAATTTATGAGGAAACGTTTAATTGGCTTAGTCTTAGTTTCTGCTATGGCGTTTGGTGTTCTTGCTGCTTGTGCGCCTGCGGCTGCGCCTGAGGCTCCGGCTGCACCAACTGCGCCTGCTGCTACTCCGGCTGCTACTCCGGCCACGCAAACTCCTGCTCCTGCGGATGTTCCTGCCGAAGCGGATGATGCAAGACCTGTTGGCCCCGGCTTCACCATCGCGGTAAATCAAGAAACGCCTACTATGGCTCCGGGAAGGCATGGAACTGTTCATGGCCACTGGAAAAACATCATGACTCACAACGGGCTCTTTAGAATCAGCGAAGATTTATCTCCTATTCCTGACCTAGTGAAGGAATGGCGAGCGTTAAGCGATGTTGAATTTGAGTTTACCCTTCATGAAGGTGTTATGTTCCATAACGGCGAGGAATTGACGGCTTATGACGTTATTAATTCGCTTGAGTTTATGAGACAATTCCCTGAAGGTGCCGGGCAACGTACTTCTGTTAGAAGCGGCGAAGTAATCGACAGATATACTTTCACGCTCTACACCGGCGAGCCTAACTCTTTGCTTATTTTTGAGCTTGCTCACCACGCTAACTTCATTTTGCCGACTTCTTTGATGGACGCGGGTAACGACTTTAACGACAACCCGATTGGCTCCGGCCCGTTCGTTTTCGAGAACTGGAATAGAGGCGACTCGTTGACGTTTAGCCGTTTCGACAGCTATTTTGATGAAGATAGAACTGCAAGAGTTGAATACATACATTGGCGCTTAATCCCTGAAGGAACAGGTAGAACAATTGCGCTTGAAACAGGCGAAGTTGACTATATCGTTCCTGTTGCTCCACCGGATTTCGCAAGACTTGACGCAGACCCTAACGTTACTGTTCTCCAAGTTCCGAGTATTCGTATCCACTACATGCTTTTCAATCACACGCTTCCAATGTTCCAAGACGTTTATGTAAGACGTGTAATTGATATGGCGATTGATAGAGATGCTATCGTTTTAGCCGGTTTCGACGGCTGGGGCGTTCCATTGTGGCAGCAGTTCCCACCTGATTTACCGGGTTCATCGTCTGATGGCATTAGAGGCTTTGACCCTGAAGGCGCAAGAGCGCTTATGGCTGAACAAGGCATCAATCCTGGCGATATTACTTTTAACATGATAGCAATCTCTGAAGAGCAAAGACGTAAAGCTGAGGTTGTTCAGTCTAACTTGGCTGATGTTGGCATCGCAGCAACAGTTTCTCAGATAGACTTAGCCGGCTGGCTCGGTCAAGCGAATGCTGCTCAGCATGATATCGCGATTTCTACGTTTACACCAACGAGCCTTATCGGCTTCTTGCGTGCGACATTGCACACAAATGCAATCGGCGCGCAAAACTGGAGCTTCTTTGATGATGCACACTTCTCAGCGTTGATTGACGAGGCAATTGCTACTGTTGACCCTGCTGCAAATGAAGCTCTCCTCTATCAAATCACGACAATAGCTAACGAAAATGTTCATTGGATTCCAACGAACATGGCTGTTGAGATGCGTGCATTTAATAGAAATCTTATCCAGCCTGAAATGGCGGCTAATGGAAATATGTTCTTTAACATGATGTACTGGGCAGAGTAATTTTATAAGCATATCATGCGATGAATGCCCACCATTCATTGCATGATATTTAAAAAGGAGGATTTTAAATGAAAAAGAAAAGCATTTTAGCTCTTGTACTTGCGTCTATTATGACACTTGGTATTCTTGCGGCGTGCGGCAATAACCAGCCTGCCCCAACTGCTCCAACTCCACAAGCACCTGCTCCGACAGCTCCTGCTGCACCGGGCACTCCTGAGCCAGCAGCTCCTGCCGCACCTGCGGCGGTAGAGCAACGCGGCTTAATCGTTGCAGGTCAACAAGAAACACCTGCAATCGCACCTGCAAGACATACTTCTTTAGTTGGTCACTTTAAGCATACCATGACGCATAATGGTCTGTTTAGGCTCGACTATAATGTAAACCCAACTCCGGACGTAATCTCTGACTGGAGAGCAATTAGCGACACGCAATTTGAGTTTGACATTATTCCGGGCATCTTATTCCACAATGGCGATGAGCTTACGGCTCATGACTTTGTAGAATCGTTTGCATTCGCAAGAAGCTTCCCTTATGCAGTTACAGTGCATGGTTCTATCTATCATGCTGAAGCTCTTGATGATTACACGCTTTTAATCGACACCGGCGAGCCTAACGCTCTCTTGATCTTCGACTTAGCGCATCACGGTAACTGGGCACAGCCAAGGTCTTTGATCGAATCAGGTCATGACTTTACTGTGCAGCCAATAGGAACCGGCCCATTCATCTTTGAAGAGTGGAATCTTGGTGATTCACTTCACTTTGTACGTAATGACAACTATTTTGACCCTGACCGTCAGCCTTATCTTCCATACATAACTTGGAGAATCATTCCTGAGGGAGCTTCAAGAACAATATCTTTGGAAACAGGCGAAATTGACTTTATCGTTGATGTTCCCGGCCCTGACATCCCAAGACTTATGGATAATCCTAATATTACGGTTTTCCAACGTCCGGGACTCACGCTTCACTCTATGGGTCTTAACAACGAAATGGCACCATTTGACAATATTTATGTAAGACGCGCGCTTAACATGGCCGCTGATAAAGAAGCTATGGTAATCGCCGGTTTCGACGGATTTGGTGAAGCTATCTGGAGAACTACTCCTCCTCTCTTCCCGGGTTCTTCTTCTGAGTACGAGCTTAGCTTTGACCCGGAAGGCGCAAGAGCACTCTTAGCTGAGCATGGTATTGACCCTGCGACTATCGGCTTTGAAATAACAGTTACATCAGAAGCAGGAAGACGTAAAGCGGAAGTTGCTCAGTCTAACTTTGCTGATATTGGTATTCCAACAACCATTACTCAAGTTGATACAGCTACATCTTTGAGCTTGTCACAACAAGGTTTGCTTGAAGCTTCTATCGGCTCGTTTACGCCTGGTAATATCATGGCACATATGAGAGGCACAATGCATACATCTTCTATCGGCGCGCAAAACGGTAGCCGTATAAGCAATCCTGAGCTTGACCGCTTGATTGAAGAGGCTATTGCAACGGCTGATACAGCCGCTAGAACTGCTATTCTTTATGAAGCATCAGCTTTAGCGAACTATCATATCGGTAACCTCCCTCTTAACATGAACATTCTTGTTAGAGCGTTTAATGCTGACCTCAATGTGCCTGAAATTGGCCCTAATGGCTTCATGTTCTTTAACAGAATACAATGGACTAACTAATATAGCAAAAAACCGCCCTTACCCTATTGAGTATGGGCGGTTTTTTCGTTATACCAGGCACGGTTTATAAATATGATGCATCATCCAAAGGAGGATAATGACAAAATGAAAAAGAAATCTGTTTTAGGTTTAGTATTAGTAAGTGCATTCGCAATAGGCGTTTTAGCTGCGTGCGCTCCTGCCGAGGCTCCAGCGCCACCCCCGTCACCGGCAGAAACAGCCGCAACGCCGCAAACGCCTGCTCCGACAGTGCCTGATGCACCTCCACCGCCGCCTGCCGAAGCCGGTCTCGGCAGAGGAATTACTGCAGCTATCGCTATTGAAACCCCATCCGTTGCACCCGCAAGGCATACATCGCTCGTGGCAGGGTTTAAAAACGCGCTAACGCACAACGGGCTTTTCAGGGCACATTATTCGGATCTTTCGCCTGTGCCTGAGCTTATCAGCGACTGGCGAGCAATTAGCGACACATTATTTGAGTTTGACCTGCACCAAGGCGTGCTTTTCCATAACGGTGAAGAACTCACGGCTTATGATGTAATCGCGTCGTTCTATTATGTAAGAAACTACGCCTACGCAAGAGCGAATCATTTGAGTATCGAAAGCTGGGAAGTAGTTGACAGATATACTTTCAGGCTAGACACCGGAACGCCAAACGCAATGATGTTTTTCGACCTAACAAGCCATGCAAACAAGATTATGCCGGCCTCTCTTATCGAGTCCGGGCATGACTTTACGCTTTTGCCAATCGGCACAGGGCCGTTTGTTTTTGATGAATGGCGCACAGGTGACATGCTTACTTTCAGAGCGTTTGAGGACTTCTATGACGCCGACCGAGCAGCGCGTATTGAGTATGTACAATGGAGAATTATCCCTGAAGGCTCATCAAGAACGATAGCTCTTGAAACGGGCGAGGTTGACTATCTTGTTGACGTTGCATTCCCTGACGTTCCGCGCCTTAATTCAGACCCGAATATCACCGTTTTCCAGCGTCCGGGTAATATGATGCAGTTCTTCTCGTTCAATAACGACCGAGAGCAATTCCAAAACGTTTATGTAAGGCGCGCAATCGACATGGCGTTTGACAGAGAAGCAATGGTAATCGCCAGCCTAGACGGCTTTGGTGAACCGGTGTATTCAACAATGCCTCCAATGTTCGCTGGCTCTTCTCAAGAAGGCACAAGAAGCTTTGATCCGGACGCGGCACGAACGCTGCTTGCGGAGCAAGGCGTCGAACCGGGCACACTTGAGTTTGACATGCTCGTTTTCAACGAGGAACAAAGACGCCGCGCAGAGGTTGCCCAAGCTAATCTTGCCGATATCGGCATAGCAACATCTATCACAATGATAGACCAAGCAGCTTGGCTGACGCTCACAACAGGCGATAACTTTGAAACGACTTTCGCTAATCAAACTCAGCCTAACCTTCTCGCACTCATGAGAGCAATAATGCATAGGGATAGCATCAACGGCCCGAACAGAGCACGTTGGGATAATGAAGAGCTTTCAGGTCTAATCGACCAAGCTTTAGCGACAATTGATGAAAGTGCCAGAAACGCGATCCTTCAAGAAGCTTCAAGAGTAGCCAATGAGGACGTTGGTTTTATCGGGACAAATACAAACGTTGTAATAAGAGCCTTTAACGCGAACCTTGTGTCGCCTGAAATAGCTCCAAGTGGCGCGATGTTCTTGAACATGGTTTATTGGGCTCAATAATAGTAAATAAGAGGGCTGCTTAGCAGTCCTCTTTGTATATCTAAGGAGGATGTTTATGAAAATTAAAGGCGTTTTAAGTTTTATACTCATTTGTGTTTTTGCATCTGTAATTTTATCCGCTTGTAATACAGCTAACGAACCTACTCCTGCACCGCCCGCAAATCAAGCACCCACAGCGCAAACACCGGCGACTACCACAACGCCTGATACTGCACAACCAGCCGAAGCAGCACTCGGCAGAGGGCTACATATAGCCATCCAAGCAGAAACACCAACCGTTGCCCCTGCAAGGCATACCGCGCTCATAGGTACTTTTAAAAACGACCTGACACATAACGGGCTTTTCAGAATCCATTACGACACGCTTGAGCCTATTCCTGACCTTGTAGCAAGCTGGCAGTCGCTCAGCGATACCGAGTTTGAGTTCACGCTGCACGAAGGCATACTTTTCCATAATCTTGAAGAAATGACCGCATACGATGTCGTCGCATCAATCTTTTATGTAAGAACGTATCCTTACGCAAGAACTTGGCACGGCAGTGTTGTGGATGCGTGGGTTGTGGACAGATATACTTTCGTTTTGGACACGGGCGAGCCTAATGCTCTGCTTTTGTTCGAGCTTGCTCATCAGGCTAACTATATAATGCCTAGGTCGCTAATAGATACCGGACATGACTTCACGCTTGACCCTATAGGCTCCGGTCCATTCGTATATTATGACTGGAGCCTGGGTGATTCCTTGACTTTCAATCGCTTTGACGGCTATTTTGATGTGGACAGAACCGCTCAAATCGAATATGTCCATTGGCGAATCATCCCTGAGGGCGCTTCAAGAACGATTGCACTTGAAACTGGCGAGGTTGACTATATCGTAGAGGTTGCATTCCCCGATATCCCACGCCTGCGCGAAAATCCGAACATTACCGTTTTTGAGCGTCCGGGGCTCACCTATATTTATCTGCTCCTAAACAACGAAATGCCGCAGTTTGAAAACATTCATGTAAGGCACGCCATTGATATGGCTATTGATAAGGAAGCGGTGGTTGTGGCAGCAGTAGACGGATTCGGTATGCCTATTTGGCAAAGCACGCCTCCGGCTTTTGCAGGTTCATCAACTACAGGCACAAGAAGCTTTGACCCGGACGCTTCAAGGGCGCTGCTCGCAAGAGAGGGCATTGACCCTGCAACGCTTACATTCGACATGCTCGTCTATTCGGAAGAGCATAGGCGCAGAGCAGAAGTTGTGCAGTCAAATCTTGGCGATTTAGGCATTACAACTTCGATTACTATGATAGACTTTGCAGCTTGGCTAAGTACCGCAGGCACTACTGACGCCGCTTTTGGCGCATTCACTGCGAACAATTTGCTCACGTTTATGAGAAGCACCATGCATGTAGATTCAATCCCTGCACCAAACAGAAGCCGCATAACTAATATGGAGCTTTCCGGCTTAATCGAGGATGCAATCGCTACTGTTGATGCCGGCGCAAGAGTTGCTATTCTTGAAGAAGCAACCAGAGTAGCTAACGAGCATTCAGGATTTATCCCTCTGCATATGAACATGCTCATCAGAGCGTTTAATGCAGATCTTGTAGCGCCTGAAATTGCAGCAGGCGGAGCAATGCATCTGAACATGGTTTATTGGCGTTAATTTGTAGTAAAAAGCCCTCGCGAGTATTTGTGCTTGCGAGGGCTTTTTGTTTTTATGGAAAAAAGTGATTGCGGCTCGAAGGCGCAATCACGGAGTTTTTTGCAGGGGTATATACCTGTCAGGTGCCACCCAACGGGCAACGCCCGGACGTAGCGAACGGGTGTCACCCAGTGGACGTGTTCCCCGCACGTTTGTGTAGGTCGGGCGAGATTTTCTCGCCCGAAGTTTTGCGTATGTTTGCAGCGGCACGGCGGTGCCTCTGCGCCCCATCCACCACCCGCAACACTCCCCTACCCAACAACCATAACCGCAATCCCATCAGGAATAACCGTTATGCCGGCGTTTGGATTGCCTAGCCGCTCTTCCGCTATCTTCATAGCCTCTTCAATTGAGCGCGCAGGAATCATATGCAAGTCGCGAATCATTTCATCCGGCGCTTCGGATACGTAAATAACCGTCGCGTGCTGAAGCACTCTTGCGAATATTTGCGACTGCCATTGGTCAACAATAGTGTCTTCTTTTGGCGTGTCCAGGAACTTTTTCAACATTCGCTCCAGGTCTTTCTCTTCTTTGAATGTCTTGTGGAACATTTCGCCGCCGTGCCCGTCGTTTGAGCAGGCCAGCATTATTATGCAGCCGCCCACTGTCACGGTGGCTTCTGCAGCAGTCATGCCTTTTACTGCTTGGTAGACATTTTGGTCGAGCGGATAGCCGCCGTTTGTGGAGATTACAATATCAGCCGGCACGGCTTTAACTTTGCAGTGCTTGGATAAAAATTCACAGCCCGCTACATGCGCCTTGTCTAAATCCCCGGCGACAGCGTAAATCGCTTCTTTATCCGAATTAATTACCACATTGCAGATAAAGTTTAGCCTGCCGATTCTAGCGGCGTAAAGCACGTCTATGTGAATTGGGTTGTCTTCCAAAATACCCGTCCGCGCCTTTGGATGGGCTATAAACTCGGCATTATGATTGTAAGTAACCGTCTTTCGAGCGGCAACGCCCGGGAAAAAGCTCTTGCGCCCGCCTGAAAAGCCTGCAAAGAAGTGCGGCTCGATGAACCCTTCCGCGCAGAGCAAGTCCGCCTCAACTGCCAGCTTGTTTACTATCATAGTTCCACCGGATGGAAGTCGCCCAATATTGACCATTTCAGAATTATCGCAATCATGCACGACTATTTTTTCGTTTTCCACAATTTCAGATCCGAATTTCGCAATAAGCTCATCCTCTGTAGTGAGCCTATGGCAGCCGGTTGAAATCAGCAATGTAATATCCGCGCTTGGGTTACCTTTCCTGATTTCTTCAAGCATCGGCGGAATAATCACCTTGCTTGGCACAGGCCTTGTGTGGTCGCTGCAAATGATAACAACTTTGTCCTTGCCCTCAGCCATAACGCTCAACTTTGGCGTGCCTATGGGCGATTCAAGTGCTTGCCTTACAAGCTCCTCCGGCGAGCTTCCAGGCTTATAATCATGCATTTGCGATACTAGCTCGGCTTTGAAGCGGCTTTCGGGAATATCGTATTCCAAAACCTCTTTTCCGTATGGAAGTTTTACGAGTGGCATATTTTCCCCTCCTTCTCTCATTGGTTATTGCGCCCAATAAATCATATTAACATAAAAAATCCCCATAGCATTGATCTCAGGCACTCTTAAATTTGAGTTAAACGCGTTTACGACCATAGCTTGATGCGTTGGTACGTTTACAAAGTTTTCGTTCGCGATTATAGATACTTGCTCGAATATCGCGTTTCTCGAATCCGCATCAATCGTGGCGATACCTTCGCGTATCAGCTCATTTAGCTCATGATTATAGAAATTGCTTCTGTTCGTCGCACCATCAGCACCCGAATACACCACGCCACGCAAAGTCGATATCAAAAACGACGCGCCCCATTGGCCAAACCCCGTTTCATAATCATCTTCTCTAAATCTCGCAAGGTTCGACGCGTGATCCATCATAACTATTGTCGTTGGGATGCCTATTTCAGACAATTGCGCCTGCACGACCTCGCCCATTCGCCTGCGCTCTTCAGTGCTTGCAATCATCTCAAAAGCTAAATCCTGCGGCGTGATATTATGCTCGGCAAGCAAATCTCTCGCTCCTTGTGGATCAAAGGCGACCGTTCCTTCATACGATGTTCCTGCAAATACAGTTGGAAGTTGGGCGCGCGTAGGCACTGCAAGCCCGTTAAAAGCGGCCATCGTAAGCGCCTCCTGATCTATAGCCATGTTTATCGCTTTTCTTGCATAAACATTTTCAAACTGAGGACGGTTATGATTTAAAAGCAGCATGTTAAACGTCGTTCCCGGTGTCGTAAACACGGTTATCTCATCATTTTCCTCGAGCCTCGGCACGTCAGAAAACGCTACTTCCATTACATAATCAACCTCGCCCATTTCAAGCGCAATCGTCCTTGATGCGCCTTCCGGAATAATCCTCCAAATGACTTCCTCAACCTGCGGCGCGCGCGCCGGATTCCAATAGTTCTCAAACGCTCTAAAATGCAAAGAGTCGCCAAGCCTCCACTCTTCAAACACAAACGGCCCGGCACCTATAGGGTGAATTGTGAAGTCATGTCCTGATTCAATAAGCGATTTCGGCAGCACCGCATTTCCATGAGCGATAAGGTCAAAAAATAGCACCGCATTCGGCGCCCCGGTGTAGAGCGTGAAAGTATATCGGTCAATTACCTCTATTTCAAGCGCGCTCATATGCGAGTTCCTAGCATACGGATAGAGCCTCAAATAATGGAAAGACGCTTCGACATCATAGGCTGTCATTTCCTCACCATTATGAAATAAAATGCCTTCATGCAATCTAAATTCAAACAATACATCGCTAACAGCTCGCCATTGCGCGACAATGTCGGGAACAGGCTCTAAGGTGTCGAATTGTGATCTAAATGGCGAGTTATGCGTCATAAGATTTTTAAGCGTGCCTATAAAAGTATTATGCCTTGCAGGCGCAATGCTTGTTGTTTCGAGGGCTGTCGCTATTACGAGGCTGCCGCTTGGAGCAGCGGTTTGCCCGGCGGCGGCTTCGGCAATCACTTCTGCTGATTGCTGTGGCACATATTCTGCTTGAGGTGGCGTTAGTATTGGCTCAATTGGTTGCTCGTTATGTACCGCGCACGCGCTTGTTATGCCTAGCAATAGCGCGCACACGATAATAGTTATTAGGGGTTTTTTTGTTTTCATTATATGAATATCTCCTTTGAGTGTATTTCTGATTTTATAAAACATCTAATCTTATATATTCTACACTATAATTGCTATTTCATCAAGTGAGGATGTTGGTGAGATTCATTTATCAAAGCTGTCATTACGGGCTTGAACCGTAATCTAATTTTTTGAAAGAAGATTGTGAGTCAAACTCGCAATGACAGAAAGGGTGGATTCCGAGTTCCTCCGAACCAACATTCGACACACACATTTCGCTATTTTTCACTGTAATTCACCATAAATCCCTCTGCAAGCATTATAAATCGAGTATTTACGACGCGTTTTGTTTCACAGCGGCTACATTGTCGTTACAATTTCATTACAATGCTCGTTTGCCCCTTTCTTTCTTAAAATTAATCAAGTAATATGGTAATTAATAGTGAGCGACAATATACGACGCTCATTTTTACTTAGGAGGTTAAGTTGATCGATATTGCGCGAAACTTGGAGATTGTTGAATCGAAAATACGTGCCGCTTGCGATAAATCGGGAAGACGCTTCGCCGATGTCAAGCTGGTAGCAGTAAGCAAAACTCAAAGCTCCGAGCGCATTTCACAACTGGCCGAGCTTGGGGTAGTAGATTTTGGCGAAAATCGTGTGCAGGAGCTTCTCGAAAAAAGACCGCAGATTTCGCACGACATCACTTGGCATATGATTGGTCACCTTCAAACTAACAAGGTCAAAAGCATCATTGATAAAGTTGCACTGATCCATTCTGTTGATAGTTTGAGACTGGCCAAAGAAATTGATAAACAGGCAAAACTAGTTGAAAAAACCATGGAAATTTTGGTTGAAATCAATATTGCCGGAGAAGAAAGTAAACATGGCATAGAACCCGGAGAACTTAGTGAGTTTTTAACGGAAGTTGCCACTTATAAAAACATTGTGGTGAAAGGCCTTATGTGCCTAGCACCTTATGTAGAAAACCCGGAAGAAAATAGGGTTTATTTCAGAAAAATGCGACAAATGTTTGTTGACAACAAGAGCTTGTCAGCGAATAATATTAGTATGGAGCATTTGTCAATGGGGATGACAAATGACTACGAAGTCGCTATCGAAGAAGGTGCCAGTATCGTTCGAGTTGGCACGGGAATTTTTGGCGCAAGATAATTAGAGGCTATTAAAAATACAGTTAAATAAATTATAAGGAGGCTCAGCATGGGAATGGGTATGAGAAAAGTTAAAAACTTTCTTCTAGGCGTAGATGAAGACTATGACGAAGATTTCGAAGACGAGTATGAAGACGAAGAAGAGGATGTTATCGTGAGCCATCGCAGACCCGGCATAGAAAGTGTATCAAAGCGTAAAAGTTATTCAACACTTTCAGCTAATAATCAGTCTAATGCTAGGGGAAGTGCTCGCGGCGTTCGTGAGATTACACCTATCAGAAGTATAGCGCCAAGCAGCGTAAGCAATGAAGAGTATCGCAGCATCGGCAGCGGCGCACAAATTGATATAAGCTATCCTCAAGATATTGACAGCGCGAGAGAAGTTATTGACAATATCAAAAGAGGCGTTTATTCTATCGTTAATTTGGAAGCTGTTGACAGCCCTCTCGCTCAACGCATAGCCGACTTTTTAAGCGGAGCAGTTGACGCGCTTGACGGCAATATCAGAAGGCTTTCCCATGATATGTTTGTTATCACTCCGGCAGGGGTAGAAATAACCGGCGAAATAGACGCTGATATTAGCAAGGTGGCAAAAGGCGATAAAGGTCTGTCATGGTTAGCATCTTTAAAGTAGAAAGGCAATGATATGGTAATTGACGCTCAATTTATTCGTGAGTTATTATCTTTTGTGGTGTTTTGGTTCTCGCAGATATTGACAATGGCTATTTTTGTGAGAATTATATGCAGCTGGCTTCCGTTCAGGTCGCCGGAGATATTATACACAATAACTGAACCCATTTTGGCTCCTATAAGGCGAATGTTTAACAACTCTCCGCTCGGCGGATCTATGCTTGACTTTTCGCCTATTATTGCCATGTTCTTAATCCGAATTGTCAGCTCCCTTATTCTTGGTGCGTTGTAATGGCTTTAGAGAGAGCCCGACTTATGAAAAATTTCAGACAGCCTGATACAAAGCTTTTGTTCTCAAAAGTCTTGGATCGGGCTTTACTTTGTGAAAAGCGCGGTTTTCGGACTTTTAGTGATTTTCTTGACCCGTTGAGCGCAAGGACTTTTTGCGAATTATTTGAAAAAGAAGCGTGTAACGTTATGGCTTATGGCGGCGCATTCGGCTGCGAGCGGCTTATGCTTGGTTTTTATAGCGAATATGATACTTTGAGCGAGAGCGATTTCCCGATACAAGCCATAGAAATTGTGCATAATAACGATAAGTTGACGCATAGAGATTTTTTGGGTTCTATACTCGGCACGGGCGTGACGCGCGACAGGGTCGGCGATGTGTTCACTTTTGCAGAGCGCGCGATTATATTTTTGGATAGCTCTATCACGGAATTTGTACTCGGCGCGCTTACATCGGTCGGTTCAACCTCCATCAGTTGCAGTATTCTGGACGACGATTTTTTAATAGCTCCTTTTGCGGATGCGCAAGTGAAGAATATTATCGTTTCTTCCATGCGCTTGGACGCGGTTGTTTCAGCCATTTTCAACCTCTCCAGAGGTAAGGCTGCAAAGCTTATCGAAAGTGAGCGAGCATTCGTAAACTGGCAAACGACTAAGTCCGCATCAAAGCTTGTGTCGGAAGGCGATAATATAACGCTTAGAGGCACCGGGCGTGCAAAGATTGAAGCAATAAACGGCACGACGAGCAAAGATAATATCTCGATAACCGTTACAATTTTAGGGAGGTAAGGACATGAAAGTGCTCATAGTAGTTGACATGCAAAATGATTTTATCACCGGTTCGCTGGGTACAAAAGAGGCACAAGCGATTGTCGGCAATGTTGTGAAGCGAATTGAGGCTTCCGAAGGCGAACTTATTCTCTTCACCAAAGATACGCATGGCAATGATTATCTATCAACGCCTGAGGGAATAAAATTACCCGTCCCACATTGCATAGAAGGCACGGAAGGCTGGCAGATAGAGGACTCCATCATAAACGCGTGGCGAAATAATAAAAACACCCTCGCCGCGGCAGAAATTCATGAGAATACATTTCTAAAAACGGTTTTCGGCAGCACAGATTTAGTATTTTTCCTGGATACAAACCAAGACGAAATTGATGAGATTGAAATTTTGGGTGTATGTACTGATATTTGTGTCGTTTCAAACGCGCTAATGATAAAGAATACCATGTCCGACGTAAAAATTAGTGTTAATGCCGCATGTTGTGCAGGCGTTACGCCGGAGAGCCATGATGCGGCGCTGTTGGTTATGAAGATGTGTCAGGTTGATGTGGTTTGATGGTGAGGCGTTGGAGGCGGCTGGTGGTCGCCTCTTTTTTTGTGGTTTGTGGTAGATGCATGAGCTTTGCGGGGTTCGTAGGGCTATGTATAATCCCGACATACTCTGCAATAGCTTCCTTTTTCGGACGAACCACTGGTCAACGACCGTCGGCGTAACGCACAGTTCGTCCCTACAAAAATCAAATACTCTCCCAAAACCCCTTGTATTTTTCCACCATACTGCTATAATTGTAGAAGCGTCTTAACGGAGGTCCGAATTATATGTCCGCAACTACTGAGCTAAAAACCCCAAATAGCTTCAACATAACCCAAATTCTCGAATGTGGGCAATGTTTTCGCTTCACTAAGCTTGACGATGATCGCTATAAAATAATCGCACGTGGCAAAGCGCTTACAATAAAGCAAGACAGCGATAAACTAACCTTTTCCTGTACGCCTGATGAACTTCGAGACATTTGGCACGACTACTTTGATCTAAGCAGAGACTATGACGCTATAAAGCAACTAATCTCAGAAGATGACCCCATCATGCAGGCGGCAATCAAGCACGCCCCCGGCATAAGAATACTCAAGCAGGATTTCTGGGAGATGGTTATTTCATTTATAGTATCGCAGAACAATCGGATTCCGATGATAAAAAAGGTTATCGAAAATATTTGCGTAAAATATGGCGATAAGATAGAAGGCGGATTTGCCTTCCCAAGTGCTGAACAAATGAGCGGCGCTTCTATAGAAGAACTTATGGAACTCAAAACTGGATTTAGGGCAAAATACATAGCGGATGCGGTTTTGAAGCGTCAAGATGGGCATTTGGACGAGGACGAGCTTTCCGCTCTTGATTCAAGCGAGTTAAACGCTCGCCTCACCGCCGTTAAAGGTATTGGCGACAAGGTAGCTCATTGTATAATGATGATGGGCTTGGGTAGGATGGACGTTTTCCCGACGGATGTTTGGATTAAGCGAATTATTAGTGAATTGTACTTTGAGGGCAAAGACACGCCGCTGAAAGATATTCAGGCTTTTGCGAGAGATAGATGGGGCAATAATGCGGGAATAGCCCAACAATATTTGTTCCATTATGCTAGATTGGAAAAGATTGGTAAATAGTAATTGTCGTAGGAGGAAATCATATGCCGGGGCTGATGGCCAATGTTGTGGCAGTAATAATAGGCGGATTAGTGGGCTTGGTTATTAGAAGCGGCTTATCCGTCAGGTTCAAGACGATGGTGACAAATGCTATCGGACTATCATGCTTATTTATCGGCGCGTCAGGCGCGTTTAATGGGCTTTTGGGCGGTTACTCGCATCCTGTACTTTTTATCATCAGCTTAGTTTTGGGCGGGCTTTTTGGTGAGTTTTTGGACATTGATGCACGTATACATGGGCTTGGTATGTTGATTGAGAGGAAGCTTGGCAAAGAAGGCTTTGCAAAAGGTTTTGCTACGTCCAGTCTGTTCTTTTGCGTCGGTTCCATGGCTATAATAGGCTCCATCGAGGCCGCTCTTATGAATAATTATAACATATTATTTGCCAAAAGCGCGCTGGACGGCATAACGGCCGTTATTTTAGCGGCGAGTTATGGAATCGGCGTTGTCTTCGCTGCGGTGACAGTTTTTGTATATCAAGGGCTTTTATTGCTGCTTGCGGGCGGCGTCTCGCAGTTTATGACAGCGGACGCGGTTAGGGAACTTTCCATAGTCGGCGGGATATTGATTTTTGCGATTGGCATTGATATGTTGGGCATAAAACGGCTCAAAGTTGCCAATTTTTTACCGTCTTTGATCGTACCGGTTATATTTTACGCTGTAATCGAGAGATTTTTTACGTAAAACGAAGATATTTCAAGCAAATACGAGATATTATGAGTGTATTGCGGCAAAAACGCAGAAAAACAAAACATTAAAAGATCTGCGGCATTTGCCAACATGCGCCATTAAATATAATATATTTAATGTATTAGCACTCGCCCATAAAGAGTGCTAACAAGAAGGTCTGAACTCGAAAATACGACATAGGAGGCATTTTTAATGAAAATTAAACCTTTATTTGACCGAGTTTTAATCAAGCAAGTTGAGGCTCAAGAGACTACAAAAAGCGGCATCGTTCTCCCGGGCAACGCTCAGGAAAAGCCGCAAGAAGCGGAAGTTTTAGCAGTAGGGCCGGGCGGCGTTGTTGATGGTAAGGAAGTTAAGATGCAAGTCAAAGTAGGCGACCGAGTAATTTATTCTAAATACTCAGGCACGGAAGTTAAGCTTAACAGCGAAGAGTGCATAATCGTTAAACAAAGCGATATTTTGGCTATAATCGAGAAGTAAAAAACTAGATAATAATTTCAGGAGGGTATCATGGCTAAAGACTTAAAATACGGCGTTGACGCCAGAGCTGCTTTAGAAATCGGCGTTAATAAATTAGTTGACACGGTAAAAATTACATTGGGACCAAAAGGACGCAATGTAGTTTTAGACAAAAAATATGGTTCACCTTTAATCGCAAACGATGGCGTAACAATCGCGAAAGAAATCGAGCTTGCAGATCCGTTTGAAAACATTGGTGCACAAATTGTTAAAGAAGTTTCTACAAAAACTAACGACGTAGCGGGCGACGGAACAACAACAGCCGCAGTACTCGCGCAGGCTATGGTTCGCGAAGGGCTCAAAAACCTTGCAGCAGGCGCAAACCCAATCATCATGCGCCGCGGTATGCATAAAGCGACTGAGGTTGCTGTTGAAGCTATCAAAGGCATGAGCATGGCCGTTTCAGGCAAAGAGCATATCGCGAACGTAGCGACGATCTCTGCCGGCGACGCGGAAGTAGGCGCGATGGTTGCTGACGCTATGGAAAAAGTGACAAACGAAGGCGTAATCACGGTTGAAGAGTCAAAGACAATGTTTACCGAGCTTGAATTGGTTGAAGGTATGCAGTTTGACCGCGGATATCTCTCGGCTTACATGTGCACTGATATGGATAAAATGGTTGCTGAAATTGACAACCCTTATATCCTCATAACTGACAAGAAAATCACGAATATCCAAGACGTTCTCCCTGTTCTTGAGCAAATCGTCCAAACAGGCGCGAAACTTCTTATCATTGCGGAAGACGTTGAAGGCGAAGCTTTAGCGACACTTATTCTCAACAAGCTTCGTGGCACATTCAACTGCGTAGCGGTTAAAGCTCCGGGCTTTGGCGACAGAAGAAAAGCTATGCTTGAAGACATTGCTATTCTCACTGGCGGCACGGTTGTAAGCGACGAACTTGGCTATGACCTTAAAGACGCGACTATGGAAATGTTAGGTCGCGCTAAAACCGTTAAAATCGACAAAGAAAACACAATCATCGTTGATGGCGCGGGCGACAAAGCGAAAATTGATGCACGCGTTAAGCAAATCAAAGTTCAAATCGAAGATACAACTTCTGAGTTTGATAAAGAAAAACTTCAAGAGCGCCTTGCAAAAATCGCAGGCGGCGTAGCGGTCATCAAAGTGGGCGCAGCGACTGAATCAGAGCTCAAAGAGAAAAAGCTCAGAATGGAAGACGCACTCGCAGCAACTCGCGCAGCAGTTGAAGAAGGTATCATCTCAGGCGGCGGTTCAGCTTACATCCACGCCGCTAAAGAGGTAGAAAAATTTGTTAAAAAGCTCGACGGCGATGAAAAAACAGGTGCAGTAATCGTTTTAAAAGCGCTTGAAGCGCCTCTTGCACAAATCGCTATAAACGCAGGCCTCGAAGGCGGCGTAATCGTAAACAAAGTTAAAGAACTTAAAAAAGGTCAAGGTTTTGACGCTTTGGCGGAAGAGTATGTTGACATGGTTAAAGCGGGTATCATCGACCCGACGAAAGTGTCTCGCTCGGCTCTGCAAAATGCTAATAGTGTGGCTTCTACGCTTCTTACAACGGAGTGTATCGTAGCTGATATTCCTGAGCCAGAGCCGGCAATGCCGCCTGGTGGTGGGATGGGAATGATGTAGGTTTTAAATTATAGAAACGCCGAAAGTCCGTGGTGGGCTTTCGGCGTTTTTTTTGTTTGGAGAGTATAGAACTTTTAATCACATATAAATCCTATTTCCCGCTACTCATGAAGAATATCATTGGTTTCAGACTCTTCAAATCCTGCATCTTCGTCTCCAACAAGCTCTCCTTCGCTTTCCCTTTCCAGAATACTATAAATAAAGCTCAAGTCCTTCACATATGAAAACTTTTCGCCGTATAGACTTTCGTATTCAACAAATATTTTCAGACCTGCTATAGCTTTTAAAAGCCACTTTCTATCGTTTTTATATTGCTCTTCATCCATACTTTCTTTTTTTTGAAACAATAGAAGGTTTATAGTGCCATTTAGTTCAAGCACTCTATCATCCGCAGGCGCAACCCATATAGTACCACTAGGAAGTTTCCCTTCTGGCATAAAGTCACGAATATTATTTGATGACTTTTCACTTTCGTCTAAATACTTGAACCCCTTTATTATCATAGGGCCATTTCCAACATTTTTTAGCGTCAAGGATACTTTGCTTTTTATCATTGAACTTCCAACATT
>Ga0123355_10005808_pt1 | contig 18148 bp, 9 predicted proteins | sample TergutEmb28metaG_3_FD_89872 | JGI IMG/M metagenome (GOLD analysis project Ga0123355, IMG submission 89872) | Embiratermes neotenicus P1 segment gut microbial communities from Petit-Saut dam, French Guiana - Emb289 P1 | ecosystem: Host-associated > Arthropoda: Insects > Digestive system > Gut ... | reverse complement strand
AGGGTGTCCCAGGAGGAATGTGCCAGACTTCGGGAGAGTGTTCCTTATGTTAAACTATACCGATATAACCCAAAACACCTATATCCAAAGTTGAATGGTTATGGAGATAATGGCCAGAGAAGTATGAAACTTCGACAGATGTTACTCACTTATTGATTACCAAATACATATTGAAACTGACAGGAATATGTGGTTTCTGTAATGTTAATAGCTGTACGTAACATCAAAGTCACTTATGAGTGACATAAAGCCATTAAATTGAACTACAAAAACACTCGCACTCATGTCATAGTTGTCCTTAGACTTCCAAGTACTTTACGCAGGCCGCAGCTGATGTTATCTTGTGACGTCAGAGCTACCGTGCGCTGTAGCGCACACGCCAAGGTCATTGCATTATGATGTCTAGTTGTCGGGCAGACGCATTGGACAAGTATGATGTCACGGACGGCGTACAGTACGTCGACACCGATGAAAACCACACTTTTCTCTAGCTATTATCTCAGTAACTGTTCAACTTTGGATATAGGTGTTTTGGGTTATATCGGTATAGTTTAACATAAGGAACACTCTCCCGAAGTCTGGCACATTCCTCCTGGGACACCCTGTATACACATACACATATACTAAAGGAACTCAAACATGCAAGCATGGTCACATTAATACACAACTTGGGCAGAGATCATTTATGTCCTGTTTAACCAACTTTAAACCTGTAAGATTGCAAAACACCATTCACTACAGGAATACTAATGAAAGCATTCAAAAAGCTGAACCTATATACGACAGCATGCGCACTTTCCAATGTGGTGAAAAGGCAGATATAACAAACATTCCATGTTATGATGAAATTCCTGTCACTAAATTAAAAATGCCAACCCTAACCTGTCCATGTTACAAATAATTTTTCTTTGGTCATCAACAAGCTTCTGTCAGAAAATGAAAGATCTCTAACTAATGTACATGGAACCTCCTTGGATTACAAGTCCAACAGTACTAGAGTTACGAATGAAACCTGGAAGAATAAAGCTGCTACTTCAACATTCAAGAACGCTTCTATAACCAATACACTAAACACACTCACCAGCAAAAGCCCTCTATCGTAAATGTGTAAATATTTAACTCCTCTATTAACTCACATACATGCCTATAAAAGACTAAATTTTAGCACTGATATTACAAATAGTGGCTAGGAATACATATAATTTTTGTATGGTAACAATGATAATGGCTCTTCATAATCACAATGTGTATGTCACAAATATAAGACACTTGTCATCAAAGAATGGAGACAAGTATATCCTGTATATTTATTACTGAAATCACAAAGTTTCTCTCGTGAGAGCATTGAAATGATAAGTGTAGTCTGCCAAGCTGCAATGAGTACTGAAGATAAAAAGGACCGTATATCTTGTACTGATTCATCTCAACTGTGAGCTTAGTGAAAAATATTCAACTATAAACCATCAAAGCACACTGTTAAATGTACAAGAATGCCTGTTTATTATATCTTTTATATGTGTCAGATAATCCCTTAACCATCTGCAGGGGGATGAAGCAGTCAACACATAGAATCATGTGGCTCACAAAGTATAAAGTTTACAGGATAAAGGAATGTATTACACCATTATATATATATATATATACACACACACACACACACATAATGTAAAATATATATAATATATATACACATATGTTCCTGTAGCAAAATATACATTTTACCATGAAAGTTATCTCTTCATCCTTAGAACAGGAAATATTTTATTTTTGTTCGGGTATCCTAGTATTTGTGCAGAAGATTTAAAATTAATGGACTTCCTAGCAAGACTACGCAATCAAATATGTATCATGAAAGTAAACAGCATATGCAATGTAAACACACTGACCTCATATACTGATTTTCAGTTTCATTTATTATGACACGTATATCATATTACATATGTCTCATCCGTTGTTCTGTCACAAGATATGAGAGTCACTTCCCAATTTATTAATCAGCTGTGACAGCAACCTTATGCACAATGGTTGTCTGTGATCTTCTATTTCAAACAGCAAGGTTTCTTCTGAATTTTGGCACATCCTCCTGTACATATAACATTCCATTGTACATAGCTTCTACACAACCACCTGTCACACACTGGCTTAAATTTGTATTTCTTTGAACAGCAGACCCTCCGGAGCTGAAATTTTGTGCACTCTCTTTAAACACCCATTACTTATCAAGCTTGACAAGGCAAATGAACTTCATTGATTTTTTAAACAAACACACTAAAATGAATGTGTAATACACGCTGCTGGATGTGCAAAATGTATCTACTTTTGTTCACACGCAATAAAATTGAACATATATGCACTCCAAATGGTATCAATTTCAATGGTATTTTAAAACATAATTGAACTGGTCCTCGGATACTATGGACTTCAGTCATGATTGATTCTGCAGGGCACCCTTGCAGATCTGCTATAACCAAAGCTGGCTGTACTATTATACCTGAAAAAAGGTCTCTTAAGAAAGATTACTAACAAATATGGCATAATACCTATTTTCCTATAGGGACATATGTATAACACCATATCTGATAGAATCAACCTACAGCCTATGTACTTTGTATGCCACAGGAACACAATACTTCTGCACACAGACTTACATGTCTCCTTTATGATAGTTAAAATTATTATTATAAACATGTAGAAAAACTAACTAACAGGTACTGTCACACAACTGTGAGCTTTGAGGTTGTACAGATGAATAAGGAATGCATGTATTATACTTACGGTACTTACATCAACACAATTTCGGGGATTGGTGCAAATAAAGGTTTGTGATATGTGATGTCTGAGGTGAAAAACAACCCTAGGTGTAGGGGAGAAATGCTGATTGTTATTACTAGCGAAGTAACTTCTACCCCTTATTTTTCTGCCTCTCAAAATATGAAGTTCAGCTCTGTCAATAATACTTCTGTGTATGGTAAAGCCTTGGTTTTTAACCACCCTACAGCCATGAATGCACAGTGCATATCAAGTGACAGTGTGACTGCACTTGTGTAATGGAAGTTTTAACACTTATTTCTCATCTGCACATCACAGTTTCACTTTCATTACAATGCGAGTGTAACAGAAAAATTCGTGATTGGCCTAATTTTATTCCAGGCTTGTAAACTGAGTACAGTAGAAATCATGTGACTGGCAAATGGGATCCAGGTTCCCATTTCATCAGTAAAGCTGGTGAGGGTTTGACTCCTTCACACCATGTTCCCTTGATCTGTCTCACACCATATCAACATTCATGACACATGAAATAGACCAAGATGCATCTCAATAAACAATTAAAGTTCTAAACAAAAATATCATTAAAGGTTTTATATTCCATTCTTGAATATTGACCTGTTTATGCTAACAGGTCTGCATGGTACCCAAATGTCAACTGGAAGGCAAGTGGGGCATGACACAGATGAGTGATAATAAAAGTGTGATCACATAACTGCACATGGTTTTAACAAATCATAACCACCCAGCACCAATCAGGCAACTTTAAATGATCTGAGAATAATGTATCATGCTTCAAACAAACATGGATGCACAGTTCTTAAAAACCAAGCTTTTGGTATTTAAGAAGCTGCTGATTTCATTCAGACTTTCAAGCACTCGGATTAACTGTTACAATTTACCAATCTTAAATGTGAATAGGAACTTCAAACTCTGTACCAAAAAAATACACAGAATGATAAACTTTGGTGCATATATACCACATCTTACATGCTACATTCATTTAACCTACAAGTGAAATGTTCATTGTCTGAGGTCACATTTATGGCAAGTTAAAACTTCAATGACCTATGAATTTATACCCACACAAAACCCACATTTCTAACATAATGTGTAGAGATCACTCACATGTTGGAGTTTTGGTCAGTTTCCTGGGAACACAATACCTGAGACTTGATGTGAAGCTAGGTACAGGAATAATGAAATCCTCAGCACTTAATTCTTCAAATGAACCACAGTCAGTAAGCCCTCCATGTACACTCTCACTTGTCTCCGATCCTCCACTCATGTGTCGGAATAGAATGGCTCCCCTGTCACCAACTGTCTTAACACCTTCATACACAAGATTTGCCATACTAGACATATTTTGCTTGATAATACGAGATGGACGAGCAAGAGAAGCCTCTGCACAATCAACAAGATCTTCACCAGCACCTCCATAGCTGGACACCCAGGAAAGCTGCCGTGTCAGAAACTGACGAGCAGCCTCTGTGTTGATGAAAAACTCATTCTTCTTTTCCTCCTTCATAAATTCAACCTCACTTTTATTTTCATTCCTCCAAATTTCATCCCCAGTCTTTCTTCTGTTGTCATCATGTTCCACAAAGCTTTGTGAGCTTTTTTCTGCAGGAAAATCAACACCTGATTGAGCATGTAAGTTTTGTGCAGCATCACATATTTTACCTTTCCTATCAATCTTCCCATCTGTTGATGCTGACGTGGAGTCTTCTGTGCTTTTCTTGTCCTCTACTGTATTTTCTCTGCTAGTACTTGATGTGGAATAATTTTCATCACTTGCCTGCTGTATGCTCAGACCAAGAGGACATGTTTCCGAAACAGACTGTTGAGATGTTGATGAGGATATACACAAAGGACAATCTGACACGAAAACATCTTCATTGTCATCGTCAGTGTCACTGTTATCCTTGTCAGGAATAAAGTGTCCAGGTTTATAGACCAAAGCAATACTAAAATTTGAGCCACATGCCACTGAGATCACATAACGATTCTCAAAAAATGCCACTTTCTGGGGGACTTCATCATGCATTCCCAACTTTGGTTGATAACCAGATACCCAAAGTTGTCCATTCTCAGTAACAAAAAGGCAACTACATTCTTCAGCAGCTACAGTCTTCACTTTGACTCTATGCTCAGATGTTTTGTAACCATGACAACACTTTCCGTTTTCTTTCAAAATTATCTCTTCTTTAACATCCAAATTTTCTGGGTCACTTTTAAAGACTTGGCCATTATCGGTGACAAAATATAGTACTTTGTTATCACATGTAATATCTATGGCTGTTATATTAGTGCTTGTGAAAACCAATTTATTATCGTCAATATGGTCCACTTCACTATGATAGATACTGTTGCTGTTTGTCAGTGCAAATATATGGCGATTTAATTTACACACCTTAACTATTTCTTTTGACAAATTGGATGGTTCAAAGCTCAGAGTGAGTTTGTCACGACCACACCATAAATGTACCTCATTCATATTTATTTCACCATTACAGCAACGATATACTCATCTCACCAATGTAATTACACATTAAAGGCAACCGCATTTAATACTTCCAACAACGGTATGTTACATTATATAGTCATGCAGTGCCCAATATAAACACCCAGTTTCAGTTTCCATCACATTTCTTCCTATCACAACGGAATACTTCCACCAGCACCTCTGTACACCTACAACCAACGAAAATTTTACTATCGCATGTTCCCAACCACTTCTGAAGCTACCAACCACAGATTAATAAAATGGATCAGAGTGAACAGCCGGTCCGGAAATTATATTCGTTCACAACAAAACTCCCTACCTAATATTACCAAGACGGCCAATCCAATTGTGAGCCTGTAAGAAAGAAATACGGAAACTTTAGTGTTTAAAATGTCACGGATGATTACCTTGCGCTTCCTTCATTCTGCAAACAGTGCTCTTGCGCGATCAACTTCTTAGTTTCACAACCAGAGTCTGTCTTTACGTGCCAGTATGAGCAGCGGCACAATATATCAGACACGACACGATTAGTCTGACAAATTTGAACTGTAATGTCGTCGTCGTCATCATCATCATCAACCGTCAAGAGTTAGGCCTTACTGGACCTGCTTTGGCCTAGCTGCAATATCAAATACCCTAATACAATTTCCTCAATGTGATCAACAGAATTACTTAAACATGATCCTTCACATATCCACACAGCAAGAATTCCATAATCTAAAAGCAAGTTGGATGAGAAGGGAGCAAACAAGAGTGTCTATCGTAACAGCAATGGAATATAGCCCAATAACCACATAACAAGTATCTCAGCTGATTGCTAAAACACCTAGTTCGAAGGCACACGGAACAGATGGAATACACAACTTCAGGATTATGCGGTTTACTGCAACTCATCCATACTTAGCATATCACTTTTATCAATTCATGGAGGATGCCGGAATCATTCTAGATTTTCTAGTTCAAGGAATCACATACCTACTACCGAAAAGGCAAGACTGTCAGGATCCGTCCAAATATAGGCCAACAACTTGCCTCTGCTTATTCTGCAAGATATACACAACATGTATAGCTGAAAATATTTATAAGCATCTAGACGCAAACAAACTCTTAGCAGAAGAATAGAAAGGATGTATCAAAAACTCCCTGGGCTGTAAAGAACAACTAATAATAGATTCGGTAGTAATGGAACTGCCGCATAAAGATAACCGAAAATTCTACATAGCATACATCAATTATCGTAAGGCTTTTGACTCAGTGCCACACAGCTGGCTTACACACGTATTAAAAATATAAAAAAATAGACACACAGATAATTAACTTATTACAACAGCTGATGAAGAAATGGACAACAAATCTCCAAGTAAAAGTGAAAAATCATCGGATTATGAATGACCCGATCCGTATACAACGAGGGATACATAAAGGGGAGAGTCTTGGCCCGTTATGGTTTTGCCCTACACTAAACCCCCTTTCTTATCTGCTCAACAGAACAAACTATGGCTTTGGTATACACTCTAGTAAACAAGAAATGCATTAATGAAACGAACTTTTTACACTGATGATATTAAATTATATGCAGCTACAAAAAATCAACTACAAAAACTACTACGGCTCACTCAAACGTTTTTAAGAGACATAAAATGATATTTGGAATTGAAAAGTGCAAAACATTATGTATTGCAAAGGGAACTAGAAGTGAGACACTTCACAACAGAGGATGATGACACAATGGAAGCCATGAACGAGGATGACATGAATAAATACTTGGGCCACATGCAAACTCAACAAATTAAGCATGCCCGAATGAAACAAAACCTAAGCGAAGAATACCTAAATCGCACAAAAATATATTAAAGACAAAGTTGAATGGAAAAAACGCGATAAAAGCTGTGAATACTTATGTGACCCTAGTACTAACTTTTAGTTTCGGAATAGTGAAATGGACACCTAGAGAATTAGAGAACCTCCAAACCAAAATGAGAATGTTACTCACTAGATATAGATTTTACCACCCCCATGCTGCTTACTCTACCATGGCAAATGGGTGGCAGAGAATTGATTGATATAACTCGATACCATGATAAAAAGGTGAAGCTCCTTCAGACATACTTCTTAAACAAATAGGCACTGTTGTCTCTTCACACTAAAGTAGCAAAAGCAGATGATAGGTGCACACAACTGGACTTAGTTCGCGCAAATGCAATGAACTCCCCACTGTAATAACAAAGTCCAGAGACAATGGTCCCCAAAAGCATTGCATGACAGCCATCCGTATAACCTCAGCCAATAATATGTAGACATAGAAGCGTCCAATAAGTGGCTGACAAATGGGGATTAGTTCGCCGAAACAGAGGGTTTTTAACAGCAATACAGAACCAAGTCATACTAACACGAAACTACAAGAAATACATTTTGAAGTAGCCACACACCGCCGAGCTGTGCAGAAGATGTGGAAAAGAATCGAAAATAATCCAACACATTACTGCAGCATGTGATCAACTAGCACCTACCTTGTGTGTAAAGAGATACGATGGACTAGCCAAAATTATCCTTCAGAAATTGGCAGAAACAAGGGAATTGATTGACGATAAAATTCCATATTATAAGTACACACCAGCCAATGTACTGGAGAATGAAAATTTCAAGCAGTACTGGAATCGCAGCATACTTACGGACAAACCAATAACTTTAATCGACCTGACATAACTTTTATGAATAAGAAAACAAAGAACGCCTTTTTGATAGATATAGCTGGCCCAAATATAAACAATCTCGCCAAGACAATAACCGGCAAACAAAAGAAGTTCCAAGAACTGGCGAATGAAATATGTGCTATGTGGAAGCAAAAGGCAGGACAAGTATCCCGATAGTAATATCATCTGCAGGAGTAATTCAAAAGTCACTATCACAAAGTCTAACAAGACCTAACTTGCATTCAAATACATATATACAACTGTAAAAACCTGGAATTATAAGGACATGTTCAATTGCAAGAAACATTTTAAACCACAAAAAAAAAAAAAAAAAAAACCAAACAAAAAAAAGAAAAAAATAAAAATAAAAAAAAATTTTAATTTTAAAAAAAAAAAAAAATAAAAAAAAAAAAAAATTTAAAAAAAAAAAAAAAAAAAAAAAAAAAACCGACCCGAATCCTGTTGATTACTATATTCCACTATAGGTGAATATTTCCCAGCCAAAGTAGAGAAGTAAGAAATTCGATAATAATATAATTGCTGTTACGAGAAATACTAGAACTTGCTCAGGACCGAAACGTAGGAAAGGAAAGAATATTATGTGTTCGACTTACGGTGTGGCAATTTACTTAACACCGTGTTTTGGCGAATAACAAAAGAGATAAATTACTAAAAATTACATAAATAAATAATATTATTTCTGACCTCAGTTTTGAAATTTCCTTTGAAAGCTGTCTTAAATTTTTAATTGCATTCCTGCAAAAATAAATTTCTAATGTTGTATTCCTTCTATTGGTTCAATCCCCGGGTATGAAATTTATATGCCGACTTTTCGGAACACTCCTTATAGGCGGTCTAAGCAGGGAGAATAATTGCGATTATATTATTGGGGTATTTATACGGGAAAAGTTTTAGCTCGAAAATTGCCTGAGCGAATAAAATAGGACAGGGGATGTCCGAGTAGAGAAACAGGCTGTGAAGAGCAAAGACTCGCAAGTCAAGGGACAGTAGTACGTATGTGTGGGAGAAACGGCGTTGTGTCGGTAGAGGGAAGGGGAGCCATGAGATGGTGGAGATCAAACTATTGTGTTTCACGTGGCTGTCGCTTTTCTTTAAGTGGGTGCATAAGGGGGTTCCAGGATTTGCAAAAGTTCAGGCCATCTTCACTGTTAATGCTGTGTTAGTGCTTTTCCACCTCAGTAGCTTCCATGATGAGTCGGTCCATGTATCCGGTTTTACACGGACCGACGGAACTTCAGCATAAAATTCAGACCCGGAAATCGTCGAAAAGAATGCACACAACATGCAGAAAGCGAAATTTTGAAACGAAGAATAAATTTCTATTGCCTAAATATCTGGCATATGTAATTAGAGAGCCAGAATACTGGTGTAATTTTAAAGAACCCGCTACCGGGAAAGGGATAGCATGAACCATACAGACAAGACACTGACCGGATCGCATAAAATTAAAACACACGGGTATGTGGCGAAATAGATATAAATCACCAAACGCGAAAATTGAATAAATACCTTGCATATTTTTATGTGTGCACCTTGCATTTTGTAGATTTTATTATATTTGTCCAACAAATGCACAATTTACATTAACAATTGCCTCTTTCTTATAATGCTCCTATATGTTTCGATGTTTACACATCACCTTATGTGAGTTTCTTGCAAAGTATGTAAAGTTAAAAATTAATAAAATGGAAACAGTTATACAAGTAGGTCGTTGCAAGGAATTGATAGATTAAAATCATTTCAATATCATTAGATAAGACAGGTTGCATATAACTCCTAAAATGTATGTTTAATGACAGTTAACTTAAAATGTCGTTATGAAGCTGGTGGCGATACCTACAATCAACTGTATCTGGAATTTATTCCTTGTGGGCCCAATCTTGCGGTAAATTATAATGTAAAAGTGGAATGATTAAACTAGAGAATGTAAATTTCCTGTTGGTAAGTTGTTGATCCAAACACACCACAGGATGCTCTACAAAGAGAATAGGACTAACACATAATGCAAAATTTACGTATTCTATTTCCATCACTCCATTGATCCATGAACATTCATTGTAGGATTTGGCGCACAAGGGATAACATAATAGATACAATTTATTGCATGTACAGCCATCAGATACATAACGGCACCCTGAGTTAAATGTAACTAAGCGTACTATGTCGGAATTATAAGCAATCTCACATAACTCACGATGTTTCAATTATTTCATTTATTAATTACTTTTAGCAACCAACTTGTACTGTTTCATTTTATTGATTTTAAATTTGACATACATAATAAGAATCTCATTCAGGGTAATGTGTAAACATAGAAAAGCGTAGGACTGTTACAAGAAATAGATGTTTTTTTTAACATACTTTGGGCATTTGTTGCACAAATATTATAAAAAATACACTTCTTTCTACCTGCTTTAAATCTTTGTATAAGCCTTCGTGTTAGCGAACAGTTAGCATCGTGTCTCATATTGCAATGCTAAAACGATAAAACGACAGTGTTGGATCAACAAAATAATATCGTCTAAAACTGCTCTGCCGAGTGAACATGAGTTTTGATGCTGTACTTGTCGGAATTCCGGATAGACATATCTCGAAAAACGACCGGAATTAGTGGCGACCAGGCGCGTTATAGATTGAAGTTAGCCACATCATTTCGCTGAAGAGACAGCTGCACCACCAGGTAGTCCGGAAATCGTACCCGATTTAATGAACCACTTGTGGTACCGGATGGAATTGCTGGTTGTGAAGTGGTTTTGATGTTGAAATGCATGACGTGCGCTGACTTCAAGCGGTTATTGGGCATTTTCTGCTCGACACCGTGAACTTCGACCTTATAAATATTATCGACCCTGTTGAGTGCCATGTATGAGGCTACAAACAAGACTTTCAAGGCTTCCCGCAGTGCACCTTGCTGTAGAAAGTCGTGGAAGGTGATTGCCAGGTCCTTAAATACGAGGGTGAATGGCACGGCATGCTTGGGTGTTGGTAAGGGTAGAAGCTTTGGAGATGTGGAGCTGCAACCCACAAATGATGTCAGCGATGTCGTGGTGTAGGAAGGGAAGGGAGAAAATTTCTCCTGTTTTCCTCAGAGGATCATCTATACTACTTTTTTGATGACGCTTGTGAGTCATCCTTCCACATGTTGCAGATTTCCTAGCGGAATCAATGGAACAACCTGAAGCCAGTGCTCATCATCATACCATTCAGGGCTGCCTTCAGCTGCCGTTGTAAACTCCCGATCGTGCAGTTAGAGACGCGTTAGCACACAAAAGACCACGATAAAAGGATCCGCTGATCGTGGAGAGCGTCGTGAAAATACGGCCCTCGAATTGCCTCCCCATGTTGTTGGTGATTTCCAGGGGGCAGTTGAAAAAGCAACCCATAGAACGACTAAGACCTTGAGATTGCTTCGTCTGTGACCTCGGAGAGAGGGAGTACCTGAGGTGAACTCGTGTGCCCGTTGCTGTGCGACAGTAACAGATCCAGATGAAACAGACTGCGTCCCATTCAGGAAAATATGCACGTGCGAAAAAATCTAACGTAATTCTGAAGCTCTTGAAGGTGTCCTAATTTTGCAGACATTCCATGCAATGTTGGCGAAGTCAATACGCGCATGTACACGCTCGGCAAATTTTCCCCTATCTAGACCATACAAATCTCTCGGGCACGAGCCTGACGGTGACTTTGGCATGGGGGTGACTAAGGCTGGGTAAGGCGACGGAGACTTGATGTGTAAACGAGAATGCAAATGAAAAGACCCGGTTGTGGAATGGGTGTATCAAAGTTGATTCTGACGTCCGACCAAGAAATTGGCAACCGTTCTAACCGGAGGCGGCGGCCATATTTCAAGAAGTCTTGTAAATCTGGTCCCGTCCCTGAAAAAAACGCCAGTGCGTGGCAAACAAGAGGAGTCGTGCTGGATTGTGCTCGGGTTGGAACGTCTATTACAACAATATCTTGCAGGGGAGTCATTTCTGATTTCGGTAGAGTATTGCCCTGTAAATTGTAGTTGACGGAACTGCTTTGGAGAGCACTTAACTGTAAGATGAGGAACGGCATGTGCGAGTGGTTTGTGACCGGTATACATAACAAAGAGACAGCCCCCGATCATAAGTCGGATTTACTTCATTGCCGCATACACTACTAGAAGCCGGCGCTCGTAGGCATTATATTTTTGAGCAATGCTGAGTATGTATTCCAAACATGGCATATACGCTGCCACAATACGGCGCCGGTGGATACTCCGAAGCGTATTTAAATATAGCCAGCATAGCCGATGGGTACGGATGAGCTAATTGTTGGCGCGGGAGAGGCTAGATTTGTACAACTCGAAAATTTGGTCAATGATGCATGTCTAGTTCTCCGGTTGGTCCCTTCAACTAGCTACGGCTGCATGAAGTGTAGCTTGTGTTTTGGTGGAGTGTGTGAGAAATCTTTGGTGAAGTAAAGCATGTCCAGGAAACGTCAGAGTTCTTTGACTGAGACAAGCTGTTGGAAACGGTTTGTAGTCAAGCTGACAAATACCTTTAGTTAAAACGTTTTAGCTCAGGAAGGTCACATCTTTCGCGTTGAAAACCGTTTGACTCGATTGAGCAAGACACCGTACTCGCTACATTAATTTCTCGTCCTCAGAAGGCATGTTATGGATTTATTATTGACAGAAAACAAGGTCGCAATGATTTCATCGATGAAACCTGGAGACAATGTGCGGCGTTTCGGCGACCGAAGGAAATGTACCGGAACTAAATAAATCTTAAAGGCTTGTTGATTACTATTCTTGCGAATTCGTAGAAATGAGTTTGAGCTGATGGTAAAGCTTCGCCAAATATAAAGTGGAGAATTATTGACGGCCTGAAAATTGGTGTACAAAATCGGCAATTTGGCGAACAGGGTGTTGGTTGGTGAATGGCACGATAGTTAACACATGATCTCTCACCGCCTTCTATCTTAGGGATAGGTTGAGTCGGAGTGGTGGGGTGGTGAAGCCAAGTGGCTATCGGAAAGCTGGGTGGTGAATTTTGCAGCATCTCAACCTACTATACTTCCGCGATCGATATGTAGTCTTTGCCAATCGTCGTGGGCGCGAAATGACTGGTGCAACACGCGTAGTGCGAATATTTTAGAATGTAGATTGCCTGATTTTTCGGGTTTCTCGTGCCGGGCTGATTATATCATGAAGGTCCTGGAGGAAAGCGTGATAACGGAAGTCTGGTCATGACTTTAAGGTGGCCGCCGTGCTTTTCTACATAGATGTAATTTACTGCGTAACGGTCACCCTTTATTATTTTTAATGCGCCGAGTTTCGAACTTTGAAGAAGAGGCTCTACATCCAGAGAAATTCAGAACCGACGATAGGTCCCGTTACTCCGCGACTACAAAGAGGCAAGGTCATTCCCGTCGTATGTCCAAATCCTGTCGAAAGTTTATTCAACCCCAGGTATGTTTGATAGTGCCATTGTACAAAAACAAGGGCCATTTTTTCTGGGCCTGGAGTTCTCATGACGGGAACGGAGGTACATGCAGAGATCAGTGTTGGTATCGAACACGAAACTTTTTTGTGTTTGTTGGTTATATATGTGGTTGGCTAATAATTTTGCTCGCATTTTGCGGCGGTAGGCGATCTTTTCCTGTCGCCACATACCGGGAACCATACGCCTCTCTACACTTTCTTTTAAACGGAGAGGTCTGCAGCAGATGTAAAGGGCTGGCGAACGTGAGGCAGAACATGAAGTATTGCGTGACCGCAATAATGCCTTCGATGACGAATATGTGCGGTATATCGTCGAGGAAATTGCGGCTACTTGACGAACCAGCTTGTTAATGAGGGTCGTTAGAACATTTTTGTTTTAAATCCTAGATGAAGATACACGAGAAACATATGAAAAAGCTTATACTGCCGGCATTTTATTCGCCAGGATGGAAAACACCTTCAAGGAAAACCAGTGCTTGTGTAGAAATTTTTCCTTCATTTTTCGGTGGCAGCCGATTAGTCCATAAATTTCGAAGATAATCTGAATAACTGACGGGACATCCAGATTCCGAGAGTGGCGGAGGGAGTGAATCGGCTTAAGTTCACCCACCTACTCGTGCATCAGTAACTGGCAGAAACGCTGCTTCTCCTACAGTCACTGACGTTTGCCAGGTTTCTTTTAATATTGTCAGTGGGGTTTGTTAATACGTCATCCGCCTCTGCCGCGTTCTTTTCTAGCTGTGAGATCAAGTATTAGAACTTTGTTTCGTCCTGTGTGATGTTGGACAAGGCAAAATCTTTCTCTCTCTTTCTGCCCTGCGTTTGTTCGTCCATGTTTTCGTCGTTCTCTGAGTTTAAATTCAGCTTTTCCTCAACATTAAGATTTCTAGATCAGTAGATTCATCCGCGTGTTTTTTTTCTGCACTTAAATAAAAGTGGTATAATTGGAATCCAATTTCATACAATACCTGGAATTGTCACTAATTGGAACCAATCACTAGACCTACATATCTGCATAAAACTTTAAATTTCTAGTGGAAAAGTATGTATTGAAATGGCTGAACGAATGACACAGTTATTGGGTTTAAAGTGATGGTCTTAAAATACCTCATTACAAAGGTCATTATTTGCAGTCTCATGTACTTTATAAGGCTATATCAGGGCTAACATTTTGGCCTCGCGCTTTAGTAAATTGGCAAATTTGCAAATTGGTTATGAAACGACCAAAGATTTATGCACGGGGACCCAAGTAGCGGTTAATTTGTTTAAAAATACATGCCGAATAACAATCTCTTCTATATTCTACTCAGATAACTGCTTGATAGCCGTATTCTTCCTACTAAATACTTTTGTTAATTGTGGCGTAATTCTGTAATTTGCCGCATAAACTTCATAATTACACAATAACGGTACTCTGAATACTGATTTTCTACAAAAAACGACAGTATCTAACTTCTTGTATAGTGTTACAATCGATCCTCAGCCCACTCATTTCTACGTCTAGCGGAAATTTCACAACATAACGAGCAGTGAAAAGGCATCGAAAGATGATTAAAAAGTTTTGGCGTGGCAGCGCGATAATGCCCGGAAAGCGGCGTTGATCGCGAGTTCGCAGACTCATCCCGTTGTGGAATTGGTATTGGCGTACATTGATGTCAAGGACATTTGCGACAAGCTCATCGGTGTGTAGGAAGACAGCAGTATTCAACGACTGAGTCTGTTGATGACGGTGTTCTTGAATCTTCAGCACGATCCATAAATAGACATTACTGTTATGTTTTTAAAGTAGAGAAGTTATTCCCGGACATGAATACAGAGCTTCGTCCACGAGGGTCGCACGAGCCACCGACTGAACTGCTGCATGGACTGAGCCTAGAAACAGTGGCACCCCAGTACCGGGAGACTATCAATGTGTGGGAGTCCTTTGATGACAAAAAGCGGGCGACGGACAGTCTGCTTGGGAAACTGTGTGTTTTCGAAAAACGGTTGCAGACATTGACGACAGTGGTAGAGTAGAGTACATTTGTGGCACATGCTTCAACCACGTAATCTTAATAGATGACAATCGAAACAACATCGAGTAAGCCATGTGGTCGAAATCAACCAAAGACAGCAGGGAAAACCGCAGCTGTTTTCATTGTGGGAATGTTGGGCATCTGAAAAAGAATTGTCGGAAAATGAAAGATGACAAGAAGTAATCTGTGGCCACAGATACCATGGGCTCATAGTTAGTGGACGATACCAGAAGTTCAGCGTTTTCAGCAGTAAGAGTGAATAGAATGTGACTTACGAATATTTGGTTATATGATTATGTTGCATCGCACCGCGTGGCAGCGAACAAGCAGTACTTTACAACGTACAAGAGGTTTTGTCTCGAGTCAATATATCGTTGCCATATAAAGGAACGATACTAGCTTTGGGTCTGTTCGTGTTAATGTCAAGATCCTGGTGGAGGACAAGTGGTGTCCTGGCTACTTAGAAGACGTGTTTACGTCCCCGATATTGGATGACACCTGTTCTCAGTACGTTTCACAGAACACGGAATTGGAGTCACCACAAAACGTCAATGGTCTACATTTCAACGCAACCGTCAGCTCGTGGCAACAGACGGGTGGATGACGGATTCGTATGCCATTGCTATTCGCGTTGTGGTTCCAACATAGCCAACGAAACTTAACATTACAACAGATTTGGCACGAATGCCTTGGCCATTAAGACAAACATCAGGGGCGAAAGGCGCTGGAGCGGATGGATCTCACCGTGAGCATGGCAGAAAAGAAGACTTCTCTGATGTATGCGTTTTGGGTAAAGCGCATCGGCAGCTCTCACTCCACAATCGGATCGATTTCAATTCGTCGGTGAGCTGTACCATGGCGATGGTAATGGACCAATGTCAGTGAAATCGCTTCGAAAAGTACTATGGGTGTGTGTCAAGGATGATTACGGCAAGTATCGCAGGGCTTTCTTCATCATAGAAAAGAATGAAGTCACTAGTAAGTGCTGACGCACGTTTCTGAATGTAGTGTCGACTGCTGGTCACAGAGTAAATAATGTTCCGGCGTTATGGTGGGATGGTGTTCGCATGTGAGGAAATTCGTTATGTCCTCAGTGATCATGGTATTATCTTGTTGTCGGCACCTTATGCTCCTGAACAAACTGGAGTTTCAGAACGCGAAAACTATACGGTTGTAGAGCTCGCACGTTCAATGCTCTCAGTGACAGAGCTACCAAAACAGATGTAGCACAGGCTTGTGAAATTGCAGAATGTGTTCAATCGTACAAGAAAAACACCAGTTATCGGGAAATTTCCAACGGACATGTGGAATGGCCACGTGATGAAGAACGTGGATCGTCTACGTGTGTTTGGCACGGAGTGTTATGTATACATCCCGAAGCAGTTTCGAAAGAAATTCGACACAAATGTGTATATGATCGCATGATTGGTTACCGCTACGATAAAGACAGGTACCAGGCTTACATACGTCTCAAAAAGACTGTACACTCATATGATGTCTACTTCAAGCAAGAACGAGCTTAAACCAGTTCAATGTCTACTTCAAGCAAGAACGAGTTTGCACCAGTTCAATGGCTTTCAACCGTTGGGCTTTCACAGCTGCGTTTTCCAACATCGTGAAACGGTGTTGGAAAACGCAGCTGTAAAAGATCTGGTTGCGGAGAAAAGGCAAGAACGACACAATGTCGGGAGTGTCACAGTCGGTGAAAGCCTTCGAGGTGGAGGCCGAGGAAGACGTTTACTGGTACACAGGACGACCAGTCAAGTGGCCAATGTAGATGACATCAGGGGACTACATTCTTTTGTCGGCACGCGTTTGTATTGCTCGTGGAGAGGACAAAATTCATACTGGGTATCTATGAATTCCGCGCAGAGGGAGGAGTGGGTTACGGCCGTGAAGAAATGGATGTATTGGTGGAAAATGACATGTGGAAGTTCGTTGATTGTCCGAAGAATGTGAACGTCATCGACAACCGCTGGATACTTTGAACGAAGCTGAATGTTGGTTTGACAAAACGGCTTCGCTCTGGACTGGTCGCGAAAGGACATGTGCAAACGGCAGGCATTGATTACGATGAGACCTTAAGACCCGTGGATCACTACGCCTAAACAGGTGTGCAGCATATTACAAAGTTCGTAGTGTGTAGGAGGAAGTGTTAAGGGCGTAAATATTGTGTGGTGGACTCGACTATGCTTAGCTGCTGCTACTGTTCTGTATCCGTGAAATACGCACACACACACACATATATATATATATATACAGAGTGTCCCAGGAGGAATGTGCCAGACTTCGGGAGGGTGTTCCTTATGCTAAACTATACCGATATAACCCAAAACACTTAAGTCCAAAGCGGAACGGTTACGGAGATAATGGCCAGAGAAAAGTGTGGTCTTCTTGCGGGTCCACGCACTGTAAGTCGGCTAACACCGGCCTTGAATGTAGACTCGCAGGACACGCTTATCAGCTGGAGGTTGGGCAGTGAACTTCACTGCATAAGATAAGCGCGCTGCCTGCATTACGCAGTAGAGTTAAGGCTGCGTTGAGAACGACAGGGTAGTTTTACGGTGTTGCTAAAATGCCTTTTGTGTTTTCCCACGTGGAATATTGTGACATGCATTTTGTGTATGGATTTTGCGATGGCAATGCACGTGCTGCTGTTCAAGAATACCAAAGGCGT
>Ga0123355_10005807_pt1 | contig 18148 bp, 9 predicted proteins | sample TergutEmb28metaG_3_FD_89872 | JGI IMG/M metagenome (GOLD analysis project Ga0123355, IMG submission 89872) | Embiratermes neotenicus P1 segment gut microbial communities from Petit-Saut dam, French Guiana - Emb289 P1 | ecosystem: Host-associated > Arthropoda: Insects > Digestive system > Gut ... | reverse complement strand
GTGATGATACCAGAGGCTGTGTAATGCAATTTTGACCTCCTGATGATGAGCACATGTGCTCGAAACATGTAGAGGCATGAAATAAACTTATTATAAAACAAAAATTTTGTGCATCAAGTTGGTTAGTTACTGAGATAAATAACTTAGTGATATTTGCACACTTTGAATATATTTTGTCAAGTGGAGACCTCGGAGTTCATAACATATTGCACTATTGTCACTATTACCGTACTATTTCGCGTAATAGCTGTAATTCTGTTGTTGATAGTCGCATGATATTCGTATCAAGGGCCATGAAAACTCTTCAATAGATTTAAAACGTGCCAAATTTTTTATGGATAGACAGAAGGACTTAAGCATCTAGCCTGTTTCTGTATATAATAATAAGAAGAGGAAGCTAGTCATTATTTTTATGGGCCTTTTTTTTTTCATGGCCCAGGGCCTTTTCATTGTCAAGGCTTCATGATCACACTGACGCACACCACTCGGTAGGAATCCTCTGGGCAAGTGATCATCCCGACGCAGAGACCTCTACGTGACAACACACAACACTTAGTAGAGACAGACATCCATGTCTCCGGCGAGATTCGAACCCCCAATCCCAGCAAGAAAGCGGCCGCAGACCTAGGTCTTAGACAGGGCGGCCACTGGGATGTTTTGTGGTATACCTGAATGAAATTTTGTTTTTGATTTATCAAGTTCCTTAGCCGCTTCGATCAAAACATTGCAGTTGATACTAAGTTTGTTCATCGCACATTGTAATGTTTTAACTTGACCTTGCAGCACAGGAACGCTTGGGCCTACTGAAGAAATCTTTTTAAAACAAATTAACTTAAATCGCGATGTGACTGAATTTCGTAGCAGAACCATTCTAAGAATTAGGGTATGATTCTGCAGTTGAACAGCGGCTTTCTGCATGGCCAGCAATTGATTATCAGCAAATGTGAAAAATATTGCTAGCCCTAAAGGAATGACGAAACAGCTGTAGCAAACGAGATATGGTTTTTGCCAGGCGACGTTCCGTATATTCTAGCAGCAGCTTTAATCTGGAATTTCTCCGAACTTTCTTCGTATCTTAGCAACGGCGTTATTTTAATTTCGTTCTCCCCTCCCCGATTTCTGTATATATATATATACAGAGTGTCCGGGCTAGAGGTATACAAAAATACATTCTTATGTTTTAGTGCCTAAAAGCTTTATGCAATTTATTTTTTCAACAGTGTACAGAGTAACTCAAAAAGGTTTTTATGCACGTCCGTACGCTTCAATGTGGGCAGAGATGTTACCACATTCCTGGATGAGACTTTTCCTGGACGTTGGGTCGGAAGAGGAGGTCCTATTGCCTGGCCCCTTAGATCTCTGGATTTGACACCATTAGACATTTTTGCATGGGGGTTTATTAAGGACTTGTGTACAGGAGAAAAGTTGGAGATCTGGCTGATTTGAGACAACGTATCATTGAAGCAGTTGAGTTTATAACAGCTCACATGCTGATAAACACGTGGCAAGAGCTTGAATATTGTTTAGATATCTGTCGAGCTACAACAGGTGCCCATATTGAAGTGTATGGACGTGCTTAAAAATCGTTTTGTGTTACTCTGTACACTGTTGAAAACATAAATTGCATTAAACTTTTGGGTACTAAAACATAAGCATGTATTTTTGTATAACCCTAGCCCGGACACCCTGTATATATATAACAGAAAAATTATCAGTTTTTTGTATTTTCATTCCTACATCTAATAACTTTTTTTTTACATTTTTTCCACTCCGTATTAAGTTTCCGACATAGAGACCATAACGGATGAACGGGCGAAAGACGAACGAACACCATGACTCTATGTGTGTGTGTATGTATATATATATATATATATATATATACACACACACACAAACCTACGTGTACTATAATATTACCAACCTCTGTTTCTAGATCTCACAACCTGTGTCCATCTTCGATGTTTTCCTACGTAAATGTAAGGCACTTATACTAAAAATTTTCAATGCAATGACGTGAAGACCATTAGAAAAGTAAATCATTTTAACGATTCTTGTATATAAATTCAGAGCAGGCTTTTTAAGGTCTTATTTGAGAAGAGATATCGATTTTCCTTTTAGCCTTTTAAAGACCAAACGTAATCTGCTTTATATAAGGAATGAGTCCGTACCGCGCTGTAAACACTTTCCACCACGGCTACAAAAACCAATCAGTTAATTCTGTATAAAGCAAAAGTGGCTGTCTGTTCTCAGATCCGCACAAAACACTCAACGCAAAGGGAGCAACATGTACAATTTTTGAATGTTAAACCTGGCGGTACGTACAAAACCCGCAAGGCTTTAAAAGGTTAATTATGCAAGCATGTATCAAATAACCGGCTGATTAGCTTGTATAAAAACGTCGCCGGCAGTAATGCTGCACTGTTACGTCACATTCGTCCGTGCTTGTTAGACGATTAAGCTGTTCAGCCGCAGGCAGATTCTTGTAACTATAGGTAACCACGACAGCCGTGGATATAACGGTGCAGTAAATGAGGGGAAAAGTTAGGCAGGAAACGAATTTTTTTAAACCGTTAGATTTTGACACCATTGTTTAAAGCAACTATAGGTACCACAGTTTATGAATTAAAATATGAATTAGTTGAATATGAGAGCATTACGAAATGTTAACTTTACACAGTGCCTGCGTGCTGGGAATTCTTTAATTTTTACAAAAGTAAATTATAACTTTTACATTCCAGGTGATAAAACTAGGAGTGTTTTTTAACTTCCTCAATTAGAGAAAGATGTTGGAGGATAAAATTTGTTTATACATCCACTACGAACATATCAAAACCTTCATCATAGTATCTTGAGGTAGTGTTTGCCGTCATGGGAAGAATATACCACTTAAGTTTTGTTGCCTTGACAAACATAAGAATGACTGCAAACATCTTCTTGGCTGAAAATGAGGTGACTTGACTTACTTACTTACTGACTTACTCCATGGTGCAGAGTCCTTCTTGAGAAGCTAACTGGTTTGCAGCTAGTCAAGAAATTCCTCGCATTTCACGCAACACGAAGGTTCATTACCGCACTCACAAGCATCCGCCACCCGTCTCTGTCCTGGGCCAGCCCAATCCAGTCCATATACCCACATCCCACCTCCTGTAGATCCATCCTAATATTATCCCCCATCTACTCCTAGGTCTCCCCAGTGGTCTCCTTCCCTCCGGTTTCTCCAGCAAGACCCTATACAGCCCATCTCCTCACCCATACGCGCCACATGCCGGTGACTTGACTTACTGCGAATAATTCATATAATGGGACATTGAATTTTTTTGTGGTGGGTAAAATTACGCAGCGTAAAAAGAGAACTGAATTTCTTATTAAACGTCTCAGCACTTCATACAACAAAAGTCACAGTTTCCCGGTTTCAGCTTGAACGATATGGCAACAGCCTGCTGGGTACAAGAGCGGAACCACTTTGCAGACACAACAAAAACACCAGCGCAAGTCACATAATGACTCAAAAAAGATAACACTACTTGCCCTTTAAGTCATATTTGTGGCCTTAAAAACACTCCAAATTTCTTGTAAACCTGATTAATCAGTATATTTTTATATTGGTAAAAGTCAAACCAATCTGATAACCTATAGTTTACGGAAACTGACAATGTTCTTGACACTTGTCTCAGTATATTTATCTTAGTAATTAACCATCTTGATGCACAAAATTTTTGTTTTACAGTAATTTTATTTCATGCCTCTACATGTTTCGAGCACCATGTGCTCATCACCAGGAGGTCAAAATTGTATTATACAGCCTCTGGTATCATCACACCTATATGCGTGATGATACCAGAGGCTGTATAATACAATTTTGACCTCCTGATGATGAGCATATGGTGCTCGAAACATGTAGAGGCATGAAATGTACTTATTGTAAAACAAAAATTTTGTGCATCAAGCTGGTTAATTACTAAGATAAATATACTGCGATGCACGGTCAGCAAAACGTCAAAACGTGTCTCAGTTCTGGCACAGTACGTAAGGGAAGGTCCGAAACATGGGCAAGTTAAAAAAAATCGCGTCATACGCGTGTTATAATACTGCATATTACTTTTAATACCAGAAGTCCCACGATCTTCGCCCGAACCATGTACTCTTAATCATATCAACACCTTTCTCTGCGATCATAATAGTTGGAGCATTGGTATTGCCAGATGTTACTTTAGGCATCACCGATGCATCGATAACCCTTAGTCTTTCGATACCGTACACTCGAAGTTCAGGATCAACAACTGCTCCGTGGTCCCCAGGAGGTCCCATGCGACAGGTGCCAACTTGATGGTTCTCAGGGCCTGTTTGTCTGCGTGCCGCACATTCCCAATAAGCGTCACAACCAAATGTGATATTCTCACACCCTGCAACTGGAGTTTCGTCAAGACTGAACCCGTAACGCTGCAAACTCGGCGTCTGCGACATGGCTACTGCGATCTTGATGCCATCGATTAATGTAGCGATGTCGGCAGGGTGAGACAGGTATTTCGGTACTATCTTTGGTGGAGCCAGAGGATCGGAGCTTCTTAGAGTGAGGTACCCTCGACTCAGAGGGTGAAGCACAGCAGGGATGATGTTGATCGTTCTCCTGGAATTAGTGTTGTTGGGATTGACCCTCTCGCCGACTTGACCTGTTCTAGCACAGTTGGCAAGAAAACCACCGAAGAAGTACTGAAGATCAGGATTATCATTAGCAGGATTGCTATATTTAGAGTTGAGAATAGCAGTGACTTCTGATATACCTGTTCCTGACATCAAGCCATCTCTGAATAGAAGGTATTCCATAGCCGTTGCCCAGTTCAACGCTTGTGTGTCTGTATCATTAATATGGAAATTAACAAAAAATGCCACGTGGTTTTGCAGATTCTTTCCTACGCCTGGAAGGTCTAGAACAACAGGGATACCAACTGACTTCAGATCTTCTTTAGGACCTATTCCCGATAGCATAAGAATCTGAGGGGAGTTAACGGCACCTCCTGATATTATTATCTCATTTCTGGCAAGGATAACTTCTTTCATTTCTGAATTTCCACCTCTGATTATCACCACTCCATAGGCCTCCTTCGTAGTTTCGTTCACTAGTACATTTGCCACAGTCGCGTTGAGCATGATGTGAAGGTTTTGTCGATCTTTGACTGGTCTGAGGAACGCCTTGGCAGTGCTGAGACGGGAACCGTTCCTGCTTGTTGTCTGGGCTATGGCGAATCCTGTGTGAGACATGCCATTCAGGTCTCGGACCTCGTAGCCCATTTCTCGGCCGGCTTGTAGAATGGCGTAAGAGAGAGGTGGGTGGTAAGGAAACTGTGTTACTGTGAGGTAGCCCCCGACACCGTGGTAGCCCTGATCCACGAGGTGTGGCTGCTGGTTGTCTTCGGATTTCAGGAAGTATGGCATTACTTCTTCGTAGGACCAGCCAGTGTTCCCGAGTGCAGCCCAGTCGTCGTAATCTTGTCTGCTGCCCCGCATGTACATCATACCGTTCAGTACGCTCGTTCCCCCGAGTACCTGGAAAGGAGACACATACAGATTTCTACACGGTACGTGTGCTGTTGCAGCCCACCTCAGTTTAAACGTAAACGAATAGAAAGCTAAAGTATTCGATTTCTGAGATCTGAGGCAACAGGTTTCTCCATAATATCAGTATCTATCTACCGAAATAATACTGTCACATCCCTGAAGACTATAATCCTCGTAGCTACCGTATCGAGAACTCCAAACCTCCCAGAGTAAAAAGCAGTCCCGTTACAGTTCTGAAGTGGCCCAGAGGGTTCCAGGAAGTTAAAGTGCCCAGATTTCATGACAACAGTACAGGATGGTGGCAAGGTTGTCAGCCTTACGCACCGGCCGCCTTTACCCCCACGAAATACTCCTGGTACTCATTTATGTTAGAGGCTGAGTCGACCCCAGGGCCATGGTACGATCGGAAGGATTTTATGTCAATGAAAAGTCCACTGACACCAGCTGGGATCGAACCAGCGACCTTCCGATTTGTAGCACAGCACCTTAACCACTGTGCTACCGCGGTCCCCAAACATCCCAGAGTAGAAGTGTATTATTATTATTGGCGTCTAGAGATGCTTACGTGTCGGGGAATAAAAATTCGTACAGTCACAAACTGACATGATAAAATAAATGACAAATTATAAACAATTATAATCTGACATAATAAATTATTTTATAGTGTGAAAATCTGTATCAGGAAGTAATTCCAAAAAAAAAAGAGAGAGAGAAAGAACTGCTGTTCGTGACGAAATCAGGAGAAATAACTCTGAAATGCTCATTATTTTTCAGTTTATAATTTGTTAATAATCTTGTTATCTAGTCTACCTTCTAGTACGCTGAAAATTAGAACATGCAATTCAATAAATGTGACAGTTGTTCTGCGTGAGTTTGAAAAGTTACTTCGTAATATTCTGAAGGACAGCATAAATGGTAAATATTTCAAAGTTACTTTATGATAAAATATTTTGAACGAGAAAGCTTGTAAGCAGTGACGGTGCTTGAGGGGAAACGTACTTTCGTTTTCAAAGCGTTTTCTTTTAATTCGTTAGAAGCAAAGTCAATTTGTAGCCTGTAAAGTGGTACAAACTTTGGCTCAAGACATTATTACCACCTTGTAAACCATAACATGACAGAAGTATTGGCTCAGTATATTAAGACTTTCAATAATCGCCACTTTTAAAAATATTGGTTCAGTATAACGAAAGAGATCTGTAATATATGACGTGATAATAATATCAATTCAACTTATCTAACTTGATAGAAATATCTGATTAACATACCGAAATCCATGTATATTCTGTCACATGACATTAATATTACATCAATGTATCAAAACCGCTTTAGTATCTGTCACAAGATATTAATATCCGAACGTTTATCATAAGAGTTCTGTAATTTGTTCTGTGGTAGAAATGTTGTTTAAGTTTATTGAAAGCGTGGTCTGTGACGTCGCTGATAGCCTTCCAACTAAATAAAAGTTCTTTAATCAAGAATCTGAAAAGAAACGTTTTCGTTTGTACTCTTTGTAGTAAGATCGTTCTCCTACTATTCAGTTTGTATCGCTGCTTCAGGATGAACTTAGAAAAGTGTCTAAGGTATTAAGTCTTTTATTTGTCCAACTAATGCACACACATTATTATAAAATTGTTAAACAGTTAAAATCATTTAAAATTATAACATGTTTCGGTTTACACAAACCATCATCAGGGAGCTTTCAGCCTGTGCTTCGCTAAAGTGACAATGTTGACTTCGGTTACATATCGTTATTTGAAGTGGTCGGTATTGTGGCTGCATATGCAGCATATGCAGCCACAATACCGACCACTTCAAATAACGATATGTAACCGAAGTCAACATTGTTACTTTAGCGAAGCACAGGCTGAGAGCTCCCTGATGATGGTTTGTGCAGCCACAATACCGACCACTTCAAATAACGATATGTAACCGAAGTCAACATTATAACTTTAGCGAAGCACAGGGTGAGAGCTCCCTGATGATGGTTTGTGTAAACCGAAACATGTTGGAGCAAATTTTATAATTTTAAATGATTTTAACTGTTTAACAATTTTATAATAATAATTTGTGTGCATTAGTTGGACAACTAAATAACTTAATACTATCAACATGCACGGTGCAACTATGAAAACTATCTGAGGTAAATCTGAAATTAAGTAGAAGGAGTCTGCGCTATACGGGATAATTTGAAGGCTGTGTCTGGTACTGTGTTTGATGACAGTGCATATTTATTTAGGGTAAAATTATTTGAATCATTGAAAGAGCGGTGCTTGCTTGCTTCACTTTCAAGTTCAGTATTGAAAATTCGTTCTACCCAGAGACTGCATTTACGTATTTCTTATTGTTCTCAGAACAAGTAGCGATTATTCCCCTACGCTTCGTCACTTCCATAACCGTGAAGGAGTGTGCTAGCTGCGCGAAAAGAAATCAATCCTTTAAGTTGAATTCAGGTTAGTCTTGGCCTTTATAATTGTTTCAATGGAAGAAATAAGTTAATTGCCAAAGAATGAAAGAATTTTGTTGATTTCGTTACGGATGCGTACCCACAGGAAATTAAATTTTTGTTCGAAGACTCCAGAAACAGTACAACAGTTTGTTAAGAATGTCAGTCCTAATTGTACGCTACACTTTCTCCAAGCAACAGCTTTCCGCTCGTTTTCGGGTCCTGGCTGTATATAAAAATTCATGGTATTCTTAAGTTTTCTTTTGTAGATGTTTATTGACGTCTGTATTTTTAACGACATGTTTTTCAACTGAAGAAATCACGTAGAATCACCTAGGATGACGACAGGGTTCGAAGGGTTGTGGGAGAGTTCCGTAACAGGATTGAAGGTACCTTCCCTGGAGAAACTGAGAAAAGCACGAAAATTCGAAAGTAGGTTGCTTGAAGCAACGGCAGAAATGTTTGAAATTACACTTATGTACGGCCCTAAGACTATCAAACACCACATATTTGCTTAGATGTAATATCCTCTCAGAAATAACGAGTCTGGCCTCGACGAGGAGTTGCTCTTAGAAGCAGCAGGTATGGTAACAGTCGTGATATTCCGCAGGGGAGGCAATGCAAGTGGTGCGTGAGGTTTGTAGACACATAACTTGTGAGTAGGTGGGAAAGACTTAATGCAGGAAAGTGAAAGTGACATGAATGGAAATGGGGAAGAACATAACAGAGAAACACAATAAGCAACCAAAATGTGAAGTTGCTCTTGTATATGCCATAAAGACATATGGGTCAGTGGAGGTACAGCTCTGCACATTTTTAATTTTGGCGAGACGAACGGTCGGCTTCACGCCCCGGCGGCTATACCCCGGGGAAGACCCCCTCAGAACCAGTTGCATAGAAGGCTGTGTGGAGCCAAGGAATAAAGATAAATAGTCTAAGACGTAACAAGTTGTTGAAGAAGGGAGGAAGAAGAACGATGAATGCAACATCAATGATTGAATGTGACAAGTGAAATAAGCAATAAGGATACCTTGCCCCGAGGCCAGTAGCACCTGCGCTCAACTTCGCCGAGGCAGGCCTGTTCTTCTGGTTCTGTCCTGTAACCCCAGTCTATGTCGCTGCCCAAAAAGTTGAGGAACATAGATGGCACCTGTGTGCCTGTCGGTTCAGGACCTCCTGCCTCAATCAGCAAGACTTTCCAGTGGGGAATCTCACTCAGTCGACTTGCTACAACCGATCCTGAAAGATTCAGAGGACATCATAGATAACACCACTGTGTTGTGAGTTCGAATTCTATGTTATACTAGAAGAATCAGGGTGTCCCATAATTCGGCTAATCACGGAATTCTTTCTCAACTCAAAATTTCAATTTCACTGCTGTCTATTGCCCGGTTATCTTATTTCTAGTCCTGTGAAGTAAGCCGATTATTTGGTGACGTCATGCAAATACTTTTCTGTACTCTAAATCGTTTATGTTACTCAGTATGTGAAAGTGACTCAGTTCACTGCACTGACGTCATTACAGTGGCTGTGCCAATTCAGAATGACCCATAGTTTAATACATAAAGAATGTTATTAGCATAGAATGAGGAGGATACGTAAATTAATTCATTATCCTATCCGTCATGTGGACAAAGTGTTATCACAGTGAGGATTACAGCATCCCCGCCTGTGCATCATTGGGCCCACAATTTTACCGTTATGTACTCTGCCATATTACTGGAAGATCCGCGGACAGAATAACCACATAATCGTGGAATTTGTGGTGGACAAAGTGAGTGGAGCAGGTACTTCTCTGATTATTTCAGTCTTTCTCATCGCTTTCAATTAATACAAACTACAGGCACTGCCCGACAGACGCAATTCAAAGTTACGCAATCTCAGAATTACGCAATTTTTAGAAAGGAAAAGATGAAATAAAAAAAGTTTTACAGGCGCGCTGAATGTTTCCTTGAGGAAATGAAAGCATAATGAGACGAAGTTGGCGGAAGAATACTGCTGGGCGATAACAGGCGGCTAGATGGTCACGCCGCTGCTGAACAGGTTCCTTTGATTTGGAGTTTGGGTTTTAGCTGGACTTCATTTTATATGCATATATGTTTGTACACATGTGTGCCCAATTTCGACTTGCGCAAAATTCAGCTTGCCCTGGATTTCCGGAATGTCAGTATTGCGTAATCCGGGGAGGGTCTGTACTCATGTTTGGGACAGGCCGTACCAGGCAACGGGTTGTTACCGTCCCGGCACTCAGTCGAAACTTTCTTCAGTGGGCACTAAGTGGACTGTACACACCTCGTAAAGCAGGTCAAGACAAAAGGTAGGATATATCCTACCTGCAGAACCTCCACCCACTACGATGAAATCGTAAATAGGGTCCGGATCGGTGCGACTCTCCGGACGGCCGCAGGGGTCTTCCAGGTCACACTGTGACCGGATGAACACTTCGAGTAGCCCCATGAAAAGCATGAAAGCTGAGCCTCCGCACGTACTGGCTAGGGTGGGCCCTGGCTGCGTCACTGGGCAGTTGCAGGTCATCCTGCAGAGAAATGCTCGTTAGTTGCCGGTATAAAACAAGGCAAACATTAAAAGGCTACTTCGGGCGTATGCTTGTCAAGCACCTCATGGGTGGTGAAACCTAAGACACTGTTAATATCATAGGACGTTATTACCGGTACACTCACCATGTATTTCACGTAACACCCGTATTAATGTCGTCACCTTATCCCTCCCGGTTTTGCAGGTAGCAGCGTCTAAGATTTTTTTTTTATCTTCAACATTGTATATGAATTTTTATATGTACTTTCTAGCTACAGGTTCCTACACGTTTCAGAAAGTGTTTTCTCTGCTCTATATTCAGTTACACAGGGTACTAAAGCAACTGCACATAAAATCTTCCACCACCGGTTTTATATAGCCTACTTGTAGAATTTTATCTCTTATTAGGTTGGAATAAGATTTATATTGAAAGTAAATGTTTAACAATAAAGGCAATGTAGGTATATCGCAACATTGAGGCGCTTTCGTGTAACCATTGCTGCAGTGGAAAACCAGTGAGTACTACACAACGTGTGTGTGTGTGTGTGTGTTTGTAGCCTTAGGTAAACAGCATGCAATGCGCATGCGCCATACTGTCATATGTGGCCTGTCCCGCTCTACAAAATTTTTCCACATTGTCTCATAAACGGCACGATTTTCGGGGGGAGGAAATGTTATTGAACATAAAATGTGTGTTTTTCTCTACAAGTTTTGTCTGAAACATTTTTCATTCTAAGAAGAACTGGGCGAGATATGATCAAAAATGTGTATAGGTCTTCATGTAAAGTACTCTTTATTCTTGTGCGGTTTTAAAGAAACTTGAATTTGCTGGACAGATTTTCCACAAATACTCAAATATAAAACTTACTTAAAATCCGTCCAGTGGGAGCCGAGTTGTTCCATGTGGACGGACGGACAGACATGACGAAGACGATAATCGCTTTTCGCAATTTTGCGAACTCGCCTAAAAACATAGTGATAGGAAAAATGTTTGAAACTACAACAAAGTAGCTCTTTAAGATTTTGAAGAATATTAGTCAGGAATTCGACGAAAAATGTAAACCGTTAATTTTTTATACCATGGCGCAACAGCCCTCCAGTGGGCCAGGGCCTCCTCATTGTCGAGCATTCATGAACACATTCAGACACACCACACTCGGTAGGACTCCTCTGGACGAGTGATCGGCCCGACGCAAAGACCTCTACCTGACTACATACAACACTCACAAGAGAGAGACATCCATGCCACCGGCGGGATTCGAACCCACAATCCCAGCAAGCGAGCGACTGCAGACCCACGCCTTAGACCGCGCGGTCACTGGGATCGGCAACCGTTAATTAGTGTTGCATTTCTGGGTAAATAATGGTTGTCGGATTGATGGTATGTTGTTGAAGAGTTACTTTAACTTTCATCTTTTAACTGGCTAGTCGCATAGCTAATTCTGTGGTGCACAGTAGGCCATCCCTTGAAATGATACCAGTCGTATTGCCTTGTCACGAAACCGTCAAATTCCTGTTTTAAAAACGTAGGCTGTAAATTACGGTTAATAAGCCTGACTGTTTTTTAACTGCAACAATATATGTAATGGCGGGAACGCGAAAACATCCTCCTCATTTCTTCTTTCAACGTGTTTATACTATAATACAGGGTTATTCGAAATGATTGTCGGGGTTTCAACAACTTCTCATACACAATACACTTGAGATAGGAGAATATGTATTTTTTTATTTAATAGAACAACACTCCAAGTTTTTGTTACATGCCTTACAGGTGCTCTATATGTGCACCCTTTGTGATTCTACAAACATAAACACGATAATCGATAATCACCGCTGACATGCTAGACAGTTTGGAACGAACTCGATTATCGTGTTGATGTTTGTAGAATCAAAAAGGGTGCACATATAGAGCACCTGTAAGGTATGTAACAAAAACTTGAGTGTTGTTTTATTAAATAAAAAACACATACGAGTATACTCCCATGTCAAGTGCATTGTGTATGGCAAGTTGTTAAAACCCCGAGAGTAATTTCAAATAACCCTGTATTTTGTGTGTTGTGATTCATATTTGTGTGAAATATCTTTACACACCATAAAACTGTTAATAGTTGTGGAAAATATACCGGAGACATATTTAGATAAAATTGTTAAAAAATCTCGCGACATTTCTTAATTTTCCAGTGACACTTCTTGCATTTTTTTACTGTTATTATTTGTGATTTTTAAAATCAGTAAAATCAAATCCAAGAAAGCGATCTGAAGCTTATTTTAATTTACCTTAGTCATATCTGTCAGCAATAGAAGTAAAATACAAGACTCATCGCTACTTAGTTATGGAATGTAATGTATTTCAGACACACCACAATTAACTGAGCACCTAATTTCCTTTTCTGTAGGTTCAGTATTACAAAAAGCATTGATAGGAAAGTGATTGGTATATCTGCAATGGAGTGAGAATAGCTTATTTCATATGAGGTCCGTTCTTCTAGGATTAGCTTGGGAAGGGGAAAAAAGGTGTTTCTTTCAAGAGTCGGTAATACAGGCGAAAATCATATCAGATTATCCCGAATACAAGAGGAAAAGTTTACTCCCTCATACACGTTGCAGTCTCGCCATCGGCAAAATTATTCTGTGTCCGGAAATTATCGGGTTCGACTGGCGGCACATCAATCACAGAGTCTATCAGTCCTTTCGTTTCAATCTCAGTAGCCGTGACAGCTTATATGCATTCATTCACACTTATGTTTCACAGGTAACAGGCATTGGAAGAATTGATTTAAATTATTCACGAATCAATCAATCAATCAATATGTGCATCAACTTTATCTTACTTTCCTTTAAACTTGAACAACCAGGAGAATTCATTCATTGAAACAAAAATTGAAAATTCTGTTCACAACATTACTGACATATATCTTAAATATTTCCATTGTCACTGCGTATAAAATATATTAGACATCATTTCGAAAACAAACTGTTTTTGTTTTTAGGCGAAGGTAAAAAATTAAAAAGATTTAGCTATCGGGAAGAACCCAAGGATACGATTCACATATAAGAGACAAATTGTCCAAATTCCTAAAATAAATAGTATATAAAGTTCTCTACGCAAAATTACAATGGAGTGAAAACACAAACATTTTCCCGATTAAAACCAAAATCACATCACCTAGCCAGCAATGAAATAAAAGAATTTCATTACAATATAATGCGAGACAGCACCCAAACATTATGCTCTACTGGAGTATCTAAGACACCAGATATTTATGTGTAACAGGAATGAAAGTCGCATTCACTTACGCAAACCTTTGTCTGTTAAAAAGAACCAAATAAGTAATATTTCCAAACTAGGCGCTGATTGATAGGGTTGTTAGAACATAACATATGTGCTGCCTCTTGGTAATACCTAATATGCAGTTAGGCTCAAATTGTGATGTGGTTTTAATTAGTCCTATCGATCTTATGTCCTCCCACAAAAGCATGTGATGCCAGCTTAGATTTATCAAAGAGTCCCTGTCTTGGATTTTATTTGTACTCTCTTATCCTAATTTTCAATGATCTGCTAGTTTTACCAATGTATTCTCTACCACACTCACGTGGAATTCTGTAAAGCTGCTGTGGTATTTATAACCTGTCAATATACGATTTCATTTTTCTCAAAAAATTCCTTAAGTTATATTTAGTTTTAATAACAGTCTTTATGTTAAATCTATCGCCAATTCTTTTAATTATACTGACAATCATTCCATGAATCATGCAGTCACTCACAGACGTAAGGTTAAAAAAAACTGTAAAATTACAGTTTGCATAGACGCTCCATTTTCTTCCTATTCATTAGAAGATTGTATTGTTAGAGCTATACGTTGCTACGCCATAATCATGAACTTAAGCTCGTGACACCTAATGATGCTAATTATTGCTGCTGAAATTTAAATAAATTACCATGGATTTGGGAAACGAAGTGTAACTATTATTACTGAATTGTTACAAAAGTTATAATAAATCATAGGTTTTATTTTTGTTTCTGTCTATATAACTGTCATTCTCACGTTTTATGTCATGCTTTGTACTGTTATTATTTTAGTGACCAAACAATTGTTTATTTTTTTTTTCCTTTCGAATAGTCTGGCTTGAGAGAGTAGTATTATTATTGTTGTATGTTTCTCACAGAAAAGTCTGAAATCCGTTATGTAGTGAAAGTGCAGGGAGGATGAGGTAAGGTCATGGTGTGCTACACTGCCGTGAGGTCGCTCCAGTTTCCGGCACGATAAAAATTACTTTACCATGCTAATGTGCAATATAAAAACTTCGTAACAATATATCATTGCGCTGTTAATTGCGTGCTTCTCAGACTAGCATTATTGTGCACGCCCAGCGAATTTTTGTTAAATCAGCAGTGCAGCTGGAATATAAAGGTATCTTTTATACACGACTAGAATTAATATCATTGTAGTCAGTGGCGTTATACGGTAGGACCAAGCTCCTGGGTCCTGATTCGAATTCCGAAGGTACTTGATTTCAATTTTGGTCAAGATAAACACTTTCTTACTGCCCCCCACTATGATGGATAACTGTACGTGACGTAAAGCCTTCTGTGATTTTTCTTCTTTTTATTACACGAATAGTGGAAAAATATCATGATATGGGCCACATGGGCTTCCATCACAGTCCATTCGGCTGCAGTGTCATCTCACCTCGTTCGACGCAAAAACCTCAACACTTAGACGGTGTCATTAATTAACTTGCCTCTTTTATTTTTTGGCCCAACAGCCCTCAGTAGGCCAGGACCTCCTCATTCACAACTTTCCTAGACCACACACAACGACGCACCACAGTCGGTAGGACTTCTCTGGACGAGTGATCAGCCCGACGCAGAGACCTCTACCTTACAACACTCACAATAGATAGACATTCATTCCCCGGTGGGATTCGAACCCACAATCTCAGCTGGAGAGCGGCAGCACACCTACGCCTTAGACCGCGCGGCTACTGGGATCGGCAGTTCACTTGCCTACAATACGGAAATTTCCATCAAATTTTGTATGCATGAGCAGTTTAATAAATTTCGAAAAATATATGTATCTGGTTACAGTGTGAGTCGGGTTACCTCAGTCAGTAAGGCATTTGGGTAACCAGGTTTCGATTTCTAGCCTGACCACTATGTCGACACGAGTCTCAGTTTTAATCAGCCTCCCCCCTAATGGGCAGGGAACCTGAGGCTTTTTCTCCCCGTAGGATCGGTCAGTTAGAGCTGACAGGTAAATACTCTCACCACCTAGAAAGCACTAAGCTTTACATTTAGAGTACGTCTTCGTATAGAAGTGTTTAAGCACAATAACGACCTCATGCAGGCTTACAGTCAGACTTCTAGAGTCTACATGTGCAGCGAACTCGTCGTTATTGGCTCCAGCTTGACCGGCTGGGCGTCCTAGTCTTACGCCTTAGTGCCTATGCGCGTAAATAAATGTCAGTACAGCTTTCAAGGGAGGAGCGCAGTAGCATAGTGGTTAAGGTGCTGTGCTACAATTCGGAAGGTCGCTGGTTCGATCCCAGTTGGTGTCAGTGGATATTTCATTGACATAAAAGCGCACTATGGCCCTGGGATCGACTCAGCCTCCAACAGAAATGAGTACCAGGAGTATTTCCTGGGGGTAAAGGCGGCCAGTGCGTAAGGCTGACAACCTACCACCATCCTGTGCCGTTGTCACGAAATCTGGGAATCTTAACTTCCTGGAACCCTCCGGGCCTGTCCAGGCCTGTAGTGGGTTACCTATACCTTACATCTTTCAAGTCTGCTTGTAAGTGATGCTGTGTAGTTCGCAACGCTGGGAACTACTCGCCCAACGACACAGACATGACTTTTCACCACCCCAGAGAACACCTCAACTTCCGCAGTCTCTCTACCGTTTATGTAGGCATTAATTTGCATTGCAACAAAAGCAATTTATTTAACGTAAAAATGAACACGGAGATGATTACGCTTAGCAGGATGTGAGAGAAATGTCAGTGTTCTAGTTGACATCAAGATTCCTGTAACTTCATGGTGGGAAAGAATATGTGTTGAAAACACGCAACCTAGATTCCAAAAGATATCTCCGACGCATGAATCCATAGCTTTATATTTGTAGATGGCTCCTACGGCAAATTTGCTACAAATTTTACATGAGTTTGTTACGATGAATAGAAATAACGAATGTCTAGTAGTGATTAATGCCAAAGAAAGCCACCGTCACATATCTAGCGGTTATCCCATTATTCACACGCAACAACCAAGCGAATCATGTTCAATCGAAATTATCCGTCAGGTTACAATCCTAAGATCTCCGGAACATGTAGGACAGAAAATTACCATACACAATTTTCAGAATAGAGCACAAATCTTGAGAAATAATGAAATATGTTTAATAGAAAGATTTTAGAAGTTGTAAATATCTTATGATGACTGTACTGATATTATATTAATATTACAGCCGATTAATGAGCCAACGTAAAGTGTATTCTTTATTTATTGAATTTTTAAAATGCCTTCCTCGGGTTATATTGTCGAGCTGTATTAATTCCTGCATTAAACCACGTTACATTCTTTTAGCCAAAAAAAAAATGTAATAAAAGATGGCGAAGTTATTACAGTACGTAGCCAGAACAGGATTTATATAGAACGGAGTCGGTATAATAAGGAAAATATTATAAAGTTGTCAACGGGTTTTAGTGTGAAGAATTTATGACAGTGACTGACAGCCATTCCAGCCATGCAGTGGAATCAGAACTATTCAATTTAAATCACGTTTGTGGAAGTGTCTGGCACAGTATTTATGGCTGTGACACCAATAACATGGCTTTCGAAATTATCTTTAATTCAATTAGCACAATTTGATCGAAGTAGAAGATGGAATTTCCAGGTTTGTGTCAAGCCTTACAAAGCTAATAAGCTGATGTGAGGTCAAGAGGCTGCTTATAAGAACCCTGGGGCTAGGTAAGCTGGTTTATAATTTAATGTTATTCAATACACGACAGAGAGTACTGGACTGGGTATTAATTTATCTATTACAGAAGTTTCCCAATATGCCTTATGACTTCAACAGTGTATAGAGCATCCTTAATTGACATATGGATAAAGAAACGCGTTTCTTTAGAAGCTATTACTCGGCCATTTGTTCAAAAAGTCTCATGCTTTTTTTTTCCTTATAGAATCTGTATATTCATTACTGTGCCCAAAGGAGGCTGACACCACATCCAACCCTGAGGCATATTAACCAAATTAACATAGCGCAAATTTGTTTCTTTAACGGACATTTAGTATTGTAATGGACAGGAACTGTGTTCTCTGTGAGGCAAGAATTTAACTTTTCTGTAGACCGTAAAAATTACGAGAGGCGGCTGATAAGTAATGCACACAGTGGAATATCTAGAAAAGGAAACCATGTATTTAAACAAACGAAAGTAGAGAGTTAAGTACAATATTTTAGCAAAAAATTGACGTACTTATTTTTCGACATAGTCACCTTGTCGTTCAATACATTTTTCCCAACGTAAAACAAGTTTACGCATGCCGTCAGTGAAGAATTCAGGAGTTCTTTGTTTGATCCACGACGTCACAGCTTGCTTCACTTCATCATC
>Ga0123355_10005806_pt1 | contig 18151 bp, 9 predicted proteins | sample TergutEmb28metaG_3_FD_89872 | JGI IMG/M metagenome (GOLD analysis project Ga0123355, IMG submission 89872) | Embiratermes neotenicus P1 segment gut microbial communities from Petit-Saut dam, French Guiana - Emb289 P1 | ecosystem: Host-associated > Arthropoda: Insects > Digestive system > Gut ... | reverse complement strand
TCTGTGTTATTTTACTGCATGTTACATGTTACTTAGTTGAATATGACTGAGATAAATGGTGGGATCGTAAAAACCACGATATTCCAAGGGGATCTCTACAGTTTTATAATGGCTTTAAAGAAAATGTAACTTCTGTTCACGTGCTTAAGATAAGCACTAGACGTGCCTGTCTTTGCTTATTCCACATCAAATACTTTTCCAATTTTAATTGCTTTATGCTTTCACTCGTTCTCTCTTCCAGCAATGCAAACGTTTATACTATTTCTTCTATTGTACGTGTTTAAAAACGAATTGAATTAAACTGTGTGAGTCAAGATCAGTTTGTTTTTAGACAGCTTTTCGACAAATGGTGTCGAAAATGCCAATATAATATTGAAACTTCATAGGGAAATTAATATTTTCATCACGCTATGCCTAAGGATTAAAGTCTCAGAACGTAATACATAACAGGATGAGACAGAATGTGATATTAAATGTTGTTTCAAAGATTGACTTACTTCCTAACGTACCATGTTTATGGAAAATAAATATACTAAATTGTAGCCAAACTTCTGTTCATAGACTCGGTGGGTTACGGTAGAATTTTATAGATTAGGAGAGCTGAACGTACCATTCTTTATCATCGCCATCAGAATTTTGATCCTTCTGTACCCGTGACTATTCTTGCACATTAAATTATCCCCGGTCCCTTCCGAAATAGACGATGACCTTGGAATATCCGCGAAATGTTTGGAATGCGCTGTTGGACTGTTTTGTTTTGAAAATAAATATTAAGTTTTAATCATTGTCTCTTGTTATTTTTATTTTTTAGTTATTTAATTTAATATCACTGCTCACAAATATCTGTTCTTTGCCCACAAATGTGTATCTTCTCAAATTTTTCTGTTATAAAAAGCCACTATACCGACTACGTTACCTCGGAGCCCTTATATATTATAAACAGCTACATCTAATTGTAACGTACGTACAGTTGCTCTAGAACTTTCTTTGAAAGATGGGGGAGACTATTGTAGCGGAACTATTCAGGATCATATCCAGTGCTCTTTTATATATTAAGATGCCGTGGAATACGTTTAATGGATAAAGAAATATCTCACGTGGCGAAGTCTAATTTTATTGTCTATCCAGCCAGCACATTAAAATCTAGTATATTATAACACTGCAAACTGAAATAACTTTACGAATAGCCTTGCACAACAGAATGCACACACATTAAGCGTGTTGAGTGTAGACTAGGGTTTCAAACCCTCACCCCTCGATGTCTGATTGCTGTACAATGCACCCGCGTCTTTCAGGATATTACCATCCTAGAGCGGTAAATTCTTTCCGACATTTCGGGACAACCTATCGGCACCAACTTCAAAGGCTGGTATTCGAACTCAGTTCTTCAGGACGAAAAACCGGCACTTCATGGCCTGAAGATCGGCACAGCCACTGTAATACGTTAGACTCTGGAGGACGGAGATTTTTTGCCTCATAGAAAACACATTTAATCTCCATTGTAATGTGACTGTAATCGATGTTTGTTGTGAAAATCGCAAGAAACTCATAAATAACCAGTGTTTATAAAGTGGAGGACTTCTTAATGCTAAAATATCTTATGTAGGACAAGCGCTCTAACTGAAATAGTTTGAAAAATATAAGATTTGTCGGTATAACTCGGGAATTTTGGGTAATTTTTTCCGCCACTGAGGGCTTGGCGTCTCTCTCTGCTTGTATCAAGCACTGTCTCGTATTCCGTAATGCAGAGTCAATTATCCGGTTCTAAACAGATTAAATTTTATGGATAGTGTGAACGTTCCGTTGCGCAATGATAAGCTACAGACGCATGTCCTTCTAGATCACATGCTAATTGTTTAACGAAATATTTAGATCTGCACCAAAAAAATAAAGTGGATGCGTTCGCACATGCGCATACATTGCTGACATCTCTAAATTTAGTGAAAGTGGGCGGGTGAGGGCCCGAATAACCGCCGATTGCATTTAACATACAGAATCGAGGTTGGGGAGCATACACTGGACTGGAACCCTCGACCTTCAGGGTAAGACTTTAAACTTTATGGTGGTTGTAGAAGGCTGTTTACTCATCTTGGAAAACCTGTAAAAAACTCTTGTTAACACTAAATAGAGTGACTGTGTGAATTAGCATTAACTACGTGTAAGAAGACTTGTATGAGCTTCTCAGTGTTTTGTTATATCATGGGATGCCTTCTGTTAATAACCGCTTAAAGCAAAAGAAATGTTTAACGTTTAGGTATGATTTACACGAATCGTAATATGAAACAAGTTATGTGATCTTTCTTTTGTGGATTTTTATATTAAGTAAAAATAATAAAATTAATTGATTTCGAAATTCAGTGTTGCTACTTGACAATTAAATAGAACATTGCGTAAGTGAATGGTCTGTAGTACCAAACGAAGAAGTAGTGTTACACTGACTTTTTGTTAATACGTTGACATCATTTCTCAGAATATTTTACGCAACTTACTTTGTCTATATAAGCTTCGTATCATAAATCTAGCGAGTGTTAGGCCATGAAAACAAAGACTGATGATATATTAAAACTCTGTTACTTCATGATGCCTAAATTACTTTCAAATATCCTTTATTAAAATTGAGTTGAAACAGCATTACTTCACAAAACAAGCAGCCATTCTTAAGTCTGCAGTTCCTTCCTAGTGATAAGTTTTCATCACGGTGCCTACAAAGAGTAGGACTCAGGCGTGGTCAGTATACTGTCTAGGTTACGGCTGTCTGTGCTGGGAGTCACTTTCAGGTCACTGTACGTTGAAGAACAGATGCTTTGTTATGCAGGCAACAAATGTTTGTCCTGACCGTGAGCGGACTGTGAGCGTACTATGAGCGTACTCAGTGCCAATTTAGGAGCTGACAGATGTCTAAACTCCCACTCCTAACACAGCCAATTCGGTTTAGTCATGACAGTAGTTAGACTAATCATGATGCGTTTAAGTGAAAGCTAAAATGAAGTGCGTATAGACAAACAATTGTCAAATTTTCTATTCGCCATAGTATGAAAAAATGTGTTCTGGTCTCAATTGATTTTCATATTTCCTTTAATATGAATTTTCAAAAAGGTCCACAAAACAAGTAAGGATTGAAATTTAATGTGGCTTATTTTCTTGTCGAAGTAAATGAAGAAAATTTATAAGATGAAAATAAAAATCAGATAATTGTCGATACAAGAGATTTATTAATATCTAATAAGGCGATTGATCTCGAAGCGACACGAAACTACATTTCAATGGCATGCCATTATCAACATGTAGGAGAATGTAGTGATATATACACGTATAATGAGATCTTTTAACTGTGGTACAATTAATATGTTTATATATCAATTGGCAGCAAGAGATACACTTTCGTTTGACAAAGAAACGAATGGAAGATTAGAGACTTCTTTTGCCCCTTACCCCAATCAAACTTATGGTAATTTTCCGTGATATATCGATCATGATAGTTTTGAATTCAGAAAAATGAATCGTTTACATTTGTCACTAAGATCACAAAACTGTTAATGAGAGCAGTTTCGATTAAAAATGAAAATGAGAGGGCAGGTTCGAAATACATATGGGGTAAAGGTTATAAGATTTTTACTACCCTGAAGAGGTAAAGGATCGACAGCAGCGTTGGCCTGTGTTGGTAGCGGCAGTGAGTCTTCGGGATCTATTGCCAGAGGAATAGCGCTTCCCCAGGTGTCGTGTCCCACGTTCTTATATAAAAATACGTCGACCCTGTTGTAACCTCGCCATCCAAAACTAATTAAGATGGTGCCCTCGGACAGCGTGCGTTCATCTGACAGCCGGACTTCCCAGTCTGCACCGGTGAAGCAACAGTCATTCAGGTAAGCGCACGCTGTTTGAGCGAAGTGTGTGCTACCCTGAGCGCTTTCCACACCTTTCCGAGCTAGCGAAATCTTGACGACGACAATGGTATCCAAGACAGCCGGTTTGTAGGTCACTTTATGCCTGCCTAAACTGAGCTGGAATGCGATATTAGGAAGTCTAACATAGCAAATGGCTTAGCTACAGTAACGGTCAAGTAACTCTCCCAATTAGCACTAAATGCTTAGCTACCCTGAGTGTTTAAATGCCCCTTGTTGGTTTTTTGTTTTGTTTTAGCTTTATCAGCACTTCAAAAATGTCGAAGTGACATAAACCAGGAATTTAATTTAGTAATACTTATTGAAAAAAAAAAAAACCTCTTCTTAATTCCGGTAAATCAATATAGCCTTATGGACACCAGTGTCTCCGTGGGGTGCAGTGGTTCTATAAGATCTGTGAAAAATTCTGCACTTTGTTTATCAAACAATAACTTCTTTGCATGACAGCAAATATTACTGCTCATATTCCTCTATTTATCAATATTACATAACGCGACCTCTTAATTCACTTGCCAGTTACAGCCTCTGCCGAATCAGAAGACACCCTGTGCGAGATTTTTCTTTTTACCAGGCAACTGTCTACTATGACTTTAAATAACAAGACCATTTTCTTCCCAGTCCTTTCCATTTAACCCTTGTTCATAATTTCACTCTGTTCAACAGTTTATACCCTGCTACATAATACAGAATTGTTAGTAAACCTACCGTGAAAGGAAGAAGATAACATGCTGTACGACTTAATGCGCACATTCTTTGGACTGTTGAAACACTGGTTAAAAGGTCGCTTTAACCATCTTAGTTCAGAAACTTTATTTAAAACAGTGTTAAGATACTTCTCTGATTGTGGGAGATTATTGTAGCCAGAATTTATCCATCATTTTTTGGGCATGGTCCCGAATCTTCAACCCATTTCAACATACGGCTGTAACTTATTGGGAAAAAAAAGATAGATAATACAAATTTGCCATTGCACTCCAGGTATTTTAATGTTTAATATTTTGGTTGGGATTTCGTAGCATGTTTTCAATGTCGTTTAGACTCTGCAAATGACTGCATTTCTTTTCAGGTGGCGTCCGTTCTTCTCGAACACGGAGGCTCATTGACTGCTACCACCAAGAAGGGCTTCACGCCCTTGCACCTTGCTGCTAAGTACGGCAACATGAAGGTCGCCAAATTGCTACTCCAGCGAGATGCTCCTGTTGATGCTCAGGGCAAGGCATGTAATTCTTGAGATTTGTCAAAACGAAAGATCATTCTGCCAATAGCTTACATGTTACTTAGTTGTGCGTGCCTTTAACAGACTGTTTGGTAGCCATAAAGTGGCTGCTGTATTTTAATAGTACGCTATTTTATAACGAAGTTTGCTATCCTACATGATACTATAAATGTATTTATTTCGTGAATACTTATTACTTTAAAGAAAACAGTAAACTAGAATTTAGGAAACTTCCACATGGACGAAACTTCAGGTTCCTTTGCTCTGTTGTTGTTCCTGTAAAATTTATCTTTTTTTAGTAGGAGACTTATAGTCGTTCATACTCGATTGTTGTGTTTTCAACGCCAACTCTCAGCTCATCCCGTACAGAGTACGTGTAACTAGTTTCTGTCCATCATGAAAACTAATCACATAACGCACGCAGGTCTCCACTTAAAGTGTTTTATTTTTGTCTGGTTTTGACCAAACCCGACATACATCTACCAATCTTAGTAAAAATCCCAAACTTGAAATTTATCGATAATCTGTCCGCCGTGAGTGTCACTGTTGCGTACGGACAGAAGGGTAAGAGACATGACGAGGCTAATATGAGATTTTGGTTACTGCTTTGCCTACTTACTTACTCCATGGAGCAGAGTCCTTTTTGAGAAGCTAATCGGTTCTCAGCTAGTCAAGAAATTCCCCTCGTTTTATGGAACACGAAGGTTCAATCCCGCATTCACAAGTGCCCACCACCTGTCCCTATCCTGAGTCAGATAGATCCAGTCCATACACTCACATCATACTTTCTGAAGATCCATCTTAATATTATCCTCCCATCCATGCCTCGGTTTTGCAAGTGATTTCTTTCCCTCAGGATTCCCCACCAAACCCTGTATACACCTCTAATCTCCCCATTCGTGCTACACTCCCCGCCCACCTCATTCTTCTCGATTTGATCACCCAAACATTATTGGGTTAGGAATACAGATCATTCAGCACCTGTCGTTTTCTCCATTCCCCTGTTCCATTCCCCCTCTAAGGCCCAAATATTCTCCTCAGCACTCTATATTCAAAAACCCTCAGCCTACGTTACTCCTTCAATGTGAGCTAGCAAGTTTCACAACCATACAAAACAGACAGAATTATAGTTCTGTATATCTTAATCTTTATATTTACAGATAGCAAAATGGAAGACAAAACATTCTGCACTGAATGATAGGAAGCATTCTCTGACTTCAATCTGCTCTTAATTTCTCCCTGAATATAATTTTGACTCCAATTTTTCCCATATATTTGAACTGTTCCACCCTTTCAAAGGAACTATTATCAGTCTGTATACTCTTGACTTCTTCCTTAAATCTGGTCCTGAGACATGAACATTTACTTAGTTGTATCAGCATTTACCTCCAGTCCCAATGTGTTGGATGGTTTTTGGACCACTAGGCAACCTGATTAACAGTGTTGAAATGGTTGAACGCAGTACATTTGGTCTGTTTAAATATTTTACCAGGGCAGATTTTGCCTAGTTGCTGTTTTATTGAATGTAATAATTAGTAATCTTACTGTAATTAAATTTTACAGAATGGAGTCACACCCTTACATGTGGCTAGCCATTATGATCACCAGAATGTGGCACTTCTACTGCTTGATAAGGGAGCTTCACCCCATGCTACTGCAAAGAATGGCCACACACCACTACATATAGCAGCTAGGAAGAATCAGGTGAGTTGTATATGGGGGAAAGGTGCACAGTTGTATTCCTCCCTGGGCTTAGAAAGGGTAGAATATTTCAACACTAAGGTACAATTTTAGAAACTAAATCAGTGGCATAATTTCACCTGTACAAGCATAAGATCATAAGCAATTTTAGGATTGCTAGTTCTCAGGCTTTCTCAGCGGTGTGGTTGAGGCCTCCATTCTTCAGGGATGTGGAGTTAGTTCATTGGGTGATTGTGTCATATTCAAAAAGAATGGAAGCCCCAGTTCTAGGAATATTTTACAATGACAGTACTGTAAATCTGTTTTAATTGCATCCAATCATGTGCTGATAGTGGTGTGTCAGGAATTTCTGAATAATAAAACCAGTTTTTGAAGTCTGCTGATAAGATTACTACTGGAATGCCAAATAGGATGACCAGTAAACTTTAACAGTTTAAATTCCCATTGGATGCACCAGGAACTTTCCTTTGCTGTGAACGCACAAATCTGTGGTACTCTTGACCTTTTGTTCAGTTAGTCTTGCAGGGCTTTTCTGCAAAATTAAAGCCAAAGAAGCATGAAACTGACAATTTTCCTCGCTGCCATCTAATGTAGAAATGTAGAAGTCTAGTGTTTATCTTTCGTCTTTACATGTTTCTCTGCAGTTGCTGTGTAATTTTACATGTGTATTTTTGAGACTTGTTTCATATCCAGCTATCACATGACAGGGTTTTTTTGATTTACAACAGGAATATGTGTATATGTAAAGGCTAATTGTTGGTTTTTCATAGTCCTTTATTTTGATGTCACATGTAATCCAGTGCTAATGAATGGCATAAACCTAATTTCTGCTTCCAGATGGACATAGCTACCACACTGCTAGAGTATGGGGCAAAAGCTGATGCAGAATCAAAGGCTGGATTTACTCCCCTGCATTTAAGTTCTCAGGAAGGCCATACCGATATGTCTACTCTGCTAATTGAGCATCAAGCAGACACCAACCACAAAGCAAAAGTATTAAAACCCTTCTTATTTTTTAGACTTAAACATTACATGTGCTTTGTGTACTTTCGTTCAGTACTTCAATATGGAATAATTTTCTGGGGAAATTCAACACATGCACATCAAGTATTTAAACTACCAAAAGGAGTGGTTAGGGTTATATCGGGTTAGAACCGAGGTTCTCATGTAGAAGCCTATTAAGAAAGCTTAATATTTTACCTGTTGCATGTCAGTGTATATTGTCTTTAATGTTGTTCAGAGGAGATAAAAAAAAAGACTTTCTCACTATGCATATGTACATGGTTTAGACAGCAGAAACAAAAATCATTTATATTTACCTCTTGTAAGTTTATCTTGTGTTCAAAAAGGAGCTTCATAATTTTGAGGTGTGACATCCCCATTGTGTATTAAATCACAATACTCATAGTATTATTACTAGCCATAACTAAAAAAGTTGTAAGATTAATGAATGTTAAGGTGTTCGAGATCTCGACAACAAGCTGTTTGAATTTGCATATGTATAAGTTTATCTACTTTAATATGTACAACCTGATGATGGCCACCATGATGGCTGAAACATGTAGTTGCTGACAGCTACCTAACATTGCTAGCTATAGGGACCAAATATAGTTGTGTTTAGACTGCTTCACACTCACTTTGTACACTTTGTACATTAGGAGTTTCGTAATCTGGGGTCAGAATCTTTAATGGCCTTCCAAGCAATATTCAGAGTTATAGAAACGACATGAAAAGATTCTAAAACAAGTTATACAGATACTTTATTATTCATTCGTTTTATTCGATTACTGAAGTTTTACAACGCAAGGTAGACATAGATAATATATAAAGTACAAAACTACTTGTATGACTGACTGCCTTAGTAGTAAATGCTTTTATATAAATTACGCATAAATTCTATAACTACAGCTTTGAAATATTTCAAATGCCATTTGAATAAGCCTTATGCATGTAATTGTTCCATTGTGAATGATGACCTTGAGTAATACTTCGATTTATGCCTCTGAATGTGTTTGTTTTGTTTTTACTGTCTTATCTTGTGAATGTATTTTTCTATGTGTCTTGTGTTGTCTGATGTTTATTGACATGTTCCATGTTCAGATGCAATTGATGCAGAGACTGGATCAGTGGAATAAATATGTATGTATGTATGTATGAATGTGTTTTAGGTTTCCTGCACAAAAACTTTCTTATATATGTAACTGAATTAGTTTACAATTAAACTTCTAAAGAGAAACTTTACAATTCTCCACTTTTCTTCAATAGCAAAAGTCGATGGCAGTATCATTGTTATTTTTAAGGTTTTCTGTTTCATGTAAAATATATGTTTGCTTGGCCTATGTTATTCAGTTTTATTAGTCACTCACTATGGCACCTTTTCTTTGGGCTTTTCTTAAAGTAATTTGTTATTTATCACTGCAGTGCTATATCAGTGATTTCTGTAGATATTAGACAATCAGCATGCAATGGCAAAAGGCATTATATTATTGCTTTTGAACTATGGAAACTGATTACAGTTGCTGTACAGATGTGTCAGACTGAGAAAGAGAGAAACTCTGACAAAAGGGTCATATATTTGAGTTTCTGTACTGATTCTTTTTGTGCATACATCCTTATGCTCTTCAACTTAGCCTCATCCAGTTTGGTTATAATTTTCTTCTTTCATGTAAGCATTATATTTTCTCTAGAGATTATTTTCACAATTATTGTTGTATTTACTACATACAAGTATGTATTTGTTCTATTCCCTCCTCAATATGTTGTTAATATGCCACAATGGTATAACCTTACACTACCTAATGCTTGCAAGATTAAATACTTGTAGGAAATGTGTGTGATCAGAGTAAGAGATACTGGTTGTTGTGAGGGACAGTTTGTGTTTAATTCTGTTATGGTTATTTATCAACTATATTGATACTTGTAAAATACTCATGAATATTCATGTAACAGGTTACTAGCCCTGACCTATCTTTGACAACTCAGTAAGTCCATGTTATCATATTTATTGACAGAATGGACTGACACCATTGCATTTGTGTGCCCAAGAGGACCGGGTTAATGTGGCATCAGTCTTGGTAAAAAATGGTGCTGAAGTGGATTCCACCACGAAAGTGAGTACAGTCAATATATGGTTAGATGTTTTGTAGACATTTTGGTTTACTTAACATTGAGCTACCAGCTGAAAAGTAAAACAATTTATGTCTCTTGATAGCTTTGAAAATGTTTTATATTCTTCAGTAGTATTCCTCCATTTATCAATACTGTTATCAAATCATGTAAAAGCCCTTTTCATAATGACATATTATTCACATCTTGACAATTTGAAATACATGATCCTTAACAAGGAGCTCACAAATTTTAAAGTTTAATATTTTATTCATTTTGCCATGTAGAATTATGGGGTTTATTTTGAAATATTCAGTACTTCTTATCAGGTATTGTGGTGATTAAATTATGGAGGGTGAAATGGTTGGGGCATATGCCATGATTGGAAGAGACAAGAAATATATGCAGGGATGTGTGTGGAAACCTGAAGGAAAGAAGCCACTTAAAAGACCTAGGCATAGGAAGAGCTTGAACCAAAATTTTCTGTTCTTTCTTGGGTTTTTGTAGATATAGAGGGGACTTAGCAGAAGAATTCAACCAAATAATAAAACTCCAGATTATGGTCTTGTGCCTCACAAGCTGACTAACTTTGTCTAACTCAACTCAGCGTAACCAAATGTAACCTAGCAGCATGTAACACCATAGGAACAAAAGCCACTATGGAATATGGTTTGGCTTCAGGACCAAAACTCATTTTACACTCTAATCAGAGCAAGACAGAATTCAGAAAAAATAGTCTGGTCATATTTGGTTATGCCTTTATGAGATGGATTGAATATTTTTGTTGTTATAAACAAGCATTGTTCTAACTGAGCAGTTTAATGTTGTGGTTAACAGTGAGGAAGTAATTGATACCACAGAATACGTGACACTATAAATGAAGTGTTGCAAAAACCATTGTTGTTATAATTGGGTTCTACTTAGTCTATTTTTGTACTGTTCAGTGAATACATATTATTGGCTAATTTTCAGAATTGTTGTATTCTAAGATTGATGATGTTTGAATGTCTGGATTTCCAAGAACATAATGACAGTTTAGTTCAGTGATTTTGGTTGTAAATATGACATGTTAATAAAACTTTGACCTTTTGGTTAGTATACTAATGGATTATTCGACAGTTTTATACTTTTCACCTTTGTATTAAAATTGAAAACTAATATTTGTGTTTTAATAATTACGCTTAGTATTTGGTAAAAAAACTATATTAATTTTAGTGTTGCTATGCATATGTTCTTTAATCCGGGAATACAAGTGGAATGCATGTATCTGTATATGCAAACAGGCGGGCTACACACCTCTGCATGTAGCCAGCCATTTTGGACAGATCAACATGGTACGTTTCCTGTTACAACATGGTGCAAATGTGAAGGCATGTACTAGTATTGGGTACACACCACTTCACCAAGCTGCACAGCAGGGCCACACCAGCATCGTAAATCTGCTGTTGGAGAATAGTGCGCCACCCAACTCACTGACCAATGTGAGTACCTTGATTTAGAACAGAATTAAATCTTCTTGAAATAGCCATGCCCAACTCAATTTCAGTTTACAAATTAATGCATTAGGTATGTGCAAGTTTCATTTTTATCCCTTGACATAGGGTGAATGATCCTAATTTGTGCCTTTGCTGAAGTAAATTTCCTTTTACTGCAGATTTTGTTGAATGTTGAATATTCATTCTGATACTGTATATTTTTATAATATGCCATCAAAATTTTGGTGCCTGCAAATGACCACACAATATGTCATTATGTTACATGAACAGCAAGGACAAACAGCACTGTCCATTGCCCAGAAGCTTGGCTACATCAGTGTCGTAGAATCACTTAAGACTGTCACTGAGCCCTCCATCCCCACCAATGTGGCACTTGGAACTGAGGAAAAGTATAGAGTTGTTGCTCCTGAGACCATGCAAGAGACTTTCATGTCAGACTCTGAGGATGAGGGTGGTAAGTTACATGTTCTCTGTGGAAAACTTCTGTAGCATTTTCATTGTATCCTAAGATGCTGTTATAGTGTGTGTGTGTGTACTGGACGTTCCAGTGGTGTACCAAGGAATTTTGTTCAGGGAGGGGTTCAACAAATTCAGTTGAGGACAGAGGACAGAGGACAGAGAATGGGGATCTGTGGGCAGTAGCCCCCTACCCCCTAGTCAAGGGTTCTGGAGGCAGCTGTAATTTGGTACAAGCAATTTCATTTCAAATAATAAAAGTTTATTTATTTTTGGTACTTTAAGACTATTTATGATGACAACCAATTTATTTGTCATTGATAATGTAAAACAATTGCGAACTTAGGTAGTTTTAGAATTTTATTTCCTTTTTTCCAAATATTTTGGAGTGTTGGCATCCTAAATTCAGCAAATTTTAACAGTTTTCACAATTGGGTTGAGTTTGGCACAAGTTTGGAGGTCGTTCGGAATTTCGGGGGGGGGGTTTGAACCCCCCCCTTCGGGGCGCTACTGGGACGTTCAGATACTGCCCACATTCTAAATTCCATCGATTAATTCAGCCGTGAGGTTGGGTTTTATTATCTGACATTGTTTTCTAGAATAAGAGCATGATAAATTCAATAAAGAAGTTAAAGTAGGCTTGGCACATCGTACGTAAAGGGGAATAACGTGTACCAAGGATGCACAAATTCCAGGTAACTGGTTTCCTGGGCAAGTAAATATTTTTGTGATGGTGCCTAATATTTTCAGCATAATTATTGTAATATTTGTATTTTCATATAATTATTCATATCATCTCACATGCACCAAGCAGGAAGGTTCAGGTAACTGTAATATTCACAGTGCACTCCAAAATTGTGGGTCTGCAGTATGGAAATTGCTTCATGTCACAATTCTGGTACCTAGAATTTGGAGAGGTTTACTAAATTTTTGGAAATTTTTGTGCATTTTATATGCACGTTCATTTATTTGGTGATCATGTACATGTATTGATGGAGACACAGATGTAATGCTAACATATGTTCTTGGATGTGATGCCATGCAGTGTGGTAAAACTTAACTGATATGTGGGATGAATGTACTGCCCTATCAGTGAAGAATATTCAGAGAGATATTCTTCTGCCCTGAAGATGAAGGCAAAATATTCTTCTGATAAATCAGTAAACTTTCTACCAGATTACATGGCATCACGTCCTAGAAGAAGTGATATTCATAGTCACTGCCATGAAACTCTCAGATCTTACAAAAAAGCTAGTCTGTGATATGCGAACAAGTACCTAAACAAATCAGCAATGGTGGAGGTGCCCAGCTCAGATAGTGGCCAGGGCATCAGCTTTTGTCCACTAATTTTTATAGTTTGCTTTAGTCAGTGCAGCAAATGTTGGGATAGTAAAGTCCGTTGGGCCACGTATGCTTCCTGCCAAATGTTCATTCCCAGTTGCTTTACTATCTGTGCTGTACAATCTGAGACATTGAAAACATCAACAAGAAAGTACATGATCAGCAAATTTGCAGTTCCAGATTAATTTTATTCTGTTCCATGTGGAAAATAATGCAAGTAAAGCTCTGTGTTAAGAATATTCTCTATATTAGAAGGAGTTATGACAGTTGCTTGGAACTGTTGACATAGTTGTCAAGTAGTGGAATATTCATGCCTGAACATGATCTTACGTACAGTAAAAATGTCCTGTATGAATGATGACGCATAGTAAGGGATCCCATTTTTAAAACACCAAAAATCAGGGCACCTAATAACATTTAGGAGGTGGGGGTGGGAAAGAAAGAAATTTCAATCCGTCATGCAAAAAAACAGAGTAATTTATTTATATTAATACAGCAGGCTAACTCAGATAAAAATTATGAGATACAGATACCAAAAATAAACGGTAATAAGAGGAATACTACTCAAACTCAGACACTTAGTTAACTTATTGATTTTTCTTTACATATCCATCCACATCCTTAATAGTCTCGAGCCCATACTCCGCAATCACTAATCTACACATTCTTCTCTCCTTCTTGTGTTCCTTTTTGTTAATGGCTGTTTTATGGCTCTGCTATTCCTACAGATATTTTCTCCCACTGTGATAAAGTCAAAATGTTCATAAATATTGTCAGAAATGTTGTATTTTTATGACCTTGAAAACCCCAAATAATTTGGCATCCTAAACTGAACTTTGTGGAACACTGGGACAGAGCACTGTAAGGCCCATAAAATGGGAACTATCCTAGGAAAACTGGCACAAATGGGATCCCTACACATAGTACAGTTGTACTAATGCTTTGTTTAAATGTTTGTATATCCAACTGTGTGCATGCATGTACTGAAGTGCCTGGTTGAAGGATGATTTCATGAGATTTTAATCTTATTTTAAAGTGATACCAGAGGAAACATAGATATTTCCTCATGGACTACATTGCATGAATACATTTCTCTGCTCATTATTTAAGAGGAACTCATACCACTGCTCTAAACGTTATCATGCTGTGCAATAAGATGTCATATCAAACAACAGCTAACGCTTGGAATGTACTGATGGTCGGGCTGGTCTTATTGAAGGTGACCCTGAACTGTTGGATTCTACTGGTGTTTATGGGAAACCCACGCACGCCCAACATATCTACTTACCTTATTACGAGGGCCAAATGCTGCTTATGCGTAAGTGCGTCCCGTTCGTCTGCCTGCGAAGTTTTCAATTCTCGCTTTTCGTGACAGTCGTTATTCCCATGCTGTGCACAACATCTGTCAAAGTTACAACTGTTGAAGGTGGTGGAGGTACCATACTGCTGTGGTCCTTGTTTCATGGTCCAGAATGTTTTGACTTAGTCATTTCTAAATTTAACTTCTAAAGGAATACAATGTCTTGGTTTTAACTTTGTAGCTGCTAAAATACAGTTTGTATCTTTTGTCCTGTCACAGAATCAAGGCCTACATTGCTTTCACCACCCAAACAGATTTTGTGCACCTCATTGCTTTGGTTATGGGCCTGCTGCCTGTCCATTCGTACATACATGCTGTGAGGTGTTGGGAATGCTGGGTTTGTTATCATTTATCCTGTTTAGTTAAATCCTCAGAGGCAATATTGTGTGGCCTGGTGACAAGCTGTTTATGGCAATTTATATTCTGCAGTACTTCCTGTTATTAGTCATTGTGTTTGGGTGTTTATGACAGTTGATATGCAGTTAATGGACTTTGAGCCTAGTAGTCTTCTATGTATGCACATGTGTGTGTGCGCCCACACACACACACACACACACACACACACACACGCACACACTCACACACACACACACACACACACAATCATACACACACACACACACACACAACATGCAAAGTATGTTACAGAAAGATCAGTAACTGGTTTGTGAGATACAATACATTTACTCTCATAAGTGTATACCAGGTCAAAAAATTCTGAAATATGTGCACTAAGTTATAAATATATTTGTTACAGACAAAGTAGATATGCTTAAGTGAAGTGATTAGTTTTAAGGTAGTTCCACGCAACTGTGAGAAACCCAACAAGATATAGTGCAGGGCTGCACAAATCTGGGGGCACCAGTTCGCCAGGGTGACTAAATTGTGAATGGTTGCTCCTAGTATTTGTGGGTCCTCTACTGTAGTTTTGTTTTGTCTGTTTTTAGTTTAGTATGGCCCTTGCTTCGTATCATCATTGTGGTGCCTAGAATTTTGAGGCACCTCCTAGATTTTTGGAAAATTTGTGCACCCTTCCTGTAATGGTGTTCCACTTACTTTCAAAATAAAAATCTCTATTTGCTGGGAAAGTCCTGGTGAACGACATTTTGGAGACTGAAATGAACGACATTAAGGATAAAAGTGTTGCATTTTCTTGGTATTTGATATGTTTTTGATGTGGAGGTGTGGGTGGTGGAAAGATGAACAGTATCTCTATTTCAGTAACTGCAGAGATTTATGTTCAAGAATAGGCCTGTCATCAGAGTTAAAACCCAGTATGCACAGGTGTATGTGAGATGGTAGTTGTTAGGTCTACAAGTGGCAGATTCCAGCAGTTGCACTATAGATGTAGTGATTTAGACGGGTAATTGTAGAACACAAATACCACTACACAGGAAACCTGCTTTCAGATTAGGAACTGCGATACTGTACTTATTGAGTTACTGAAGAATTAAAATAGTGTGAACTTTCATGTAATACAAGGATATATTTGTTATGATTTGATCATATTGGAATCGAGTTTTCTGTAATATAGGATCTCATTACATCAGAGATCATTATGTGGACATAGACAGCCACCAAAATACAGGCACTTGATGTTGTACAGAACACCCTCCCTCAATTTTATGTTATTTATACAGTGCGTTTTCTTACATTCAGTATACTAACCAAAAAATGCTCTAAGTAAAATACAATACAACATAAATCATAAATATGTTGTATGTTAAGTGCCATTTTAAAATCTTCAGTTTTTCATTTTTATGATAATAGTGAGGGCAACTGGCATCCAGTGTGTGTGTCATACTTGAGAGCTTTTGTTGGTACTAAACTCCCTGAGGATGGCACCTTGGTGCCAAAACACATAGGAGTTGGCACTTAACATGAAGTGAGTTTTATGATTGTGTTTTATTTTATTTTACTTAGTGCATTGTTTTGTTAATGTGCTAATATACTGAACCCCCCACAAATTCAGAATATGTTACAGTATGCATGGAGCTTATATTAGCACTCAGATTTTACTATAACATAGTCACGGGTGTTATATTATCAGAGGACCCAAAAGACAGAACTTTGAGATGCTTACAAAATACAACTCAGGTTCACCATGTTAGTCTGTTGCAGCTTTCTACAGCTGTTTTGACAAAATTTTGTTTGGGAGGCTCTTAAGGAAATGTGGTGATACAATGCTGAACAGTTAGAATGTGATGGCAGTGTGCTTAGCTTAATAATGTGGACTGAAATGAGAAGGTAGACGTTAAGTTCTAGATATTACTGAGGCAAAAAGCATTGAATAATTCACTAGTTTACCTACAATAAACCACATTTGTTCAATTAATTTTTATACACATTAGTAGTACTTCCAAAACGAAAGTGAGGAAGGAATTTTCTATTCCAGGTTCTTACATAAAGATGTGCTATTTTTTGCCACTTGTGTTAATGGTAAAATGTAATTTTTTAATTTTTACTGCATTGCAGAAGTAAAGAGTAACATCACAGATTCGTAGTGATATATGTGGCATATCTACATGATATTTTAAAAATGAAACTGTATATTCATGATTACAACTCAATTGTTTTCATGAATTAACTATACTCTCTTGCCCACATTTTTTTAATTCTTTGTGTTAGCAGGTGCAGACCCCTATATTATGTAGCAGCATGTAATAATGTAGAATGTGGAAGGATGTAACACTGACTGTACAAAATCGAACTGACTGTTCTATTCTGCACATTTGTAAAGTGGCTCATTGCATACATCTACAAAGATGTGTTATTACATTGTTGACTAGGATGATTCAGAATATGTAAGATGTGATTTCAGATAATTACACCTGAAAATATATTCAGAAATACATCTAATCCTTTAGCTACTTCATACATGGCATAATGATGTTACTTTGTATAGACAAGTATGCACTACTGTTTCACTAATGGGGATACAGGAAATTTTTGAACTGGACTCACTGAAAATGCAATTTGCAAGAATAAGAAAACTGTTGGAAATAGTCGTATACTAAAATGTGATGCTGCAGAGTCTGACCAGATGTTCAAAAGTGTTAAAGAGGAATCTGCTGCTTGAAGGTTGCTACACATGCCAGAGACAGTTATCATAGTCATGGCTGTACAAACACTGACTCTTGAAATCAACTTGTTGCTAATGTTATTACCTTCTGCAGCTGTGTAGGCCAAATGTTCTCATTACTGAGACATATATACTGCACGTTAAAAGTTATTGTCTGATTACTTTTATCTATTCTCATCTTTCCTATCAATTTCTTGCCTTGTCATATTAGAATATCACTGCTTTTTCATTGTGACTTTGAAAAGTAAAGAAGTAATGATATCTCTTAGGCGTTCAATGTGAAATATTTTGTGTCTGCATAGTGTTTATCATCTTTGCTACGTCATATACAAATGATTATTTAAAGACTGTTTTTTTTTTTTTTTTTTTTTTTTTTTTTTTTTTTTTTTTTTTTTTTTTTTAAAATTAGTTTTTTTTTTTATTGGTGTAAGTTTTTTTGCTTGGGTTATTGTTTGTTGTTGTTTTTGGGTTAAAAGTTTTTTTTTTTTTTTA
>Ga0123355_10005805_pt1 | contig 18151 bp, 16 predicted proteins | sample TergutEmb28metaG_3_FD_89872 | JGI IMG/M metagenome (GOLD analysis project Ga0123355, IMG submission 89872) | Embiratermes neotenicus P1 segment gut microbial communities from Petit-Saut dam, French Guiana - Emb289 P1 | ecosystem: Host-associated > Arthropoda: Insects > Digestive system > Gut ... | reverse complement strand
CGTTCTCAAGCAGTGGCGCGGCATTGCAACTCGTTACGCCAAACATACGGCTTCATATCTTGCCGCTGTACAGATTGCCTGTTTTGTTGGTTGGGGCAAAACTATTGTCGACACACCCTAACAAACCCCGCCGTCGAGCGGAATTATTTGCCCTGTTAAATACTCGGCGGTGGCGAGAAAAACCGCTAAATCGCCTGCTTCGTCGGGGTGTCCGAATCGCCCTAACGGGATTTCATCCGTGAAGGCGATTTTTTCTGCGTCTGAAAGGCGAGCATTCATGCGGGTTTCGAACGCGCCGCAAGCTATTGCGTTTACGCGAATGCCGCTCGGCGCGAGTTCGCGTGCGAGAGCTTTTGTAAAGCCGTTCAGACCGGCTTTTGCGGCGGAATAAATCGCCTCGCACGACGCGCCTGTGATGCCCCAAATCGACGAAATATTTATGATGCAGCCTGCTTTTGCGCGAACCATGTTGGGAACGGCGCGATGAGAGGCGTTGATTGCGGAAGTCAGGTTTGCGGCAAGAACGCTTTGGATTTCCGCCGGAGTCATGTCGGAAAAAAGCCCGAAATGCGCCGCGCCCGCATTGTTTACCAAAATATCGACCGCACCGAACGCGGCTTCCGCTCGGTCGAAAAGAGCGGCGCATTCTGCGTAGTTTGAAACGTCGGCACGAACGGCGAGAATGTTTTCGTGCGTCGCGTCTGCGTTGCACTGCGAATTTTGGCACATGACTCCTGCGAAATGATTTCCGGCTTCGAGGGAACGTGTCGTTGCTGACATTTGCCCCCGGCTCTCATCGTGCGCTTGGCGCACGGCTTCGAGGGAACGTGTCGCCGCTGACATTTTCCCCCGGCTCTCATCGTGCGCCAGGCGCACGGCTTCGAGGGAACGTGTCGCTTCTTGCAGTTGCTCAATATCTTCGCGGCAATTTAAAACCACGCGGTCGCCCCGCGCGGCAAATTTTTTCGCAATCGCAAGCCCGATTCCTCGCGACGAACCCGTAACAAGCACTGTTTTCATATTGCGCCACCAATAGACCTGTCCTGTAACTTCAAAATTTTCGGTAAGGGGCTGCCACGGCTTGCCGAACGTCAGCGTGTTTTGCGTAGCAAAACCGCAAGAAGTGAGGCGTTTTGCCGCGCTGCCACGAAACGAAAATTACACTTTCAGGACAGGTCTAATTAAACCTTTCCGCAAGATTGGGGTCGCAATCCCCCCTTTTAGGGGGGGGATTAGAGTTTGCAAAGCAAACTTCAATTGGAGGGTCAACAGCATCACGAAAGCCTGTTTTTAAAATCGTCGTATCCGAATTGACGCACAATTTGCACCTCGCCGTCAGCGCGGCGTTTTGCGATTGCGGGCAGATTCATGCCGTTGAAAGTGTTGGTTTTCACCATCGAATAAATTGCCATGTCGTCGAAAACGACGGTATCGCCGACGGAAAGCGGCTTTTCGAAGGAGTACGCGCCGATAATATCGCCGGCAAGACACGTCGGCCCGGCGAGAGTGTACGCGAAGCCGCCGTCGGCGACCTGCGGCGCAACCACGCGCGGCGTGTAGGGCATTTCAAGCACGTCGGGCATATGGCACGCCGCCGATGCGTCTAAAATGGCGATGTTGCCGCCGTTTTGCACAATGTCCAGTACGGTGCAATGCAAAAATCCGGCGTTAAGTGCGACCGCTTCGCCGGGTTCGAGATAAACCTGCAAATGCGGATATTTTGCGCGAAAATTTTTTATCAGCGCGACAAGACGGTCGATGTCGTAATCCGGGCGCGTGATATGATGCCCGCCGCCGAAATTGACCCACGAAATTTTGTCGAAAACGCTGCCGAATTTTTCCGTTACCGCGTGCAAAGTCGCTTCAAGCGCGTCGGAATTTTGCTGGCAGAGCGTGTGAAAATGCAAGCCGTTTAAGCGGATGCTTTCGTGTTCGCCGTTGGAAAATTCATCAGAACGCGCACCGAAGGGGGGTGCATCATCGGAAGGGGTATCGTTGGAACATGCGCCGGAAGATGCACCGACGGAGGACGCATCTTCGGAAGGGGCGTCGTTGGAACGCACGTCATCGAAAGCCGCCCCGGAACGCGCATCATCGGAAAACGCATCAAAGCGGAAATTTTCGAGCGTCACCCCAAGACGCGAACCCGGCGAACACGGGTCGTAAATTCCGCCGTCTGCGCCGGAGTTTTCCTGCGTAGAAAATTCGGGATTCACACGAATGCCGAAATTTTTGCACCTGTGAAGGTTGCCCCCGGCATTATTTTTTTTGCTCTCAACCTCGGAACGCCTCCCGGTGTCGGCGTTGATTCCGCCCCCGATTCCGCCTCCGGAGTTTATTCCGGCTTCGAGGGAACGTGTCGCATCCGACATATGCCCCCGGCGTTCACTGCCCGCTTGGCGGGCTTCGAGGGAACGTGTCGCATCTGACATATGCCCCCGGCTCTCACTGCCCGCTTGGCGGGCTCCGAGGGAACGTGTCGCATCTGACATATGCCCCCGGCGTTCACTGCCCGCTTGGCGAGCCTGGCGGGCTTGCGCAAACGAGTTGAACACGATGTGGCTGCAAATTTTCGAAACTGCGTCAAACTCCGCGTCGGAATACGCTGCCGAAAACACGTGGTTTTCCTTGCCGAAATACTCGTGACTCAGCCGTGCTTCGTGCAGACCGCTTGCCGCCGTGCCGTCGAGATATTTCGCCGCAAGCGGATAAACGTCAAACATTGAAAATGCTTTTTGCGCAAGCAAAATTTTGCATCCCGCCGCGTCGGCGACACCGCGCAAAATTCGCAAATTTTTTATAAGCAGCCCCTCATCAACGATGAAGCACGGGCTTGGTAAATTTATCATTGCGATTCCTCCGAAAGTATCCGACGTCGATTTTTTCGATTTCCTTCCAAATCCAACAATCCTGCTTTTTTCAAAGCGCGAATATATGCGTCTGCGATTAAATCATCCGAAAATAAAATACACGGCAATCTTCTCCCAATTCATCATTGGGTAAAAGTTCATATTTGCCATCTGTATGGTTGCCGATAACATTCGTCAAAAATTTTACGGATGTGATGTTTTTATCAACTGTATTAACCTGCCATGCTCCCTTAAACTTGTTAAACAGATAATTAACGGCAAATTTGCCAACCCCCAAGCCTCTGTATTTGTACATAACAAAAAAATCGTTCATCATATAATCCGATTTTTTATTTTTCAGGTAAAAGTAATCACTTATAAACATGGCAAAGCCGGCGAGCTTATCGTCTGCCTTGATAAAGAACGCCCACCGTTTTGCGCCTTCTTGCCAAAAATTATCAAAATAATCGAAGCCGTAAAGCCCCAACTTGTTTACATCATCACCGCTGTATTGCGACATTTCATAATCGTACTTTTCCATAAGGTTTCGCAATATTTCTTTTTCATCACGCGCAACAGGCACTATTTCAATTTTCATAAATTTCTTCCCTTTGCGTTTAATTGAGCAATTCGCCGCAAAGTTGCCCGCACACTCTGCCCTACTGCGAATTTACCAAATTAAAATAATCGCCGCGAAGTTCGATTAACTCATCGTGCGTTCCGCTTTCGGCAACATTTCCGCGGTCGATAACCATGATTAAATCGGCGTGTTTAATTGTAGAAAGCCGATGCGCAATTATAAAGGAAGTGCGACCCTCAAGCAGACGATTAAGTCCGTTTTGCAGGGCTTGTTCGGTGCGGGTGTCGATGTTTGCGGTGGCTTCGTCGAGAATTAAAATTCGCGGGTCGGCAAGAAGCGCGCGCGCGAATGAAATCAACTGCCGCTGCCCCACAGAAAGCCGAGTGCCGCGTTCGTTTACTTCGGTTTTGTAGCCTTTTTCGGTTTCCGTGATAAATTCGTGGGCGCAAACGGCTTTTGCCGCCGCAATAACTTCGTCGTCGGTGGCGTCGAGGCGGCTGTATCGAATGTTTTCCATGATTGTGCCGGAAAAAAGAAAGCTGTCTTGCAGCATTATGCCCATTTGACTTCGCAGCGAGTACAGCGTCGCGTCGGAAATATCAAATCCGTCGATAAAAATTTGCCCGCGTTGAAGCTCGTAAAATCGCGAAAGCAGATTAACGACCGTTGTTTTTCCCGCGCCCGTCGGCCCGACAAGAGCAACTTTGCTGCCGGCTTCGCACGAAAAACTTACGTCGTCGAGCACCGGTTGATTTTCTTCGTAGGCGAAGCTCACGTTTTTGAACTCAACGCGACCGGAAATTTCGGGCATGTCGGTTGCGCCGGGTTTGTCTTTGACCAAAATCGGTTCGTCGATTGTTTCGAAAATGAGTTCGAGATAGCTCATGTTCGTGACAATCGAGTTGTAAAACATGGCGATATTGTTAATCGGCGTCCAAAATCGGTGAATGTACATTACAAACGCCACAAGAACGCCCACTGTAAGCGCGTTTTCGGCAATCATCGCCACCGCCGCAATGTACAAAAACGAAATCGCAAGCGTGCTGATATTTTCAACCGCCGGACGCATCAAAAAAACCGTTGCGATGCCCTTCATCCACGATTTTTGTACGCTGCGCGAAACGTCGGCGAAAATTTCTTCGTTTTCCGCCTCTCGCGAAAAAGCCTGCGTAATTTTCACGCCGGCGATGCTTTCGTGAATATAGGCGTTCATGTTCGATTGTTTTGCGGAAATTATTTGCCATGCGCGACGATTTCGCGTTCGAATTAAAAAAATTGCCGCAAAAAGAAACGGCATTCCGACCATTGCAACAAGAGTAAGCTGCGGGTCGATTGTAAGCATGATTACGATGATAATTCCGAGCGAAAGCATGTCGGTAATTACGTTCAAAATGCCGTTCGACAGCATTTCGCTCAAAGAATTTATGTAGTTCACCAAGCGCACGAGAATTTTCCCGTGGGGGCGCGAATCGAAAAAACTGAAGGGCAAAAGCTGGATATGCTTGAACAAATCCAGTCGCAAGTCGCGAATAACGCTTTGCCCGACCTTTGCCATCGCCGCAATTCGATACCGCATGAAAAATACGTTCAAAAAAATTGTGCCGAGCATAACCGCCGAAAGAATCAACACAAGCGCAACGTCGCTGTTCGGAATTGCAACATCCATAACAACCATGGTGAGGTACGGCGCGAGAAGCCCGAGCGCACTTGATGTAATCGTGAACGCAAAAGTCAGCCCGAACACGCGCCGATACGGCCGGATATATTTACCCAACCGAAACAAATGCCCGAATTTGAACACATTTTTTTGGTCGAGCGTTTCGTCCTGACGGAAGGTATTACGCGCCATAATTCACTTCACTTTCCCGGAAAGTTTGTTATAATTTTATACATACTTCCTGCAAAATTACAATTGCGGCGACCTCCGAAAACCCGCTTTGAGCTGTTTCGCATCGCAGGAAACCGACGGCTTCAGGTCGGTTTCCGAGAAGCGAAATATGCGAAAAGTCGGGTTTTCAGAGGTCGCCCTGCGCAAGAAATTTATTGTATCACAAAAGCCCCTGTGGCGGAATTGGCAGACGCGCCGGATTTAGGTTCCGGTGGGAAACCGTGCAGGTTCAACTCCTGTCGGGGGCAAAAAGCATAAACCCTTGCGATTATGGGGATTACAGGGGTTTTTTGTTGTCATCTTCATGCGTTTACCCCTTAATTTACCCCTTAAAACTTTGGTCATTCAAAAATACCCTTTATAAAATTGTCCATGCGTGCGGCACTTTCTTTTTTCATCTCCTCCGTGACATGTCCGTATGTATCTAACGTAAACGCCGCAGTATGGTGTCCGAGGTTTTCTTGAACAGTTTTCACGTCATCTCCTGCCCGAAGAGCGGAAACAGCATAAGAATGCCGCAAATCGTGAAAACGAGCGGACGGCATATTTAAAGAAACTGCTATGCGCTTAAAGTTCTCGTAAACCGTATCGTGGATAAGATGCCGACCGAACTCATTTGTAAAAATAAAGCCGTCGTCGTTGCTCCATGAATTGCCGAAAAGAGCCGATTGTTCGTGTTGCTTCTGCTTATGTTCGCGGAGTAATTGCATAATGCTTGCGGCGGGGGTAATGCGGCGTGATTTGCTGTTTTTAAGCGGTCTGAAAACATATTTGCCGTCAATCCGTTGAAGTTGCCGATAGACATAAAGCGTATCGCCCTGCAAACAATCCCATGTTAAGCCGATAAGCTCGCTTTTTCTCAGTCCCGTAAAGAGGTCAAAAATAAACAGCGTTTCAAAGTGGTGTCCTTTGATAGCGGTTAAAAAGGCTTTCATTTGTGTGGTGTCAAGCGGTTTAACGTGAGCTTTTTCGACTCGCGGAAGTCTTATTGCGTTTGCGGGGTTGACGGCAATGTAGCCCAACATAACCGCTTGTTGTAATGATTTATGCAAAATACCGTGCAAATTTTTAATGCTTTTCGGACTCAAACCTTTTGCGTTCGCAGTGGGTTGTTCTTGCTTATTCAAAAAGGCTTGGATGTCGTGCGGCCGCAACGCCGAAAGTTTCACAGCTCCCAAAGAGGGCTTAATTCGGAAGTTACATTGCCCCGTGTATTCTTTAAGCGTAAGTGCCTTAACGGATTTATTGTATTCCGCAAGCCAAATATCAATCCATGCGCCAACGGTCAAGCGCGAAGGCTCAATGTATGTTCCCTCGTCAATTGCGACGGTGGCGACCGCAAGTTTTTGACGAACCTCCTTTTGCGTTTTACCGTAAACAGATTTGCGGACTTGCTTGCCTGTGCCGGGGTCGCGACCAATGGTATATCGTGCTTCCCAAGTGCCGTCGGCTCGTTGGCGGATGCTACCTGCGCCCTGTGCGTTTCGTTTAGGCATGATTTCCACCGCCCTTCATGCGGTGTATAAGCAGCAGCAGTTCCTCTAAATCTTTCGGTGATACATCTGTAAAATGAGCAATTAAAAGCGCATTTCCATACCCCGCAACGACAGAATCATCAAAGGAGTTGTCGGGAGATTGCAATTTTTCAATGATAAACGGTGGCAAGTCAAACATAGCGGGCAAAACTTCATTCATTGTTTCCAGTGCGGCTTGTTGAACGTCGGAATTATCAACGGTTTCAGCGATTACATTTTTTATGGAATCGTCAGAAACGTCAATAAAACAAGACAATGGGACATTAAGGACATTTGAGATTTGAGCAAGTTGATTTACATGCGGTTGTCTGCGTCCTCCCTCGTATTGCCTTAATGTGACAACGTGAATGTTACATTTTTCAGCTAACTCGGCTTGAGTTAGCTTTTTTAATTTTCGTTGCTCTTTAATGCGTTCGCCTATTGTCATGCAGAACACCTCCTGTAGGAAGATTACCAAAAAATAAAAAAATATACAACGACTACGAAAAAATGCTTGACATATACATTGAATCTATTATAATGGAAAAAATGCATTCAATGAATCACATTAAAGAGGAGGAGCAATCATGCAAGTACAAGAAAAAACCGTAATCACAGTAGCGGAAGCCGCCGAAATACTCGGGGTATCGCGTCCGACCGTGTACGATTTATGCGAAAGAAGCGATTTCCCTGCCCTGCGCATCGAAAAGCGCAAGTTAATTTTGCGTCAAAAATTTATGCTGTGGCTCGAAAGCCAAGCAGGACAAGGAGGTGTATGCGCATGAACCGCGAAAAAGAAAAATGGCTGCGCTTAGAAAGAACATTATGTGCAATGAAAGATTTATGTGAAGGTCTTTCTATGATGTGCGGGTGCGAGAACGAAAAGGCACACCAGTTTGCATTGCACGGAGCAGTGCGCATCGAGCGGTGCGCTGATGCACGCGGTACACCCCTACCCATGAGCCTCCGCGCTTGTGCGCCGCACGGCGCACAGCCCGCGCCGTTATATTGATTGAAACGGTACCGTGTCCGACAGTCATGTATCGGAGCGCGTCAAGGCATCTTTCCCGCCTTGACGTGGCGGACAGTTTCGGCAAGGACGATGACCCGCAGGGTTGCCGTTCTTTTGCGGCAACCCCTGCCGCGCGGCGAGCGTGGGGGTGCGGGGGCGAAGCCTCCCGCGACCTTACGGAAATCGACCTTGCGGCAACACATTCGTTCAGCTCAGAAGTGAGGGTTAGTATTACCCCTCACTTCGTAACATCGTGACAAAGTGGGTTTAGACCAGTAATTAAGCGGGGTAATCGTGTCACAAGGTTTTGTGACAACCTCGTGACAAATTCAAAGTAAAAAATTAAAAGAAATTGAGGTGAAGAATTGGAAAATCAAGAAAAAAACGAAACAGGCAGAAGTTGGTTTTGTGAGTTTAACAACCCCGAAGAACACGGCATCAGCGGAACACCCGAAGAAATTGTCGAGAAAGTAAAAGAAATGTGGATTTCAGCGCATCCGCAAGGTTCATGCGCTGTGACGTATTGCATATCGGCAACAGGATTAAAACATCTCCATGCCGTTTTCGAAAATGTACAACCGATAAGATTTTCAGCGATAAAAAAATTATTTCCGTCCATGAATATTCAGCCAACAAAAGGAAACAAAAAACAAGCCGAGGGCTATATCACCAAACAGCCGCCTTATGACGAAAAAGGCGAACAAGTCCTCTGTATAGCACGTCATGGCGAAATCGAAGGCAAGCAAGGATTTCGGAGTGATTACGGAAAAATTGAAGAACTTATCGGCAGCGGCAAAACACCAAACGTAATTATGGACATGTCCCTGAGTTTTAGGAAGCATGAAAAACTTATTAAAGATGCTTTCTTCCGTAAACGTTTCAAAGAAACCCCTGTAAAGCGTTTTGTGACTGTAAATTGGCATTGGGGCGAATCGGGAACAGGAAAAAGTCACATGCTTGTAAAGTTGGTTAAAATGTGGGGTGAAGATGAGGTATATTTTGTCGGCGAGTACGAAAAGGGATTCGATAAATACAACGGAGAAAAGGTATTATTCCTTGACGAGTTCCGAGGGCAAATTAAATATCCCCAGTTGCTTCTTATGCTTGACGGTTACAAAACGCAAATTCATGCTCGTTATACAAACATAATCAGTTTATGGGAAGATGTACACATAACGTCGGTTTACCCGCCCGATATTTTTTATGAAAATTTAATAAAGGACTATCGGCAAATTGAAACATATGAGCAAATACGGCGAAGAATTGTCAATATTTACTATCACTACAAGAACGAGAGCGGCGAATATAAAATGTACCACATGGATATGTGCGACTATCGAGGGCATGAGCATCAAAAAAATATGGCTCAAAATAAAATTTTAACACCCCAAAATGAAATTCTCATCCCCCTTCAAAGCGAGATAAAATCACCGTTTGACGTGTGAGATTTCTACCCCTTAATTTACCCCTTAGAGGATTGAAAGAAAGAATGTTCGGCAATATGCAATTTACAACGAATGGCTTAATTGCGGCATTTTCTTGGTTGCGTGATACTCAATTTACTCCCCGAAATGCCTGTTGAATAATTCAAATCCTCTCATCTCCGAACGAAGAACCCTCGACTTAAATGTTGAGGGTGAAAAAGCCCAGTGAATCCGGGCTTTTTTTATTTGCTAGGAAAGTGGGCTGTATGAAATGCTCGCACAAGTGCGCTTTATTTTTTGAAACATGTTTTATGCAAATGTCCAGTTTGATTTCAAAATGTCTCTCAATTTATCGAACGACAAGAATGAGCTGTCAAGTGTATTCTTTTCGTCCAAGAAAATGAATAAATTATATGCCCATATGTTAGTGTCAAATATTTTACAAACATAGTCGTTACTAAATATTTCAGGATATAAGTCCTTTAATGCCTTCAATCGTCCGAGAAAACGCATAGTTACATACAATTGTTGTTTTGCATCCGATGTGGAACTATATCCGATTACCCAGTTTTCGATACTATTTGGAAATATTATATTTACAATATGGTCAGCTACACATTGAGATGTATATATTTCTCCATAAGCATATTTCCATAAACCAAGGCATCCCCACCTACTGGCGTTAAATTCTGTCCATTGTGTAAATATATCGTAATCATGTCGTTTTGGTACACTTGCAAACTCGTTACTGTTTATCAGCTCTAAATATCTTTTATGGTCAAAGGCATGTTGCAACTCGTGATACATTGTTTCGAGATAATCGACGCCACCTTCTCTAATGCACCGGTCTATATAGGATTTACTAACAATGATGTAATATTTTCCATCAATGAACTCCGGCCATGCAACTGTTCCGTTCGATGACTCAATGGTGTCCTTATTCTCCAAAATGTGGTCACGTTGGTTGTCTGCTGAGAAATTCAAGCGCGACTCAAAAAGATTATCAGATAAAGCCAACTCTATATCTATTGAAGGCAACCCCCTTGCGGATATATAGCCATCAACCATTTTCACCAAATCCTTAATCATTTGCAATACCCCTTCTGCTCGCGGACCATTGTAGAATACATATAACTCCCCTGTAAACGCGAATCAAGGGTAGGAAACAACGCTCCGTCGATGCCTTTAAACGGCTCGCTCGATGTCGTTTTTTCAGGAAAAGCATCCGAAAAAACGACCGGTCGCTTGCCACAAGGCATTTGCGGCAGCGCGTTGTTTTGAACTCTTGATTCGCGTTGTAATTGAGTATGATTCCGGTAATTCAATCCTCTTCCGGAGCGTTTACAAATTCCCAAGCCGCGAGCGCGAGGGTTTCGGCGAAATCGCCGTCGTATACATAGAACGACCAATCGGGCATTTCGGTTACTTGCAGGTCGAGCAGTTCCGCAAGCAGAACGCAGGCCGTTAAAAATGCACCCTGTCGGCTCGGGTTTCCGGCGGGTACAAACAGGTTAAGCCCGGGATGCTCAAAATAAATTTCCGCCCATGCGCGGGAAACGTCAACGAAAATCGCGCCGCTTTGTTCGGCGGCATTCGCAAGAAAAAATGTCGAGTGTTCGATAAACAGGTCGTACGGCCATTCGTCGCCGAACCCCCATGGCGGCGCGAATAAAACCGGCGTCGCGCCAACGTCGCGAATTGCCTCGCTGAGCCGAATCAGGTCTTCTGTAAATTCGTCCGGGTATTGGAGGTAACGCCCCGGCAATTCCGCCATAATAACGTAATCAAACCGACGATTGCCGCTCAAACGTTCGAGAAGCATGTTCTCAAGCACGTTAAGTGACGCCCAACTGTCCGTTGCAAGGCTAATCGACACGGAAACGTCGTTTGCGTGCGCAATATCGCTGAACTGACGCGGCATTTCGTTGGAAAACATCGTCATCGTTCCGAGCCATAAAGTGCTGTACCTGCGCGGGCCGTCCTGATAATCCGGGTCGTCCTCAAGCGACAGGTCTGCGGGTTCGGCTTCGATTTCGCGATTTTCCCACTCAAGCACGGCGTCCGGTAAGTGGTCGGCCGGCGTGTACAAAACCTGCGTTTCCTCCGTTTGACCGCACGCTGCAAATGCCAAAAGCAGCGCGAAACAAAAGAATTTTTTCATTTTTTTCTCTCCCCTGAGCTTAAAATTATTATGAAACAAGACAAAAGCAGTCTTGTTTCGCCTCCGGACACTCGCACTTTTGCTTGCACAAAAGCACTCGTTTCGGAGGCTCGTCAAATTGAAACCGCTCTTTTCGCGCAAGCGCGAAAGACCGTTTTCAACTTGACTCACTATCCCTGCCAAAAATTACCGCCGCAATAAATCGCGGAATATCAAGCATTCGTGCGGCGCGCCGAGGCTGTCGAATAAGTCGCCACAGCCATTCAAGCCCGATTTTTCGCATGAACGCCGGCGCGGGATTGATTGTTCCCGCCATGATGTCGATTGTGCCGCCGACGCAAAGTGTCAGCCGCGCGTTGATGTTGCGATTTCGCGCCGCCCAGAGTTCTGCGCGGGGCATTCCCATGCAAACAAGCAGAATGTCCGGCGCGGCAGCGTTTATTTCCGCCAAAATTTGCGATTCTTCATTTGATTCCGGCGAAAAAAAGCCGTGATGACACCCCGCAACTTTTAATGCCGAAAATTTCGCCGCCATGTTTGCGCCGGCGCGTTCCGCAATGCCGGGTGCGCCGCCCAAAAAATATACGCTGAATCCTTCACCGGTCGCGTCCGAAATTATTTCGGCATCCGGTTTCCGCCCTGCGCTCAGGCGAGCGTTAAGCCGCTCAAACAGCGCGAAGGTCGTGTCCATGCCGCGTACGCGCTCCGGCAGCGGTCGTCCCTTCGCCCGCGACGCCAACACAATTCCCGTTCCGTCGGCAAGAGAAAGGTCGGCAGAACGCAACGCCTCCGCAAACGCAGGATTTCGGCGCGCTTGCATAACCCCTTCCGGATTCGGCGTTACGATTACATGATTGCGCGTTTGCCGCAAAAAATTTTCGAGTACATCAAGCGCGTCCGCTTGCGTGATTTGCGCAAACGGAATGTCCAAAACTTCAATTGTTTTCACAGGGGTTTTCACAAGCCGAAATTAAACAGCATGTCGAATTTCGTGAGCAGAACAAAGTCGCCGCGCACTTTTATTCCGCCAATCATAAACGCCTTTTGTGCGGTGGTTTTGCCGGTTAAAACGTCGCGCCAAACGGAGGAATCCGCCATAATTGTGATGTCCGGAGAGGGCGCGACTCCTCCCGGCGAATACGTGCATTCCGTGCTGTGGATATGCAAAAATCCGTCGAATTTCTCGCTGCCCTTTATGCTGATTTGCAACGTCGCCTGCAATCCCCCCGAAAGATGCGCCTGAAATTTTTGCGGCAAATTATGCGTAAGCCCTTCGGCGGAATCCGGCGGAGGGGCTTGAATAATCGGCGCGGGCGGAAGCGCACTGCGCGTCGGCGCACTGAGCGCGTTATGTTTATCATTCTCAACAATCGGTTCTTTCGCGATTGCTCCGCCGGAATGTTTTTGCGAAAACAAATTTGCGAGTTCGTCAACTTCCTGTTCCTGCACGGACGAAAATTTCTGCAATTGCAGTTTTTCCGCGGGCGCAAAATCCGGAACGTCAGGCGTGTAAGCGGGAGCAACTCTTTCGGGAATTTTGCCGGGTATCTCAAGAGCCTCGCTCGCCGCAAAATCAGTCGGAATAAGAAATTTTCGTTCCTGTTTAACGGCGCGCCAAAAATCCTCAACCGTTTTGTCCAAAATTTCGCCGGGTTCGCCGTCAAAATCCGCCAAATGTTGCGCAGTAAGCCCGATTTGCGCCGCAACGAATCCCCCCGCAAATCCCGTCACCCGCGCAAGATAATCGAGCGCGGATTTTTCGCCGCCCGCCCGCGAAACCGCAACCGACATGCATCGCTTTCCGGCAAGTGCGTCGGCGTATTCCTCGTGTTCCAAATATTCAAGAAAGCTCTGCAAAAGCGCGGTAGGCGCGAACATTTGCGCCGTACACGCAAAAATAACACCGTCCGCCGCGCGAATTTTCGCAACAATATCGTCGATGCTTTTGGTTGTTTCGCCGTCGTAATACGGCGGATGAAGCTGCCCCAAATCCACACTTTCGCACGTTGCATCAAGCTCATCAAAAATCCCTTTAACCCGCGCCGTAACTTGTCCCAGTCCGTGGTCGTAGTGCGCCATGTTTCCGTAAATAATAATGATTTTCATGCACAGCCTCCTTGTTAATGTTCAATGTCAATGTTTGAAGTCGCGGGGCTCTGCCCCGCACCCCCGGAAACTTTTAAAAAAGTTTCATCAAAATTTTAACAAAAAATCGCGCAACGCGCGATTTTAATTTTTTTGCCCCGCCATATGAATCCGGTTTGGCAAAACCGCAGGGCTTCGCCCCGCACCCCACAAACTTTTTGAAAAAAGTTTGACAAAAACTGTCTTAAAAATCGCGCAACGCGCGATTTTATTTTTTTGCCCCGCTTTTAAAGGGCGCAATGAGCGAAGCGAATGCTTCCCGCGCCACCCTCAAAAAGCGGGTGGACTGACCTCCGGCAACGCCCCCGAAAGCCTAACTTTATCTACGGCAGCCCCGGTACGGTTCCTTCGTTAATCCAACGGCTGAAGAAATTTTGCAAATTTCGCCCGGAAATTTCTTCGGCAAGATTTATAAAGTCGTTGGCGTCGGCGATTTCGAAGGCGAAGCGGCGATAATATTCGGAAATAATTTGCCAAAAAACTTCTTCGCCGACGAGTTCGTGCAAATTGTAGGTCATAAGCATTGCCTTTCGCCCGTGCGTGTGGGCGTAATGCGCCCAATTCGGCGACGCGCCGAGTCCGTTGGCCATAATCAGGGTTGTGCGTTCGTTGATAGTAACATAATCGCGCTCCATGCGACTGCGAAGAGTGTCGGCGTCTTGGTAGAAAACGCCCGCCTGAACGAAGCGCGTTAAGCCGTTTGTAAGCCACGGTTCGGCGACGCGATTTGTTCCCACGATTTGCGAAAGCCATTGATTTCCGAGGCCGTGTGCAATTGCGCGATATTGTCCGCCCCGCGCCAAATACCACGAATCCGCAAATACGACCTGCGAGAATGCAATGCTGTCCTGCATGAGTTCGGCTTCGACGATTGTAACGTGACCGAGCGGGAAAACGCTGATTCGTTCTTCGAAAAAATTCATGCTGCGCAGCGCGGATTCGAGAATTTGTTCCGGGTTGAGCGTTTCCGTAAAGTAGTAAAGGTGAATGGTGACGCCGGTTTCGGTGATTGCTTGGGCGGTGAGAAAGTGCGGCGAAAGCGCGAAAGCGAAATCGCGCGCGTGATTTGCCGTGAATCGCGTAATTTTTGTGTCGGTGTCGATGATAACTTCTTCGGTGCGGGTGCCGGTTCCCACAACGGTGTACCGCGACGGCGTGGTTATTTCGACGCGATAATTCGCCGCCTGCACGAAAAACGGATTTCCGGCGGGATAATGGGCGTCGGTGTTCCAGCCGTTGTCGTACACAGCAAGCGTGGGCAAAAATTTGCCGAACCACAGCGCGTTTTCGTTTCCGCCCGTACGATGGGCAATTTGCGGAATTTCGGCGGTGTAAAGCAAAAAGAGCCGCACGGTTTGATATGGCGCGAGCGGCTTGTTCAGTTTGAGAGTTAAAACGGTTTCGTCGAGTTCGAAGGAAAGGGGTTCGTCGTTGGCGAAGGCGTATTCGATGCCGATATTGCCGTATTCGCGCCCGTTCGGAAACGCCCGCCATTCAAGCTCGGGAAACACCGGCGAATTCTCGGCGTCGCGGCAAAATGCATTCAGATAGACGCGCAAAACGACGGTTTCAAGCTCGCCGCCCGTGCGATTTGTAAATGTTATGTGCGAGCTGCCCGAAACCAAACGCTCGGCGGGGGAAATCGTCAAAAACGCACGATGTTCGTCGCGTTCGGGGATTGCGACGGGCGGAGTGGGTTCCGGCTCGTGTACGGGCGGTTCGTGCTGCTCCGGCTCGTACGGCGAATCGGCGGAATTGCCGGAATTAACAGGCGGGTCGGGTTCGTCCGGAAGTGTTACTTCGTCGCAAGCGCAGCCGGCGAAAAATAAAAGCAGCCCGAATATTATAAAAATTTTTCGCATTGTCATCCTCATCAAGTCTGTTGTTAACATTATCGTGGCGAACGGATATAATTATAGCAGGGAAACGCCGAAATTACAATTTTCGCCGAAGTCGGTGTTGCAAAATCAATTGGCAGTTGCTCAGCTACCGATTGATTTTGAAACTCGCGCAACGCGCGAGTTTCAACGCGAATCAAGGGTAGGAAATAACGCCTCGCCTATGCCTTGTAAACGGCTCGCTCGTTGTCTTTTTTTCGGGAAAAGCATCCGAAAAAAAGACCGGTCGCTCGCCACAAGGCATTTTCGGCGAGGCGTTATTCTGAACTCTTGATTCGCGTTTTCAATAAAGTTTTGATGAAACTTTTTCAAAAGTTTGCAGGGCTGACTCCGGCGAAGCCGGCGTCGCGGAGCGGCGGGCCGCCCGGCCGGCGTGCGCAGCACGCGAGAGGGTGCGGGACGGAGTCCCACAGTTTTAAATAAATAATCGTGAGGGATTGCATGAAAAAAATTATTCTTACCGGGGGCGGAACAGCGGGGCACGTTGTTCCGAATTTGGCACTCGTATCGGCGTTGAAGGCCGAGGGGTTTGAGATTCATTACATCGGAAGCCGCGACGGAATCGAGCGCGAGCTTGCGCAAGCGGAAGGGCTTGTGTTTTACGGGATTTCGTCGGGCAAGCTGCGGCGATATTTTTCGTTGAAGAACATAACGGATGCGTTTCGTGTTGTGAAGGGCGTTGGCGAAGCGCGAAAAATTCTCAAAAAAATTAAGCCCGACCTGATTTTTTCCAAAGGCGGATTTGTTGTTGTGCCGGTGATTTTGGCGGCAAAAATGCTGGGTATTCGCACGATTATTCACGAGTCGGACATCAGCCCGGGGCTTGCGAATAAAATTGTTATGCCGTTCGCAGAAAAAATTTGCGCGTCGTTTCCGGAAACGCTGAATTTTCTGCCGAAAAAAGCGCGCGCGCGAGCCGTTTTAACGGGTACGCCGATTCGCGGCGAGGTGAAAAAGGGCAGCCGATTTGCCGGGCTGAAATTTGCCGGATTCGATTCGGCATCGGGCAAGCCGGTTTTGCTTGTAACCGGCGGAAGCCTCGGCGCGGCGGCGATTAACGCGCATGTACGCGAGGCTTTGCCGCAAATTTTGCAAAAATTTCGTGTGATTCATTTGTGCGGCAAGGGGAATTTGTCGGGGATTTCACGCCCGGATTATGCCGAATTTGAGTATGTATCGGGCGGAATGGCGGATATTCTTGCCGCCGCCGACGTCGTTGTGTCCCGCGCCGGCGCGAACACGATTTTTGAGCTTCTCGCGCTGCGGAAGCCGAATTTGCTGATTCCGTTGCCGCGAGCGCAATCGCGCGGCGACCAAATTCAAAACGCGGAATCGTTTGAGCGTTCGGGATTTTCAATGATTTTGGCGGAAGAAAAAATAACCCCGCAATCATTATATGATGCAATTTGCGCACTTTATGACGAACGCGCAACTTTTACGCGCACGATGTCGGCGCATAAATCCGGCGACGGAGTTGCGGAAATTATGCGCGTATTGCGCGAAACGCATAAAAAATAACCCCGCCGTTATGTCGTTCTGATGATTTTTGCGAGCGCGCAGAAAAATTTTTCGGGATTATCGGTATCGACCATGTGTCCCGCGTCGTCTATCCAATGTAACTGCTTTTTCGGGGCTTGAATCGCGTCGAAATATTCGGCGGCTGTGCGGCTTGATGTCCATTCGTCGTTTCTGCCCAAAATGCAGCAAACGGGCGTTTCGTACTCTTTGATGCCGGTGATGTCAAAACCGTAATACAATTCGCCGATTAACGATTGATAGGCTTTGCCGCCGCGAGCTGTTTGTATCATTTGAATCAGACATCGCAATGTTAAAAGCGGGCTTTTTCTGTACAGGTTTACGTAATCCGTTTTTTTGAAACCGTATTTGTACTCGAGGTCGCAAAGCGTAATGTGCGACTTTACATATTCTTGTTTGGGCAGATTGGGATAGGCTTCGTTTACGGTCGCCAACTTTCGTTTGTCCGATTTTTTGCCCGAGCGCGCTATCGTTTCTTTCAAATTTTCGTACCAATTTTTGTCCTGCGACGAATCGACAACTTGTCCGTAGCCGATGTATCCCCATACCTCTCCGGGATGTTTTGCGATAAACATCGTTCCCAACAGCGACCCGAATGAATGCCCCGCAAGAAACACCCGTTCCGTCGCATATTTTTCCTTGACGTATTTTATTGTTTGGCGCAAATCTTCGACTAAAGTGTCCATAGACATGTTTTCGAAAGGCGTTTTGTTTTTTAATTGCGTTTTGCCCGACCATCGTTGGTCGTAATACACGGCACTGTATGTATCAAAATACTGCTTATGGAAGTATGCAAGCCGAGAATTAGGCATTCCCGGGCCGCCGTGCAACATTATTGCAACGTCGTTGCCGGGGTTCGGGACGTGAAGAAAAAATTGCGATATTCCGTTAATTTCAACGTATTCAGTGTACATTTTTTACCCTCCGATGTTTGCGTTATGGAGAGTGTTGAAAAATTGTCCGTTCGCATACGCTCGTTCTCGAAAACCGGCCTAAAGCCGCCGGTTTTCTGCGAACTCGTCTTAGGGTGTGTCGACAATAGTTTTGCCCCAACCAACAAAACAGGCAATCTGTACAGCGGCAAGATATGAAGCCGTATGTTTGGCGTAACGAGTTGCAATGCCGCGCCACTGCTTGAGAACGG
>Ga0123355_10005804_pt1 | contig 18154 bp, 11 predicted proteins | sample TergutEmb28metaG_3_FD_89872 | JGI IMG/M metagenome (GOLD analysis project Ga0123355, IMG submission 89872) | Embiratermes neotenicus P1 segment gut microbial communities from Petit-Saut dam, French Guiana - Emb289 P1 | ecosystem: Host-associated > Arthropoda: Insects > Digestive system > Gut ... | reverse complement strand
TGCAAATCTCAACACAGATAACCCCGAAATGCTACCTCCTCAATCTCCCAGTCAGTTTGAGTTTCCTAACCATGAAAAGGCTCAAGTAAAAAAAATGGATAAGGCAATTATCAGAATTTCGTCGTGCGAAGTCGTCTGGAACCTCAATTTTCCGGCATATATCCTGTTGTCCTGGTGTTTTTTTTTATGCCTCCGGTAGCGATGGTCGGTGTTGGGAGCAATTTGTTAAATTAAAAGTAACAACATATTATAAGATAAATTCGACAGGCCAAATCAAGCTAAATGGCCTTGCTATTCATGCTACCTAGTACAAAAGGCAGTCAAAACGGACACTACAGAAATTAATAACAATTCTGTAAAAGCAAAGGCCATGAAGAACTTTTAAATCAAAACTTAACTGAAGAGTTTCTTGGAAAAACAACGCATGTTCAAATTTTCCGAGAAATGAGTTACCGTGCATAACGTTGATACGAATGCGTAGGTTTCGCCAAGAATTCACACACATCCTTGATGTGATATAATCACATCAATTCTGCATATGATTATAACAATTTCAAGTGAACAGATTTATTTGCAAATCAAGTCTATTTATGACAATTTCATTATACGTGGCCACTAAATGTGACAGGGCCTATCGCTAAGATTTGCAAAGGAGCTCAAAATCCCTAGATACGCCCCTGGTTGTAGAGTGTGATTAGCCTTGCACCTACACATTTTGTTAGGCGCGTTCGCAAAATTCCGAAAAGTGACTATTAGCTTCGTCATGTTTGTCTGTCCGTCTATCCGTCTGTCCGAATGGAACAGCTCAGCACCCACTGGACGGATTTTCACACGGTACGTGCGCATTGCATGCTGGATATCCAAGGCTACAAATACACATGCTATGGTTGTGTAATACTCATTGCTTTTCCACTGCAAAAATGGTTGCACGGACATGCCAAACTGCCACGTCATACGTACATTGCCTGTCTTGTTTACAATAAACGCACATCGAGGCCAAGGCAAACAACACAGACAATATATATGTAGAGCCCAGTTGAAACGTGATGTCACACGGTGACGCACGGGAGGGGAAGTGATGGGGAAACTGGCGAATGGAGTGGGTAGCTAGTACCCTTCACACCACCTCGGAACATGGTGTGTCCAGCATTACTACCGCTGATGCTCACACCTCGGCTGCCAGAATTCGACTGAACTAACGCCCCTGCCGATTTAAATGGACTCGTCCGTTTCGCCGAAAGGCAAAATATGGCTTCTGCGCTTGTGCCATCACATTTCAAACGCAGTCTACTTCAGTATTAAATACATAAACTTGGCAATGCGTTGAGCCGTCCTGCAATGATGAAGATAACCTCGAATACCAGGAAAGCGGAACGAAAGACACTGGTACAGCCCATACACTCTGGGAACGGACGGAGAAAAGTGCAGTACCTTCGAATCTGAACATTAAGAATTACATTTAAAACACGTTTCCTTATAAGATCCGAACACCATCCCTCTGACCGTAGCAAAATGCGTTAACGCTGTGCACTGTATGCATGGTTGGGTAACGCAATGCTCTACATTGTGATGCCAAGCTGAACGAAGTCGCAGTGTACTGGCCCTGAAAGCTACTACATACAGGAAGTAAACATTACGTCATGCGCAACGGTTATTGTATCATCGCGAGAGTACAGTGATCGCAAACCTTCTTGGCCAACAGACGGCTGATGGATACAGTTTGCATAAGACGTGAAATGGGAACGGAGGGCATATTTTTACGTCCGACAGTCCGACAGGGACTACTGCAAAGAACCTGTTCTCAACGGTACTATCAGCAGGTATTAACAAAAGACAAGTGTTATCATATTCATGCCACCAACACAAGTCGGATTCTTGACGAAAAGATGGCAAACGTGGAAAACCGGTCCGAATGCATATAATTTTACGAGGGAAGCACGACGGGCGAAAGCAAGAGTGCCCCAAATTACAGAAATAATGCAAATGATCGGCTTTTGTGATTGGGCCGCGTACAGAAATTAAAGTTTCGGCAAGCGTTTCAGTTGCCACCTTTGGGCCTATTCTCTGTGGGAATTGGCCAGCCCTTATTAGATCTGGCAGCGGTTGGTGTGCGAGTGGAAACGATCGTACCGCCGCATTTCTAAACGCCGCAAGGCCCCCCGAAACTCTTATTCATTCGCCCTCTGGGCAGAAACTGCAAAACCCATCGAAACATCAAAAGCTCTTAATTCCTCCACTTCAGTACCGAAAGTCTATCCCAACGCACCGAACACCAGCCACGAAAGCCGAAATATGACTAGACTTACAGCTAACCACCGTTTAACAGTGCAAAAGAGTTGGAAAAGGGCAACTAAACTTTCCTTGCGAGCAGACGCTCAAAGAAAATGGAGAAATTAGTCCATCGGTTTTTCTCAACATATAGACAAACTATAAAACGACAACACACTGGGAACGGAAATTTATAACAGAAGACAGGACTGGAGATACAAGTGACAAAGGAATGAGAGGCAGTAGCACAGGCAGTGAGAGTGAATCTAATAAATGGCGGGGTGGGATATCGGGGGTTGGAGAATTAGATGTCAAACTGTGTTGCGGGAATGTAATTATTATTACCAAACAATCAAGTTATTTTAAAATGCTGTTAATATCATAGCCATGTACCACGGTACGCAAATTCTGTATCAGTTCCACGTCTGTTGGCAAACTCTTACCTTCCCGGGGACAGAAGACAACCTTATAATAACGCTGTGCAAATGACTCGCTTCTATCTTTCCGCTGACATATTTCAAAGGCCATCCAGTTTTCCCACGACTGTACTTCGCTTTGCCGGGATGTATGTAATATTCACCCGGCTTCTTTTCCAAAACCTGCACTAATATCTACAAGGTCGCGAACCCGTGATTCAAGCTGCCGTCGGTTCGTGCAGTCAACACGCTCAGCCAAAATTCCTCCTTTCAAAATTCCGTACTTGTATGATTCCAGGATATGGCCATTAAAGAGATTCTATTCGTCATAAACCGAAAAATGTAACAAAATAGGAAGGCGTTCTCCAACGAGTACAGCGCACAAATACTACCTTTACGACTGCGTGCACCTCCTGAACATGAACTAAGCTAGTCGAACCACACATACAAACACACACACACACACACCATACAGAGGCAAAATTTGTCTTCGTTACAATTCTGCCACATCAAATATTGTTTCCAATACACGTTGTCGATGTAAAGACAACTGTATTGCAAGCCACGTATAAAAATTTCGCAACATGTCTGTCTTACACGAAGTCCATAAAATTCTACTGCGCCGTCATAAAGGCTCACATTCAGAATTATACTACAATGATACAAACCAGAAATTACATGTGCAGTGTACAACGTAAAGATCGACCTAGAACAGGCCATGAAGACCCGGACGGATAGTAAAGGTATTGCTCTATTCTTCCTCTAACCGCGGCGCTAGTTGGAGGGTAGGTGGTCAACGCCACGCCCCGGCCGCTTTCCCTCCGGAAAAAGAGACTCGGTGCCCATTGTACAGAAGGCTGGGTGGGCACCAGGGCCAGCCTGGAAGAGTGCGAAATTTCGCGCCCACCGGGATCCGATCCCCGCACCGCCCAGCCCGTAGCAAGTCGCTATACGGATTTCGCTATCCCGGCCAGTCAAACATGTAGTGTAAACATCGAATACGAAAATTCAATAAGCTTTCAACAGTTTCGAAGGTCAAAAACACTGCCTGCTGGTCGCACAGGACTTTCCCAATAACCCAATGATCACTACAAGTACGTTGCACAAATAGCATAAAAGTGAAGCAACAGCCTCAAGGAAATTAATGACGACGTTGGTAGGTATATGACAGTACAAACAACGAGGCAAAGGTCGGTACTGGCCCGGTACTGCAAGAATCATCCCTACACCAGAAACGCGTTTCAAGATACCAAATCAAAATGCAGTTAACTTACCATGCACAATTTAACGCTGAAATTTCTTTGTCGGGCCTTGAATCATTTCAGAAACCGAAGTCAGCTGAGGTGAGGAATGTCAGCTGTGGCTGACGACGCTTAACCCGGTCAATGACCGATTCTTCACGCCGACTCCTGTTGGCCGGAGACCAGAGAACGCTTTGATAACAGCCTGTTGCTCTAGCTTCTCCCCGCAATCCACAGGCGCACTGCTACAGTAGGTAATATAAATACGCTCCGATCGGAGAACCCATACATAAGATACAAATACAAGGAACACCAAAAACATTAAATATCCACGGGCGCGTCCAGCGTTTTCGTTACACGCTTTCATTAAATCTTATGCCAACCAGTAACATAACGAGCATCGGTGTTTTCGTTTAGGCTACGCGTCTGTCGGTACGTTGCACCTTTGAAACAATCAAATGCGATTAAATCTGTAAAGACAATTCTCGTTATACGCACTTTCTTACATCAACGATTTTATTTCAACCACCCACCTACAATTACACCATCTGGGTCATCTCACATGTTTGGCTTGCCTGCCACGTAATTTCTTCAGCCAGCCGCGTTCGGCAAAACCCAAAGCACAGTATAGACATAAGAAGTGTGAAAACACTATTTACCACTGCTTATTGATTTCGCGTTTTTAACTGCTGCTACAAGATAACAAAGTACAAGTATTAAAGTTTAATTTTCTTAAAAGGTCAATCTTGCACGTTCGGGACGACAGCAATACGATTATATGTTAAGCTTCCCGTTTTAGGCGTCTGCGATACACGAGGCGATTTTCACAAACTAAAACACGCGTTACTGGCGTGTGTAGCTAGATTCAACTAATGCAAAGATTTGTTTCAGAAAAGTCTCGTGTGTGGTAAAATCGTGTTAGTCGGGCACGGATTTCTCGTAAGAAATAACATCAATAAGGAAGGTTTTGACCAAAGTTCAAAGACAATTTTATTGTTCCTTACGACATTTCCCTCAATCGTCTATTTACGTATGTGATACACAAGGAAGCCAGTGAAGAGTCAGAAACAACGACCAAAAGAGAAAAAAAGCGTGGAATACTGTTGCGTAGGAAGCGCTGGACAGTGCATATGGCGTCACTGGTGATTCAGAAGACTTAGCTAACATTAGATGGGATGTCAACTTCCAGGAGGTGATCAATTCGATTCTGTTGGTCTGTGTTCTTCTAAATGATGGAGATGGACGGGTTCATCACACCCTTCAGATGACGTATTTTTCACTCGCTTTTTAAGGAACACGTAAGGTTTTAACTAGACATGTGCCCCATTTAAACCTTCGATTCATACGTTTCAGTCTAAGATACAACTTTAATGATTATAACAATCGCCTTACAAACATTATAATTAATAATGATAATCATCATCATCATCATCACGTACAAGTTTGGAACACATCAGCTTCTGATTTACGCTGATTACGTTAATATAATGGGTGAAAACACAAAACTTATCAAGTAAAAAACCAGAAGCTGTATTAGTCGCTGATAAGGAGACTGGTCTAGAAGTAAATACCGAGGAAACCAAGTAATATGGTAATGCCTCTGACCAGAATGCAATACCACAACATAACGATACATCCTTTGAAAGAGTGGAACTGTTCAAATGTTTGAGAAAGCCCTTGCAAATCAAAACTGCACTCATGAAGAAATTAACAACAGAAGGAACTCAAGGAATGCTTGCTATCATTCGGTGCATAATATTTTGTCTTCCAGTTTACTATCCAAAAATATAGAGATTAAAGTATACAGAACCATAAATGTGCCTGCTATTTTCTTAGGGTGTGGAATTTGGCCTCTCACACAGAGGGACGAACATAAGCTGAAAGTAATGCAGAAAAGGGTGCTGTGGAAGATATTCAGGACGAGGTAATATGGGAGTGGAGAATACTACACAATGAGGAGCTTCATGATCTCATGATGTGTACTCGTCGCCAAATATTACTCAGGTGATCAAATCAAGAAGAATAAGATGGGCGGGGCATGTGATACATACGTGAGGCAGCAGATGTGCGTACAGGGTTTTAGTATGGAAACCCGAGGGAAAGAAACCACTTCGAAGACCTAGGAGTAAATGGGATAATTTTTAATGGATCTTCAAGCGGTGGTATGGACAGGCAGGAACTGGATTGATCTGGCTCAGGACAGGAGCAGGTGGCGGGGCTCTTGTAAATGCGGTAATGAACCTTCGGATTCCATAAAATGTGGGGAATTTCTTGACTAACTGCGGACCTGTTTGCTTCTCAAAAAGGACTCTGCTTGGCATTATTTGCACGGACAGGAAGAAACGTCGCTTCGTTGAAGACGCTATCGCGTATAGGAACACTTAACTTTTCATTGTTCTAGTACAGCTTAAGCTCACATAGTTTCTACTTATAACCTTTCTACACTACTTCTTTTTACCATCAATAATAGCACCACCAGCACGCTTCTGGCCGTCAGCATTCATTACTATTTCACTTAGGATACGGATACAAAATTAAAGAAATCAATCAACAAAACCACTTGATCAACACGCGAGTACACCCACTTCAGCACGATGGCCAAGTGAGAGTGAAATTCACCGCGCGTGCGCGATCGACTAGTCTAGCCCGGAACTACACTGTACCACCGCCGGGGGAAAAAAAAACTCGCGTTAAACCGAAACAGTGAGCTCAGAACTGTATGGTTTTAAGCGAACATAAAAAATATAAACTAAAACATATATTTCACTATTTTCTTATTTTACTGATACAGATATACAATGTAATAATATGGCTTATACAGAGCACGGGTTCCTAAATCACATACGTCATAACGCGCACCTGGGCTTTACACCGAGTGCCTACTGGTTTAATTATTTAATGTTTGTAGTCCCATGCCACACGCGATGTGCAGCTATTGTACCAAGCCATCATATCCTTAACGAATGATCCTCCAAGGTATGGGCGTCCAACCTTTTCATGGCGAAGGACCACACCCGTTACTGCGGACTGGTTTGCCAGCCGCATGTCGAAAAATAACAATAAATGATACACCTAACCGAGTAAATTAGTGTAATTTTTGTAGAATATACACAATTTACAAATGCAGCCGTTAACCACGGGTTGGAGGCCCTTGTAAAACTTTTACATCAGATTTTTTATGGTCTTGATAAATAACTTACACTTTATTATTCTAAAATTCATTAAGATACATTTCGGAACCCCAAATTAAGAGTCACTCCCACCCCGTTGGTTGGCGTTTCCGTCACCTTATTACAGCTGGTGGGGGGGGGAAGTGTGATTGTTGTAGTATCCAATGACATAACGTTCAAACCAAACCTTGTGATAATCAGTCAAATGATACAAAAGTTAACACGGACAAACGCAAACAAACGCGCACGCGCGCACACACACACATATAAAGCACTGTACCACATGTCTACTTATTTTCCTCCTTAAAAAAATACTGAACGTTGCACGGCGAATCCCATTTTTTATTAACATCAGCCCCCCTGCTTCAGGCTGGCATGGCTCTCCAGTCAAAATCGACCAATTTTGCTTCACTCTCGTGCACTTAACTCGAAATAAACAACGCTTAATTTCAATAAAGGGGCCCTAAACCTTGCAGAGGCGAAATAGATTGCAATTTAATTAAATACGCATTTATACACAAAAAAAACCTATTGATTCAGGTGCAAACAAGCTGCGTTTCGTCGTTACTGAGAACAAGGCACTTGGCAAACTTCGAGTATGTTCGTAAAACCAATGAACAAGGCTGGATAAGCAAGTTCGGAAATCGACACACACTGTTCCAATTCTGCGGCTTTCGCTCCCGTTCGTTTGATGATTTCATAAGCTCAAGACTGGCTGGAAAACCGTCTCATCACAGTGTAGTTTTTTTACAGCCTGTGTTGGAAGAATTCCTTTCTCCGCCAAATACCGAGTCACACCCGAGATGCGTACAGTCCGTCATTTTCCTTCCATTTTAATTTCCATCAGAACGGGCAGACAAAATTTCGTTAAACTCTCAGGTACCATATTTTGTAAAAATTCGCTGAGCTTCCCGAATTGTTACATGCGGATTGACGGGCGGACAGACAAACATGGTAAGCTAACGCGGAATAAACAGCGCACTCGGAAAACTGGAGCATGATAGAAGAGAATATCTATTAAAATCCACGACCTTAAACGCATCTTCATAGTTTTCCATGATGAATATCAGGATTCTCGGCTACATGAAGTATATTTATCTGTGACCGCTTTTGCAACAATGGGGGGGGGGGGGGGGGCTGCTTTCAGAAGTGAAAATGAAGGATAATGACGCGAATCCTATGGAAAATACCAACAATCGCGTTTGAAGAACGCGTACCACAGATTGAACTCCATACTGTAGCACACCTTTCCACCCACTTAATGCATTCTTCCTAGTAATCTCACATCACAAATACCTTTCACTCCAGTTTTCTCTATTTCTGAAGCTTGAGAATTTTCTCCTAGGGTAGTAAACACAGGATCTGCCTTTGCCTAACGGCATCTCCTTTTTCATTACGCGTCCTTAGGAACATGTGTCAAAATAAGCGTACAGAAGAAAACCAACTTGATGCTACTGAATGCTTTATTGCACTTATAATCTGCTCAACATGTTTCGGGGACTTATATGCCCATCATAAGGAGCTCGAGACTATACTTGTGTTATTGCCGCATATGGTGTGTAATGCCTTGGTTGCTGGTGGTCGGCTGTTACGAGAAGAGCAGCAGGCTATGCGTCCGGGTGAGGGAGATTGTGCGGCTCAGTGGCACAATTTCCCTCATTCCCTTGTAACAGCCGACCACTAGCAACCAAGGCATTACACATCATATGCGGCAATAACACAAGTATAGTCTCGAGCTCCTGATGATGGGCATATAAGTGCCCGAAACATGTTGAGCAGATTATAAGTGCAATAAAGCATTCAGCAGCATCTAGTTGGTTTTCTTCTCTAAACTTATACTAGGATGCACGGACATACATACATCAAATGTGTCAAAATGTTGTGAACGAACACGCCGGTACCCAATGTAACCGCAGCGAACTGTTCTGATTAAATAAATTCAAAATCGCAGTAAATAATGCGACAGACTAATAACGTGTCGTTAACACAGACAAACAAGGCTGTGACAACACACAACAACAAGCAAGTTAAATCTGACGTGCTAATTCCAAATGTGGAAGAAAAATTGTTTCTGCACGTCACAGTTCTCAAGAAATCTGCAGTAACCGTCTTTCATGAAGGTACGTTAAAAGAACAAAGACTGCTTAATGGATGTGGAAAAACTGGAGGGCTGATGGGCTGTGTATCACGGAAAGATGTGAGAACAAGGTGTTATAAGTGAAGAAGGCATATTCTCATCAATATAAAGGCATTATTTTAAACTATGTAGTAAGTTAATCAAGACAAAGAACGCAAAAAAAGTGTTCCCGTGATTTGTGCTCAGCGTACCCGATTTAGTCAGAACCAGCTTGCTTGTTGCGTGCAGAAAATATACGTGAACATTTGTTCGGTGTACGTACTCATTTAACGTCCAGAGGCAACAACATGTACCACCTACCGTGTAACATTACAGGGCTTTCGCATTTTGCCCACACAGTGTACCTGCACACTTCGTACGGCAATCACAACAAATACAGATTTTCCTAACAGCAATAACCAGCTGGTCTTTACGATGGACCCAGACCGTATTACATGACGGTTAAGAATACGAGATCACTAGCACTACACATGTTGGAGTGTAGGCACCTCAACACACCAATCTTACAGCAACCTTTCGCCACTCGGCATCTCAATTACAACTGCAGAACTTCGCCTTGCCTCCTGTTTCGTTACACTAGTGCTAGCCGCTCACACGCTCGAGTTACAGCAGGACAGCCGAATCCCGACAGACATCACCCTCCGATGACTGTGATTACGTGGCCCACTTGCCTTGGTGACAACTCTCTTTGAGAAAGAACGATGTCGACTAATTCCCACACGAACAGGTGCCGGATACCAAAGAGATCAGGCGTGGGCCGGACTACCACCGTTCCATTTCCTCCAAGCCGGCTACAGCAACAAACCAATACAAGCGCTCTCTTCTCGTGGGCGACCGAGGCGCGAGCATGTCTATACATTTCAATTCCACACCCGTAATTAGGTATGCATGAAGCTTCATTTCCACTCCCCCTGTCCGCCATTGAGGCCTGGTGCTTACACGACAAGACATCTTGTCTGCCGTTTCTACAAGCTCACAATCAATTCCTTCTTCTATATCATAATTTTTTAAATGTTATGTAAATAAATATTTAACCCTACCCGACAAGAAGTAATGCCGAAATTATATAAAGCAACTAATAATTGATGCCTTGCTGTTGTTCTACTGTCAATCACGTAATAGGCCTAATACGTATGGATATCAGTAATTGAATTCCGTAGACACGCACACTGCAACATTGTAATACTGGTCAGAAAGGATGTATATTGCTAATGCTTGGCTGGGACCTTTCAATTTTAATGCAAGTCTGTCTCAAACCACAATAACCACGTACGCAACCACGAGACTGCTGCTCGAGAGAACCGCAGATCTGAACACACCATAAATGAACACAATTTAACATGACCTTATTGATCTCAACAGGTTTCGGGCTTTGACTAATGCCTAATTTAAGGTAGTCACTCGCCGATCAGGCAAGTCTTCATCAAAGTTAACTGCACGGAGTATTCTTGAATCTCAGTAAATTAAAACATTACAACCGTGTTTAGCTCCGCCTCATGAATGGGCAAATACGGGTTCGCCTAATAGCAAATGCATTTGTACCTAGAAAGACAAGGGCATAGAGAGTCAACTTCGCGTTCTAGCCGTCTTCACATCCAAAAAAAAAAGTTTGTGGGGCGGGGTGCACAGAACGCCGCCCTGAATTACATTCGAAGTAATATTCGTGACGTTATCAGGACATACCGTCGACATTCCTTCTTCGAGAATGGAAGACAGGTTTACAATCGATCAGACACTGAGTACAGCCGGCATCCACCATGGTCATGACTGTAACCAATGGCAGGAACTCGCCAGCACGACTATGAATCTCCCACCAAACGAAAGAAACTTACTTTCCCCTTACTTGCTAGGTTATGAATTTTAAATGGTGCCAGAGGAAAACATTTATCCCCAGGCAAAAGAAGTTCACCTTTAATGCAACACAGAACGATACCCAAGTACGAAAAACTAACGCTAGTGGTCAATTACTATATTTATATAACTTTCTTTTTTTTTTGTCCATCAACCTGTACATTAGGAGAGAGTAGGTACGTCAAAACCCAACTGTCTTTGTATCATATTTATTAGGCTGGCGACATGTTTCGGCCACTGCGGGCCATCTTCAGGTCACAAAAATATACAGTATGGGAACATTAGCTGTTGTGCCAATTCTGAGCACAACTACTAATGTTCTCATACTGTATATTTTCTCCTCATACAGTTTTGTGACCTGAAGATGGCCCACAGTGGCCGAAGCATGTCATCAGCCTAATAAATAGGATACAAAGACATGTGTTTTGACGTACCCACTCCCTCCTAATTTACATAAAACACAACGGGGATGCTGCATCTAAAGAACCTGTACATAAACGTAACATGACTAACGTATGGAAAACGCACACACAACTCATTACAAAATGGTATGCAAAAACTCCGTAAGATTTAGGGTGACTAAAACACAACGAGAAGGGCTAACTTCACAACAAAGGACGAGGGTAACTAAGAACGCCGCGCTTGGCTCCTGCTGAAGCCGCTCAGGATGCCGCGACGTTCTGCGCCTTCAATGAAGACTGTTCGGGAACCGACGACAGCCGAGAAGACGCGCCGGTAACGAAGATCGGTTTGCGTGCCGAAGTAGCTTGTAGTAGAGAACACTCGTAAACCGATCCCTCGTTTGCCTACAGAGTAGTGAACAACTGTGTAGCAACCTGCGTGTAATTCAGTACTGCAGCTCTAGAAACACTGGATTCAAATATGTCTTATGTATAGTTTCATCGAATAAATACTTTTGTGACCTGAAGATGGCCCAGAGCAAGGGCTGAAACATGTCGTAAGTTTAAAATAACATCTAAAAAACTTAGTTGTGTTTTGACTCATTTAAAACCCTCTCCTTATTTTATGCCTTATGTGCGTTCATCGCGTACGCGGTTTCACGTGAGATTACTCACTGGCCACTTTCGCACAATTCGAACAGCACCCTTCATTACTGTTTGACCGTCTTTTGCGTGAGTGTCACAGAATCGGCGCCTCCGGCAATTAAGAATCACAGAAGTGAATAACACCCCAATCCACACGACATGTATTTGCCATACAGCACAAAACAATGCAAACTGCCTAGTCCAAGCTTCACTGCACTTTAAATAAATAAACTGGCATACCATACAAACAAGATGCCTTACACACTGCTAATTCAAATAAACTCTTTCTGGGGTCATCTGGCTTGTTGCCCTGCTGCAACAGCATATAATAATTACGTATAGAATGTGTGGTCACTGCTCACGATGTCCTCGGCGGTATAAAACAATTCAAACACATACTGAAGTCACCTTTCTCTCTTCCATTTCCCCCTGTGCCCTGGAATCCCTTACTTCACACAATGACTCCGTAACACTGTGCTCCATGAATAAAACATTCAGGTCATAATGATGAACTTAATATTTGAACTGCTACGAGAATTTTATCTGGGAAGTAAATGCAACAAGTCTCATTACATCTCACTATTTAAAAAAAATGTCACGAAAAATGATGATAATAATAATAGTAATAAGCCCAATTTTACTATGGTCACCCTTTTTTATTTACTTGCACTGCATAATCAGAATGTGGTTTATTAACGACGCTTTCAAAAGCCAAAACTATACAGCGTCAGCATTCCTTCTTTAAAATAACTGCAATCCATCTGAGAAACCTTCCTCATCCTACGTGACAGTATTGCGTAACAAGTATCACACTGGAACAAGGCGCTAAGTGATATGTGAGTTCAGAAACGGACGTCAATCTAGAGACGCACATTCTAAAACAGCGACTGTTTCTTCATGCAATCACTCCAGGCTGCTGTATCATACTTGAAAAGGCTATGTGGAGTACCTAACCGGAGGGAGTTTAATACCATGCGCTACGACAGTGAACATTTGCTTATTGCCACGGAAAAATGCAAAGGAGTGCAATTAAAATTGTGCATAATACGAAATATCATATATCCCTTTAACTCAAAACATGTTCTACTGACGCACAGCTCTGGTCTTCAGCTCGCGGAAGGCTGACCGACGTTACGATGGACACGAACGCCACACAAATTTCCGGCTGACAAAGCGCCTTAACATTAGCCTGAAACTTGTAAAAAAGGCATTTATTCATTTCGTTTTCCGACTTAATAACTCAAAATACGAGCGTTTTTACTTCTTATAAAAACGACGCGATGTTTCTTCAAGAATTATGACCCAAACACTTTGTTACCACTACCGCTATGTAGCGTATGCATATTATGGTCGGTGTGAACTACTACAACAGACCTAGACAGTGCGCCCAAAACAGCTGGATGTCACATTGGCCGAATAAGTTACTTGTCGGTACAGTTAAAACGACCAGTACAGTAGGAATGTAGAAGGGTACAGCCAATTCAACAAAGGCGACAGAAGGCCAGTAGTATGTGCACTTCTTTGCGAATTAGTCCCTAGAGATATAGAAATCTTCTATCAATGTAAATTTACAATGTTAACGTTTTACGCTCGTGCAGTCTTACTTTTAAATGTCACGGAAAGCATAAAAACTTCCTTCACTTTCACACTACACCAAATGCTTTCTCGTCTCGAGCGGAAAGTCTGTCAGCAGCAATTAGCCATTTCACGAACAATGCTGTTCTCGGTATTACTAGGACTGTTATGTATGGGAGTAAAACGTGGCCCTGCTTTGAAGGAAAAACACGAATTACAAATGTCTGAAAACAAAGTACTCAGAAAAGTATCCTATTTGTGAAGCGTTAAGACATTAAACGACGGGGAATTTCGTAATTTACAGGTCACCTAGTAATTATAGACAAGTGAAATCTATGAGGTTCCGATGATGCCGGTCGGTTTCTGTACAGAATAATGTGGAAGAATCTCTTTGAAAACAAGACACTTGGAAGACCGACACTGTAGCATGGCAGTATTAAGATGGGAATCAGGGAATAGGGTGTGAGAACTGGAAATGAAGACAGCTGGATACGGACTGTGTCAATGGTGGGTTTTGGTCTTGCCAGTGTTGAATAATTAGGTTCTAGTTTTCTTTTGCCCTGAAGCTCAATTCAAGTCCCGTGATTTGGGGTTTTAAAGACGTGAAGATTCCTGGCATGGTTTTCTGGGTTAAAAAATTGTGTAGTGTGCCAGGGAAAGTTGTACATATACTTATTTGTATTAAACACAACACGAAGACATACAGGCGCGTGGAGGTACACAAACGGGCATGTTTACCATCGGAACTAGATTGAGGTGAGCTGTCGCCTTCATGCCCCGATTGTTTACCCCAGGGAAGGGGCACTTGATATCCACTGGATATTAAGGCTGGGTTGGCCAAGTCACTGCACCCTACTGACCACGCATCGTAGTGGGTAGGTGAGCAAAAGCTGTTTCGGAAGTACACAATCACCATCTACCCTACGGACTGCTCCACCCCACCTATAACATGACATGTTGCCATAACCCAGACTAAACCAACAGTTGTATGTGATGGGGTAATGAGGGGGGGCGGGAGGGGAGGAACTTGTCCAGTAAGGGAATGATATTTACAATTCAAGTAAATAGTTCCCATCAGCACTACTTCCAGTCCTCCATTACTTCACTGCCAATCCTTGGTTGACCTATCACTGAATCAGTCAGTAGGTGGATCGGTACAGAGTAAAGAAACACTGTCGGGCCACTTGAATCAATATCTGTAACAGCGCACGGCGTGCGGGGTGACGGGCAGACGGGCAAGCGAACAAGGCCCACTAGTAAAGCTGGGCGGCAAGAGGCACACTGGTTGTGGTGGGGACAATGCAGTACAGCAGGGAGAGCAACCCTTCCTCCCAATTCCCCTTATACACTGTAACGCTCAACCACCAAACTTCATCTCTGCTCAGCTCCGTGAGTTGGATCGTTATCGTCCTGCTGGAGACGATACGACTATTACACGTGGTTCTCTCAAACTCCTCGTTTCGACCACTCACTCAGACGTTTATGTATTTTTCGCAACACAAGAAATAAACAGAACAGCAATTCACAATGCTCCCGGTGTCCGACGGAAACCGGAGTAACGTAGTCGATACAGCGACTACCTACTGACTGGACGGCCCTGGGTTCGAATCCCGGCAGCAGCAACATATTTTTCTTCTCCAAAAGTCCAGATCGGCTCTTGGGCCCTATTCAATGACGCAGAGCGGCCGGGGCATGAAGTTAACCACCCATCTCTATCTAGCGCCAAGGTTAAGAATGAGTGCAGCCATACCTCCACTCCCGCTGTGTACAACTCTAAGTTTTCAATTTTGATCAAACCGAGGGTTAAGCGAGACTTAAAAGTGTTTTTCAATCAATAATGTTCTACGGAAAAGTAAATATCTGACACTAATGGTATCATCAAATCATTCAAATACACCGTGTCTGGGTTTCACAATACATGCATTATTAGAAAGTCGTTAGATTGAATTAAGAGTATTAATAAAGATGTTATCGAACCACTATAACAAAAATCAAGCACTGCGATATTGTGCACCAACATCACGATCTGACCACTACAACGACGCCACCGTCTTATGGTGTGCTAGTAGCACTCTACATCTGCACGACAATTATTGGTTACGAATCTGCAACGGTCGCGAAAGGCACAGCTAAGGAGAAAGCAGCATGAACCATAAATTTATTGCACTGCACGACGCATGTTCAGAGCTACAGATTTCATGTATAGAATTTTATAAAAGGTGGCCTAACTCACTCACACAGAAAACCTTCCGAAGTGGAAAGATGTTCAGGTCCCTTAGTTGAATAATGTCATCTTTTACCAGCGCCATTTTTCTACATACTTACATTACTATGACACGGTTCTTGTGCAATTACCCCAGTTCATCTTATAGTACGCAACCATGCAATCTTCCAGTGCTGTCATTATCCAGTAGTGTTGAAGGTACATTTAATAACGCGACAAACAGTACTTTAAATAGCCTTACCATACACATCTGACAAACAAAGTAAAGCCCAATCTGCAATATCGGAGCTCTCATCGTGTTGGGAAGCAAATCAATACCGGACTGTACTCGAGTAATGATGTTTGCGAAAATAGTTCTGCGGCTGCACAAATTCTCCGAGATAATGTGTTACCACCGTAAGTTGTAGTTCCTCATCTTTAGCATTTCTCAACAAAGACTGCAAGTATAATTCCATAAATGGAGAAAGAATATTGCCATTCAAAAACTGCAGAACCGTCTTCCGTGTTAACGCAAGGCATGTAACTACATGCCAGGACAGCATGGATTTGCCAATAACATTAGCACAGAATGAATGAGAATGGCGAAGAGGGAACTCCCAAAATATTCACGTTTTAAAAATCAGATCAAAGTAATTCTACCGATTCCAGATACGACCTTTCCTAACTTCTGTGAACGTACTGTAAGAAACTTGCATGAGTCTAACACGGCACACTTGCCTCGTTAATAGCCATAACTGTGAGAAACACACTTTACGTTGCATGTTTATTTACTAAAGGCTAAAAAGTGGGTTCCAGCCCAATGTTATAACAAAGTGGCCGCTTTGGTTGATACAGTAGACCCACTGCGGTCTTCCAACCGTATAAGATTTCCTAACTCAAAATTTAATCAAACCCCGTCACGTAAGAGCCAATGAAAGCAGGTCACGGACGAACAACACTCCTTTTGACAGGTCTCTCCAAGCAGCGTGCTTCAGCGGCCTGCGGGCCACATCATTAATGCTGTGACTGATAGACACGAACGTCGTACTTAAATAGCAGCATTAACAAACAGTTGTTCCAATGTCGTCCCGTGGGCCACACTATAACGTGCTAGAAACATAATATTAAAAAATCGTACTAATGCATTTACGTTTTCTTTACGCTTTCATTCCTAGGTTGCTGGTGCTAAATAATCCCTCGATGTCTCTCCGATGAATCTGGGAACTGACGCTTGTCACCACCAACAAACATATCAATGATTTTGGATACATGCCAAAACAAGCTGTTATAACACTTGCGCATTTTATGTACAGCTACACGAATACTACTACTACCACCACCACCAATAATAATAATAATAATAATAATAATTCTGTAACCGTTTTCTCCAGATAAAACTACGAATCGAAAAACGCACCGTATATTAAACATTAGCCAGACATGTCCGGATACAATACACATAAAAGAGCAAAGGTAAAGTTTCCCTGTCCGCGTTACAGTACAGCTCCACTCATTCCAACCAGATGGTGATGAGTGGTCAATTTCACGACCCGACCGCTTTACTCCAAAAAAACAAACACGGAAACCCCTGAACATGAGAATGGGCGAGCCCCAGAGCTGGTCTGCGTATTTCGGAGACGAAGAAATATTGCTCCCGCCGGGATTCGAAACCCAGATTATCCATCTAGTAGCCTAGTCACTATACTATTCAGGCTTATCAGTCTTTGACGCTCACATTACAGAAAAAGACTTCACTTAAAAATCGTATACTGTAGACATGCACAATTATATCTACAGAGAACGGTGCAGAATGACTTGTATGACAAACAATGTTTACTAAAAAATGGTCATGTCACTGCAACAAATAAGAAATATTTTGTCAATACTAACTAAAACTGGACAACCCCTAATACCTTAAAAATTGAGTATACGTGAATATAACAAGAAGTCACGATTTACTCGACGCAATCGGAGAGCATTGTATTCAGGGCCAGCAGTAATAACCACGCTAACCTGCAACTACTCAACGCTGCTATCGTGACGTCAACCAGCCTACAGATGATCCCAACATTCCATCTCCACGCACATATTCACTCCCAAAGCCCCTACATGGATTTGAATCACGGGGTATAACGCTCTTGCCGCCCCATGCAGCAGGTCGATAGCACCGCCTGCAGAATCTCCACCCTCATTTCGACCCCCCCCCCCCCCCCCCCCTCCCCCACCCACCAAAAAACCCCAAAAAGC
>Ga0123355_10005803_pt1 | contig 18156 bp, 18 predicted proteins | sample TergutEmb28metaG_3_FD_89872 | JGI IMG/M metagenome (GOLD analysis project Ga0123355, IMG submission 89872) | Embiratermes neotenicus P1 segment gut microbial communities from Petit-Saut dam, French Guiana - Emb289 P1 | ecosystem: Host-associated > Arthropoda: Insects > Digestive system > Gut ... | reverse complement strand
TGAAAATTTTGTGATCTCGACAGCGGTGCCGTGCGGTATTTCCTTATCAAGGCAGATCAGCAGCTTCTCGCGGATGATTTCAGCGATGATCTGTTTTTCCGGCTGGTCTGTCGTCATACCATCCGGGAACAGTTGCGGCCCTTCTTTTGCGTAGGATTCAAACAGCTCTACCAATTGCGGCATCCCGTTGCCTTTTTTCGCCGATATCGGCACAATTGCTTGGAAGTTGAACCGTTGCGCATATCGCTCAATAATCGGCAGAGTCATATCCACCCGCACGGTGTCGATCTTGTTGATCACAAGCACTGCGGGCACTCGGGACGCCTCTATATGCTGAATCAACTGTTCTTCCTGCGGACCGATATTGTCCACCGGCTCAACCAACAACGCCACCAGATCGACATCGGCGACGCTTTCACGGACAACGCCGACCATATAGTCGCCGAGTCTGGTCTTTGCCTTATGAAATCCCGGTGTGTCCAACAGGACGATCTGCGTATCATTGTGGGTAAACACGCCGAAAATCCTGTTCCGTGTCGTCTGCGGTTTCGGCGTGACGATTGAGACTTTTTCGCCGATCAACGCATTCGTAAGTGTCGATTTGCCGACGTTCGGTCTGCCGGCGATTGTTATCATGGCTGTTTTTTGTATCATGTTGTATATCCCATCTCCATTAAAATATCCGCTTCGCGTCTCCGCATTTTTCTTTTCTCTTCCGCTTCGTCAACATGGTCGTATCCCAGCAAGTGCAACACCGAATGTATCACCAGATACGCCGTCTCCCGCTCCCGCGATTGTCCGTACTCCCGTGCCTGCGCGTCCACACGTTCGGCTGACAGTATGATGTCACCGAGCGGCATCAGCCCCGTTTCCGGGTCAACGTCTCCGGACTCAAATGCACCCGGGATGAACTCTTGCACTGGGAATGACAGTACATCGGTCGGGGAATCTATTCCGCGGAACTCATGGTTTATTCCGCGTATTCCGGCATCGTCCGTGATCAACACACTCACCTCACACGGCATGTCCACACCTTCCAGGCGAAGCGTTTCGCAGATACAACGCTTGATCAGCGGGATCGAAAGCCGCACGCCAGCCGCAACTCTGCGGGCATAGATTTTGTGACGGATCATGGCTTGCTTTTCGCTTTAGGCTGTTTGGGCACGTCTGTGTCTTTCGCCTTTTTGCCGCGATTATCATACGCCGCGATTATTTTTGACACCAACTCATGCCTGACCACATCGGCTCCGGTCAAGTTACATATGGCGATATCCGGAACACCGGCAAGCACACGCATCGCATCTTTCAATCCGCTCTGCTTGTCCGGTGGCAAATCAATCTGTGTAATATCGCCGGTGATGACGATCTTTGAGTTAAATCCAAGTCTGGTTAAAAACATTTTCATCTGCTCTTTCGAGGTGTTCTGCGCCTCGTCTAAGATGATGAATGAATCTTCCAACGTCCGGCCTCTCATATAAGCCAACGGGGCGACTTCTATATTCCCGCGCTCTAAGTATTTGTTGTACGACTCAGCGCCAAGAAACTCAAACAACGCGTCGTACAGCGGACGCAGATAGGGGTCAACCTTGCTTTGCAGGTCACCGGGCAAAAATCCCAGCCGCTCCCCCGCTTCAACTGCCGGGCGGGTTAATATGATTCTGTTGACCTTTTTCCCGCGGAATGCGGCCACGGCGGCCGCCACGGCAAGATACGTCTTCCCCGTCCCCGCAGGGCCGATGGCAAGTGTTACTGTATTGTTCATAATGGCGTCTATATACGTCTTTTGCCCCAACGTCTTCGCTTTGATCGGCTTGCCTTTGGCGGAGATGCAGATCACATCCCGCGTGATTTCGCCAATTTTATCGTCGTTGCCCTCTTTTACCAGGCCGATAATATACCGCACACTGCGCGAGTCAATCGCCTCGCCTTTCGCGACAAGCTGCAACAGACCGTTAATCGCCCGTTCGGCGTAATCGACATTTTCCTCCTCGCCCAGCAAATTAAGCTCCGAGTTCCTGTCTGTGATTTTCACATTCAGCTCATTTTCTATCAGCTTGAGATTTTCATCAAACGATCCGAAGACGCTGATAATATTCTCAAGTCTGTCAACACTCATCGTTTTTTCACCCATGTATTTCAATAACTCCTCTTTATTCGTAATAATCTATACATGCCCTATTTTGTGTAACCGAACCAATAAATGCACCCATTTTCTTATGTTCCGGATGAACTTGATATTCGGCCAGTGCCTCTTCACTTTCAAACAGGCTGTTCAGGACAATATCCTTGTTGCTTGAAGACAGTGCATTGATATAGACTTTGATTTCAACAACCCCGTCAATATCTTCCAACGCTTCAAGTCCCTGTTTTATCTTCAAAGCATTCTCTTTATTCTCATCCTCAGAAAATCCATCTTTATAATTCCAAGTGACGATATGTCTTAGCATAACATGCTTCCCCCTATGATACAAATTCGTTTGAGCGTTATCTTCATTTCCCCTGCGAATACCGCGCAAGTCTTTCGTCAAGTGTGCCTGTATGCAATTCAAATAGATGATTATCAAAGTCGTAGAAATATATAGAGCGACCCTCACCAGCTACCCGGCTTCGTTCCGGCCTGATCTCCGCACCGACATCCTTGATCCGTGACATATACTTATCCATTTCACTGTCTTGAATTTTAAACGCAATATGATTATAGGTACGTTCGCTTAACGGTTCACCTTTCATTATGCAAATCCAGAGATCATTGATAAGGAAGAACTTTTCTGTCGATAGCGAAAAAGTGTCATCCCCGCTTGAATAAACTTGTTTCGCATCAAAAATCTTCTCCAAAAACAGAGACGTGCGTTCCAAATCCTTAACAATCAAGGTAATATGACTCAATCCGCTAATCAAATGATTCACCTTCCACCAATCCCGGTGCCATCCGCGCCTCATACAATTCTTCTTCAGTAAAGTCCCGCGCGGCGGCGATTTGTTCAATACACTCCGCTGTCAACGTAACCGTGACAACACCGTTTTCAACCATTGTCACAAACTGCGAGCTCACGATCTCGCCGTCTCCGATTTCTTCAAGCAACGCATTCAGCAGCCGCTCCTGCAAAATTCGCTCCGCGTCTGACACGCTAAGGGCGGATTGCTGCGGGATGTATTCCGCATACTCAACCCGTATCATTGAAATCGGCAGTCTGTTGCCTGTCGGCAGCCGCAGATATCCCTCACTTGTGATTTTATCATAGTTCGCCATCGAAATTCTACTATTAAAAAATAAATTTATTCTTCTGCCCGCGATGACAATAGATCTTCTTGTGTGAGTATTCCCGGTATGCGCCTTTATCACCGCCTCAAGCGGCATTTTTGCTGATTTTTCATACCATGTTCTGGCATAGGCCGTCGCGATAGCATGAACGGTTCTTCCGCCGGAAGCAAGGCTGTCCATCATCCCGGTCACCAGCAGCGCATCTTGTTCGACAATATCCCCGACAGCGATGACCGGCTTGCCCTCCAATACGCTTACCCGCACGATTTCACCGGGCTTGCTGGCATAGATCATCACCGGCCTTGTTTCGTCGATAATATCCGGCTTTGGTATACGCTCCCTGACAACCACCCGTATGCGGGAGCCATGGATATTGACAGCAACCCACGAAAGTTCCGGTATGTTCAGGATCATATCATTCTGCACCATCGCCGTATCAATAGTCATACCGAATGAACCCGGACTGACGCCAAGCACCTCCAGCGTATCCAGAATCAGCTGTGTAGATACGTTCTCGTTGCCATGTATTCGCATCTCCCAAATAAACAGCGACATGGTATGCACGGTGAGCAGACAGGCTGCCATTCCGAAAAGCAGTATATACCGTTTGCGTACTTTCCGCAAAAAAAATGGCACACCTGTTTTCTCAATCTGCCTGACTGTGAATCCCGCGCTTTTCGCCAAATCCTGCAACCGTTTATATCCACCCATGTGCATATGAGCCATCACAGCGTTTGCTGAAACGCGCTTCAGCCGCCAAAATTCAATTCTGTTTTGCGCACAGACGTTTATAAACCTTGTGGGATTCGGACTTTCTATCTCAACGCAGATAACCCCGCGCATAAAGTTTACAGCTTTTTTCACATTCGCTCACCCCGACAATTGTTCAAATTCCACTTTCTCTATATGCCCCGCAATCAACAGCTCCTCGGCACTCATAGAAACTATCTCCAGTCCTCGGCCATGTATATGAATAATTATTGTGCCACCATTGATGGCTATGGTTGAGTTGTCGTATTCCAATACACCGCCGTGTCCCTCAACATGTATCTGGCGGTTGCCGGTCATCGAAAGTTTTGGAATGCCGGCAAGTGCCTCTCCCGGAAGCTCAAACATCTCTGCCACACGCGCTAACATCTTTTTATTATCTTTCTTCTGCATAGGCTGATCCCTCCTATATAGAGAATATGGTCATTTATATATCTATGACTAAAGACGCAAAAATAGGCCAAGCGGTGCATATAGTCTACAGAGGTGCTGCCTGTGTTAACCATTTTTCGCAGAAAACATATATATGATATCGCCGTTTGCCTTTCCTTGATCGTTGCCATCACCGCCCTTTTACGGTTTCCAAACGAATCTATTCTGGCGGCGCGGGATGGACTTTCGCTTTGCTTGAATGTGATCATCCCATCACTGTTTCCATTTTTTGTGCTGTCCGCCCTTGTTGTCGAAACCGGCATCACCCGGCATTTGGGGAAACTGCTGGAACCTGTGATGCGTCCGTTATTCAATGTCGGCGGAAGCTGCGTCGCGGCATTTGTGCTTGGATTCATCGGTGGATATCCTGTTGGCGCAAAAACCGTTATCTCGCTCTACGAAAACGGGGACTGCACAAAAACGGAGGCGGAGCGGCTTTTATCTTTTTGCAATAATTCAGGTCCCGCATTTATCTTTGGCGTGGTTGGCGCAGGCGTGTTTTCAAGCGGCGTAATCGGACTTGTTTTATATCTGGCGCACACACTTGCCTCTTTGATTGTCGGCATCATTTTCCGAAATTGGGGAAAAAACAATATCCGGCATGAAATTTCACGCAAAAAAACCACAGCACCTCCCGCGAGTTTTTCCGCCGCGTTTACAACATCTGTTAAATCTTCATTTCAATCAATCATTAACATATGCGGATTTGTGATATTCTTCACCGTTTTCATCAGGCTGCTGTTTGTCTCCGGATTTATTCCGTGGCTTGCCGGACTTATCGGTCTGATTCTCAGTCCATTGGGGTTCGATAGCCGTTGGGCGGAACGGCTGTTGACGGGGATTATTGAGCTATCGTCCGGCGTCTGGTCACTTAACGACGCGGCCGGCCAGCTCACGGCTTCTGTCGCAATGGCCGCATTCATGCTCGGCTGAACTGGTTTAATAAAAAACCTATCGAACGAAAACCCTTGATATAAAAAGGTTTTCGCCCGGTAGGTCTTTTTCATGTAGTCATAAAAAATTCCAAAACAAATAGTATTTAAGTAAATATATTTGCTGGAGTTGAAAAATGAAGGAAGACAAAAAAATAACTTTGCCAAAAGATTTACAAGTACGAATGATAAAGTTTTTTTTGAAGACTTCTATACCAAAAAAGAAAAAAGAGAAAGCCCGTCTTCTATCTGAAAATATGACAGATAGGGGCGATTAAAAATGGTCAAAAGCATAGTAGCAAGTTTACGCACAGGAATTTATGTCAGGGTATCCACAGAGGAGCAGGCGCAAGAGGGATTTTCAATAAGGGCTCAGTCAGAAAAATTAAAAGCATATGCATTGTTGAAAGATTGGGAAATTTTTGACATTTATACGGATGAGGGCATCAGTGGTAAAAATATTATAGACAGACCCGCAATCAACAGATTAATTGACGATATAGAAAATGGCAAAGTCAACAATGTACTAGTATTCAAGGTAGATAGGCTCACGAGAAGTACAAAAAATTTGCTTGAGCTAGTGGAGTTGTTTGAAGAATATGATTGTGCCTTTAATTCACTCACTGAAAGCATAGACACAGACACGCCAAGCGGGCGAATGTTTCTAAAAATAATTGGAATATTTGCAGAATTTGAACGTGAAAACCTAGCTAGTAGAGTAAAATTAGGATTTGAGAGAAAAGTAAAAGAAGGATATACATTAGCAACCGGCACCGCTAGTTATGGGTATATTAGAAAAAAAGGTGAAAAGGTACAGGAAATACATCCAGAGGAAGCCCAAATTGTAAGAGAAATTTTTTCAATGTACATAGATGAAAATAGAACATTTAACAACATTGCACAGACTTTAAATGAAAGAAAAATTAAAAGCAAGCTGGGTACATTATGGGTTCCAGGTAAAGTAAAAAATCTATTATCTAATTCTACATATATTGGCAAGGTAAGGTATTCAATACATGATGAAGATAGATATTTTGAAGCAGAGGGACATCACGAAAGAATTTTATCTGATGAAATATTTCATCTTGCTCAAAACAAAATGAAAAACATGAGAAATATTTCAAGAACAAAACAGCCCAAAGAACAAAATTATTTTTGCGGGGTTTTAGTGTGTGGAATATGCGGAGGTAAGTATACCACTCATCTTAAATCACCTAGACTAAATAAACAGGGAAAATCAGGTCATGATAATTCGTATAAATGTAGTAAGAATGTTCATTGCAAAGGTGATATGTCCTGTGCAGCACTTGGAATAGTACATCATAAAGTTGAAAAAGCGTTTGAAAAGTACATAGAGGAAATAAATGATTTTGCTGATATTAGAGATATTAACTTATATGATGAGCATAAAACAGATAAGAGACAAGAACAATTAAACTACATAGATATATGTGAAAGAAAGCTAGATAACCTTGCAAGTAGAAAAAAGCAACTTATGGAACAGTATGTAAGCGAGGAAGTAGCCTTTGAAGAATATAGGCGAATGATAGATATATTGAATGAAAAATTCGAGGCACTAGAAAAGGAAATACAAAGAGCAAAAAGAGAATTGCCAGAAGAAGAAATAAACACACTTTCTCACGAGGATATAATAATTAATCTTAAAGAAAATTGGAAATGTTTGGACAACAAAGAAAGAATGATGTTTCTTCAAGAATTTGTTAAAAAAATAGTAATAAACATAGAAAAGGAACGTGTAAATTCAAATGTTATAAGAATAGAGGAAATTATATTTAACTGATGTAAATCATTTTAACATCAACAACCTCCGGCGCGTGATATCACCGGCGAACAACTGCGCAAAAGACTTTCGTGATATAAAAAGAACGGAAGCCCCGCGGGCTTCCGTTCTTTAATTTGATTGATAAATGCAATGCAAATCAAAAATAAGGAATATTCACTATTCGACCCACTATCAATATAATAAGGCGGTTTTATATTGATTGAAAGGTGGTGCGAACATATGAAAACATATGGTTATGTCCGTGTTTCAAGCACAGACCAAAACGAAGACAGGCAACTATTGGCTATGGAAGAACTGGGAATACCGTCAGAACGAATATTTATAGACAAGCAAAGCGGAAAAGATTTCAACCGCCCATACTATAACTTTCTTATGAAAGAGTTAAAACATGGAGATTTGTTATACATAAAAGGCATAGACCGTTTGGGGCGTAATTACAACGAAATACAAAACCAGTGGAGAATTCTTACTAAAGAACGAGGGGTAGATATAGTGGTAATAGATATGCCGCTTTTAGATACAAGACTACACAAAGATTTAATCGGCACATTTATATCTGATATTGTACTGCAAATATTGTCTTTTGTATCACAGAGTGAACGTGAGAATATTAGAACACGTCAAAAAGAGGGCATCATAGCTGCTAAAGCACGCGGGGTGAGTTTTGGACGCCCTGTCAAAAAGCCTCCTGAAAATTTCAGTACACTTGTTAAGCAGTGGGAACGCGGAGATTTAACATTTGAGCAAGTTCTAACACAAACAAGATTGACAGAGGCCACGTTTTACAGGCGTTTGAGGGAACTTAGAATATTAAAAAGAAAAAAATGAACTATCAAAAAGTATACTTTTTGATAGTTCAAACTTAGTAAAAATGATAGCACGAAAAGTAGCGAAAGTCAATTGAATTTCGCTTTTTACGTGCTTTTTGATCGTTTTTATCGAGCATTAAGACAAGAAACGCTCCAAACTGGCCAATGTCAAAAAGTATACTTTTTGATAGATATGGTTTAAGAGATCAAGGGTGTCTCAAAGTTAGAAACTTTGAGACACCGTATTTCCATCATACCATATTTAGGAGTGTGAAAAATGGGTAAAAAATCACGGGTTTTTATTGGTTCATCGTCAGAATGCAAACCCTTTTTAGATGCTCTATACGTGGAACTTGAGAGGGATTTTGATCTATATCCGTGGGACTATAATTTTTTTCAACCATCGTCATTCGCATTAGAAGATTTTGAAAAAAAGGCAAAACAGTTTGATTTTGCAATATTCATTTTGCATCCGGATGATTATACCATCAGTCGTGAAAATATCATGGCAACAACTCGTGACAACGTTATTTTTGAAATAGGATTGTTTATTGGGGCTATCGGAAGAAAAAATGTTTTGCTATTGGAACCATTCTTAGCACCGAATAACGACTTAACTATTAAAACTCCTCAAGACACTTATATATCATCATATGATGTTGCGATGAAACTTCCAACAGACGTTTTGGGTATAACAACAATTAAGTATGATTATAGCGCGGGTGCAAAAAGCATGTATGGTGCAGCAATACGCATAAAAACTTATATAAGTTCATGTTGTCAAAGTGAAAATCCAAATATCTTATCACTGTGGCCACTGAAAGTTGCTATTGTCTCGCGTGACGATAGATATGCTGAAAAATTACACTCCGTTTTGAAAACATATGATGAGAAGATTATTGTTTCAGTAATTCACTCTTCTATTGCAGGTGCGAAAGATGCAATTGTAAATCAACAAGTCGATGGTATTTTTATTGATATTTTTTCCTTTGAGGAAAGTGAAGGTGTTGATTTGATATTTTATACTAGAGACCGACGTAAAGGAATTGGATTTTCGATATTCGGAACATATGACCAATTATATCGTTTTTCTGGAATTGATGTTGTGTGGAAACGGACGCTTGAACACTTTTGGAGACTTCCAAAGGACACGGCGGATACTTCATTTCTTTTTGCGGTGGAAGATATACTTGTTCTTTTTTTTCTGTATAAACTATCTGGTGGAAATATGGGAGACAATCCCGGGGGTATGTTAAGAAAGGTTTTTGTTCCAGATGTGATCGGAACACCAAGTGAGTGGAAAAATTATCTTACTTAAATTTGTGGAATTGTCATATAGAAAATATTCGAGGGAAATAAAACCGTTTAAAATATTATCAAGGGGGAAATATGAATAATTTTAATACACCACAATTGAGAATTTGTGTTACACCAATGTGTAACCTTTCTTGCAAGCACTGCAGAGCCGGAGGAGAGGGTTATGGTGAAAACCTTGATGATATTATGAGCGAAAAGGAAATTAGCAAGGTTTTAGAGATTGCAAAACAAGTTGGATTTGATTGCGTAAAATTTACTGGCGGAGAGCCATTTATACGCAAAGATATTTTAAAATTAACTAAAAACGCACACGAGATCGGATTTTCCGATATACAAGTTGTAACTAATGGAACACTGATAGAACAACAAATAGAGGAGATTAAAAATTCGCACATCAACATGTTGACTGTAAGTCTTGATGCTATTGAAAATTCCAAGCATCAGGAAATGCGAGGCATTAATGTTTACGGAATTCTTGATAATATATCGAAATGCAGAGATGCTGGCATTAATGTTAGAATAAATATGATTTTGGATAAAAATAATTTCAATCAACTTCCCTTAATGTTGAATTTTGCAGAAGAACAAGGATGTTCTTTGAAATTGCTCGATTTATTGAAATTCGAGCATTCTATAAAATTTTGGAAAGAAAGCTTTTTGAATTTTGCGGAGGTGAGAAAGCATCTTGAAAACATTGGCGCGTTGTATATAGGTGAAGAAGAAGCTCCTGGCGGGATCGGCGCGCCATTATTAGAATATTTATTGAACGGAAAGTTATCGATATTATTAAAAGACTCGATAATAGGAACTTACTATCATTCAACATGTGAGGATTGCAAATACTACCCTTGCCAAGATGCTCTGATTTCAGTCCGTGTGACACATGACGGGAAATTGAAACGATGTTTAATAAGAAATGATAACATGGTTGATATTCTTAGTCATATTAGAAACAATGAAATTGATAAGGCTATAATTTTAACAACACAAGTGTTTCAAATAATGATCGATAGCAAATATTGTCCATATATGTTTAAGGTATAACCTTGGACGCCAAAGGCAAAACACAACATATGAAAAATCACCAAGGAATAACAACTTAAAGTCGGCGGTTTAAATTGTCGATTTTGCCAGAAATCTAATATAATCTCATGTACCCGAAGTGTTCTTTCTAAGGAAGAACACTTCAAAAAGACAAAAGCGAGTGCGAATAAGTTATCCCCGCCCTTGTCCGATAGTTGGTACTCCTACATTTATATATATTACTCATTACATAAAGAAAGAGAGTGGTCTCCTGTTTTTAACACGAGACCACTCTCTTTCTTCATGTAATAATATGTGTGAGTAATATATATAAATATAGGAGAATAAATAAGAAAGAAGAAGACAAGGGCTAGGTGGGCGTTGGGGGTGTGTGAGTGAGTGGGTTCAGGGTGATGGAGAGAGACAGGAAGATAATAAGACAGATAGATAGATGGAGGGTATGTCAGGGAAGACATATAAGGGAGCTAGCGGGATTTGGTGGACAAAGGGCATGTGATAGAAGACTTAGGAAACTGATCGAAGCGGGATATATAAGACGAGAAAAAATATTGTACGGAGTAGCAGGAATATACAAGAATACCTCCTCGGCAACACGAATTATGGAGGAAAGGGTGCTGCCTCAAAGTAAAGTGAGAGTGGAACAAATACTGCATGATATAGCAGTGTTAGACGCAGCAATATATTTTAATAAGAAGCACGGCATAGAATTTGCCGATATGAAAACAGAGATTGAGTTACATAGACTGGACGGCTTCGGTGTTAGAAAGCATAGGCCGGACTTCGTGTTCACGGATAATGATAATAAATTAACATGTGTGGAGGTTGAGTTTTCATTAAAATCAAGGCATACGAGCAATTATATTGTGATGCGCTTCTGCAAATTATCTCATGCAGAGCTATCCAATACCCCTTGATGACCAAATTGCGACCATAAGGAAAAATACCATGTTTTAGATGCAATCTGAACATGGTATTTTTTTGTTGGACGCATATGCTGTTGGTCTGGGTATGGATATGGAAGATTTAGTCAAATTTTGTTGATTTTCAAGTGAACAAGTAGTATAATATGAGGCAGATAGAAGCGTGTGTTCTCTAAGGGGTTTTTTATTATACCAGGCTGGGCGGGATTGTCGGTACATTCGCAGGTGCTGTCATTTATCGGCAGCAGTGGACTATCTGTGCGCACATATATATACGGCAAGTTGCTGCAGGGCATTTTGTCCGCCGGATTTGTGTTCGTGATTGTGCGCCTCCTTTTCACTGAAGCGGCAACAGCAACCTATTTGGCGGCGCAAGTGACTTATTTGGCCTCAGTTGATTTTACAACAGCCGGACTTGTCTCCATATTCGGTGCCGGCATTGTGCTTATCCTGTTCATTTTGGGTGCAAAAAAAGCGTCTAAAAGATCGTAGGCTCATTGACGAAATTTTATATTTGTTTTGTCTTGATTTTTTGTTCGGCTGTGTGTTATAATAACCAGGCTAATTGCATACGGAGGGTTACCGAAGTGGTCATAACGGGGCGGTCTTGAAAACCGTTAGGGTGCAAGCCCACAAGAGTTCGAATCTCTTACCCTCCGCCAATAGGAACAAATGCGAACCCGACCCAATTTTTCTTTGTTGGAGAGGCGTTCGCTTTTTCCTTTCCGCTCAACGAACAAAAACAAAAAGGACGGCGGCAACATGATTGATATGCTCGGCGGCGAACGCTTTGTCGCCATCACGCCAATCGAAAAAGGTTGGTCGGAAGATAAAAAATACTGCGTTACCAACACCGACGGAGAAAAATATTTGCTTCGCATAACGCCGATTGAGCGCTACGAAAATCGAAAGGCGTTATTTGATATGCTTGAACAAGTGGCGGCACTCGGTATTCCCATGTGCCTGCCTATCGAATTTGGCACTTGTGCAGACGGTGTTTACTCTCTCCAAAGTTGGATTGATGGTGAAGATTTGGAAGCAATTTTACCGTCGCTGCCTGAAACGGAGCAGTATGTTTTAGGTTTGAAATCCGGTGAAATTGTACGGAAGATGCACACAATTCCCGCGCCGGATACGCAGGAAGAATGGGAGATGCGATTCAATCGCAAAACGGACTATAAAATCCAAAAATATCATGAGTGCGGATTGCGTTTTGAGGGCGACAATTATGTCATTGACTACATAGAAAAAAATCGCGGGTTGCTTGAAAATCGTCCGCAATGTTTTCAACATGGCGATTATCATGCCGGTAACATGATGATCGAGAAGGGCGAATTAAAGATTATTGACTTTGACCGTTACGACTTTGGCGACCCGTGGGAGGAATTTAACCGTATCGTTTGGAGTGCGGCAGCCAGTCCGCATTTTGCAACAGGGCAGCTTCGTGGATATTTTGACGGTGAGCCACCGTTGGAATTTTTCAAACTACTGGCTTTTTATATAGCAAGCAATATGATGTCCTCCATCTATTGGGCGATGCCCTTTGGACAGTCCGACATCGATGTTATGATGAAACAGTCGCAAGATGTTCTGCGTTGGTACGATAATATGAAAAATCCTGTGCCGACATGGTATCTAAAGCGGATATGAAGTTTGCCGTCTCCGGGAGATATAAATTAGCGCCGTAACGCCACCATCAAATAAATATCCCTTAGCCGAGCTGGGGGATATTTATTTATTTTTTACTATTTATGTAAAACATATTTCAAAACGTAATAAGTCTGTAAAAGCGCAAACAGATCCGGCAAATATTCACTGTGGGGTTGCGCTGATCGTGAAATTATCAGTCAGAACATACTAGTTCTTCAATGATTTTTCTCCGATTTTTACAAATAGTAATCCTATTTTTTTAGAAATACGATCGTTTTCGGTTTACATAAATTATTTTCAGAAATTGAGTACAGAAAGTTATTAACATTTCCCACAGGTTTATCCACACCTTAAAAACTCAACTAAATTGAAGCCCCTAACACAAATTTACCATTATATCCCACGTGCCGCAAGTGTAGTTTATGCCTATTTTATTCAGTCACAAAGATTTACATAAATATAAAATGAATATTCCATTCTGTTTTATTCATCCTCACATATGCACGGCTTTTGAATAAAATCTAAATTTTGCGCTTTGTGCCTCTTTACTTTCTTTTATCGCTCATGTACAATGACACAATTATAAGAAGGAGGCGTTGATATGCCGATTGAAACATTAGCTGAAAAAAAGTCAAGGGTGCACAGCGTTGAGTTCTGGCGATTTGCGTTTATGGTGATTCTTGCACTGTATCATTTGGAGATTATGTATCCGCTGGCCGCACGTTTGATGCCTTCCGGGACAACGGCAGTGGAATTTTTCTTCATTCTGGCCGGATTTACAATTGCCATGTCCGCTTCCCACAGGTTAACAACGTCCGACCCACGGAAACTCACCACGCGTGAGGCACATGGCATGGCCGTGGACTATATCAAAAAGAAACTTGTTGCCATCTACCCCGTGCTTGCGCTGGGGCTTGTGATCTCCTTAGTAGTCATTCCGATGATACCATCGCTGCAGTTTCCCGCTTTTGGTTCTGCAGCGGCTGAAGTACCCGGGTTCTGGGCGCGGCTGGCAGATCAGCTTCGTACATTGATCACCAGCGACTGGGAGTGGCTGATGCTGGTAGGCACCCCGATGGGGCTGGTGCAGACACCAGGTACGTTTGAATTCGCCGCACCGATTCTGCCGTTGTGGTTCCTGACGCCACTGCTGGTGGTCGGATACTTATACACGTTCCTGATACACCGCAAGTATGACCTAATGATGTTCCTGGCTCCGCTGATTGCCATTTTAGGCCATGTCTTCTTCGCGTTAAATACGCCGATCTCGATCCATTTTTCAATGCAGATGGGCATATTCGATGCCGCCACGATGCGGGCGATTTCGCAAATGGCGCTGGGCATATCTATCTTCCAGCTGTATAGGTACATGATCAGACGCGAATGGACACTGCCGAAAAAGATTCTGCTGCAGGTTTTTGAATTGTTTGTAATCTGGCGGTTTATTGACCTGACATATCAGGCGGGTGTCGGAATTAACAATTTCCGCCGGATTCCATACGTGGCGATTATCATTCTGCTGTCGTTCGTCAATGTAACGTTTCTTTCAAAATTGCTCAACCGCAAGTTTATGGAATCTTTGGGTAAACTCACGCTATCCATGTTTATCATACATTTTCCGATTGCGGTTGGGTATTTCAGCTTCATGTGGCGACTGCGATTCCGCGGACCCGGCACACCGCCCGGCGGTTACCAAGGGCTTCCGATGTTCCTACGGCGAACCATCGGCATGAGCGAATTCGGCGACCCGATTTCAATCAGCATCGCCGACATTGTCATATACATAGGCACCACAATTATCGTTACGCTGTTGATCCATTTGATTATATTCGGCATAAAATCCATGATTTCAAAGCGGCGGAATAAGACTGAAATAGAAACAAGTTCACTTTAAAAGTGAACTTGTTTTTTCTATCTATCTTATTATCTCCCGCACCGGGCGCATTTCGATGTATCCGCGCCAGCCCTGCGGTGAAAGTTGCATACGTGGTGCCAGTTCATCGGCATATTCATAGCCGTATGCTTCGGGGTTGAATTTAGCAATACGCTCCCACAATGCGCCAATCGCTTGTGAATATTTTTCGTCGTCATAAGGCTCTCCCTGAAATACAATCAGCTTACATGGCGGCAAGTCAATTAGGTCAAATCCGTCCGGTATCGCGGCATCGTAATCGGCGGGCAACTCCACCCCATGGGCGTAAATGCCGGTATCGTCCGGGCGCATATTGTCGGGCAGCCATACACCAGCAGGTTCGTACAGCGCTTCTTTAATTTCGCACAATATATCCCACGGTTCCGAGTTATTGTTTTCGCCGCTGCCAACCTCTTCGCAGTAGGTGAAATAGTCGTTGGCAGTTTGGGCGCGCTTTAGAAGCAGTTTTCTGGCGGGGCGTTCAACGATTTGCGTGAAAATGACAGCTGTGTTCATTTGATTCTCCTCCATATCAGTTTTACGGTGGGTTGAAACACGATAATGGATCAGCCAGTCCTTCGGCTTTGGCATCGACGCAAAGCGCTTCGGCGGGAGGCCGAACGCTTTTGTAAACGCTCTGCTAAATCCCTCATGGCTGTCGAACACGAAATCAAGCGCGACGTCTAAGACCTTTTTCTTGCTGTTCCTCAAGGCAAACGCCGCATTGATGAGCCGCCGTTCACGGATGTATTCAAACGGCATCCGGCCGGTGTGCTGTTTGAAAATCCGCGCCGCATGGTATTGCGAATAGCCCGCAACATCTGAAAGCATTTTTGCTGTCAATGGCTCCTGAATATGCGCGTCAATGTATGCCATCATGCGTTGCACAGCGTCAAATGTGTCCTGATTAGTTGACCTCATATCGTCTTCTACCTCCTGAACACAGCTTAACATGCCCGGATGCAATTTTCTTGACCGCAAACGCGAAATTGATTTACTTGTACTTCCGCAAAATCGAATACTTCGGCACGGATATCGGCAGTTTCAGCTGAAATTGCATCATCGGGTGCGGGGCTGACTGTACCTCGTTGCCCTTGGAATCCCGCAGATCTTCAGCGATAAATTTTATAGGTTCATTGGACGGCGTCAGCAGTTCGAGTTCATCTCCTCGGTTAAATTTGTTGCGCTGTGTGATCACCGCGTTCCCATTCTCGTCACAGCTTTCAACAACGGCGCAGACATCGCAGACGGAGAAGTACATTGCGTCACCGTGATACTCCCCGGGGCCGCCCGCGTCGAAGTAGAACCCCGTGGAATACTCACGGTGGCTTACTTTGTTTACCTCATCCCGCCAGATATCGGCGAGAGGCTCACCGGCGGCGGCTGCGTCTATCGCCCGTCTGTATGCGTTGGTGATAACGGCGGCGTAATAGAACGACTTCATCCGCCCCTCAATTTTCAGGCATGTTATCCCCGCTGCCGCCATGTCTGATACATGGTCAATCATACACATGTCACGCGAGTTCATTATGTACGTCCCGCCGTCTTCTGATATCTCCCAGAATACGTCGGGGCGCGTCGCTTCGACCAAGTGATACTTCCAGCGGCACGGCTGGGCGCATTCACCGCGATTGGCGTCCCGACCTGTCATATAGTTTGACAACAGGCACCGCCCGGAAAATGATACGCACATACTGCCGTGAGCAAACGCCTCCAGCTCCAACTCCGGCGGCGTTTGTTCACGGATTTTTGCGATTTCAGACAGCGGCAATTCCCGCGCCAGAACGATACGGGAAGCACCCAGGCTGTGTAAAGCCTGGGCCGTTTCATAGTTCATTACACCCGCTTGGGTGCTGATGTGGATATCCAGATCGGGGGCATGTTTTTTCACAAGTGCCATCGCGCCGAGGTCGGACACGATCACCGCATCCGCCCCGATCGTCGCAAGTGCTTCCAGAAATCCCGGCAGATCGCACGCGTCATCATTCGTCAGCACCGCGTTGCAAGTGATATACGCCTTCGCACCGTATGCGTGGCATAGGTCAACAGCAGATTGCAACTCCTCGGGCTTGAAACCGGCAGAACTGCGCAATCCGAATTGGGACGCACCGAAATACACGGCATCTGCCCCGTAAGTCAGTGACATGATCAGTTGCTCCATATCCCGCGCGGGGGACAAAAGTTCAGGTTTCATACTAGACCGCCGATCCTGCGAATTGGTCGCTCTGCACAAACGCACGGTGTTGTTCATAAGTTCTGGTGAAGTGGTGCACACCTTCCAAGTTCAGCGCATAGAAGTAATAGTTCGTGTCTTCCGGGAACAGTGCGGCCCTGATGGATGCCATCCCCGGGTTCGCTATCGGCCCGGGCGGTAACCCAGGGTGTATATTCGTGTTAAACGGGTGATCCAACTGGGTTGAAAACGGAATGTCCGTCCCCTGTATCGCATAGACAAGCGTCGCGTCTATATTCAAAAACGGGAAATTCGGATTTCTCAAACGATTATAGATCACAGACGCTATGCGCGGACTTTCTTCGACAGCACCCGTTTCACGTTCTATCATCGCGGCGACATTAATAATATCGCGTATCGACATATTCATCTCCGCAGCACGGTATCTGTATTCTTCATTGAATCTTCTGCTGAACTGGTTCAACATCCGGTTAATCGCCAGCACCGGCGACTCGTTGATAAAGAAATTGTACGTGTCCGGGAACAGGAACCCTTCCAGCCGCAACGGGTCGCCGACGGGCGGGTGTGGCTGATCTTCGATGTTTAAAAACCAGTGCCGGAATGGGTGGTTTGTCGCAGCCTCCCACAAATCCGCTTCCGCGGCGACATTGTGGTAATCAAGCGTCCGGAAAATCTGCGCCAGCGTGAATCCTTCCGGGATAACCACCGTCACCTCAGCGCGGACGCCGGCGCGCGGCGTCATGCCCTGCACCAACGCGCGGTAATCAAAGTTCATATTGAGATAATACGCCCCCGGCGTAATCCTGTCCATCGCGTCAGAAAATCCCGCGTACAGTCGGAACAGTGCCCTGTATCGAATCAAACCGTGTTCGTGAAGCATGTCGGTAATGAAATCCAGTGTAAAGTCGTGCGGCACATCCACCCGCACCTGTTCATCAATGGTAGAGAGTCCCAAGACATCTGTGGCCGCCATCCACGCAACGGAAGCTAATAACAGGCTGATGCAGATAACAAACGCCGCGAACAACATGCCGCCCAAACAGCCTGTGCGCTTCTCGCGACGCTGCTTCACCGGGCGATCTTCAGGCACATCTCTGTATTTACCGTCGAAG
>Ga0123355_10005802_pt1 | contig 18156 bp, 17 predicted proteins | sample TergutEmb28metaG_3_FD_89872 | JGI IMG/M metagenome (GOLD analysis project Ga0123355, IMG submission 89872) | Embiratermes neotenicus P1 segment gut microbial communities from Petit-Saut dam, French Guiana - Emb289 P1 | ecosystem: Host-associated > Arthropoda: Insects > Digestive system > Gut ... | reverse complement strand
TAAAAAAAATAAAAAAAATTTGGAAAAGACAAAACTGGGAGGAAAAAAAAAAAAATCCCCCCATGGAAGAAAAAAAGTATAAATTAATGGGCATACCCCCCCCCCCCCCCACATCAAATTCAAATAAAGAAACAATTATGAACTGGTTACATGTGAGAAATATTCCATTTTGTGACTATATGTTGAAAGCACAACTTACAATAGACTGAAACCTCACAAAGCAAAGTATAAAACATTACTAGTTGATGAAGTCACGGCTGCTCCTCTGTCTTGAAAGCGCTGCAATAGTGCTACAGACCCAATGACTGGTAAACATGCCTACTTATCACAACATAAGATTTCAAATACAGGTGTTTATTACATGGGAGTATGCAATACACAGTTTCACTTACATGCAGTGAACTGGACCACATGAGACAAGGGGAAAGATAGCAAGTTCATTCCCATTATAAATTGGCACACAGTTGGAGCATGTTCAAAGTAACCTTTCATATTTCATTTAACATGCATTTAAGAATAGTAATTTGATGGGTCTCAATGTGGTGTTGTGTGACACTGTTATGTGTTGTTACTTGCCATATAAGCTGCTGCCCAGATTGATCTTCAGGCATCCATTACTTCAACTTGTCTATAAGCACAGAATAGATGATGGAGGAGTAAGCTGATGCAATAAGCATTTCAACCACAATTTATGCAACTTTACCCTTTGTGAATTGTTTTTTGAATGCACCTATCGCACCAACAGGGGAATACATGTAGTTAGTATTATTCAATAATGAATAATAATTACAGTTTATAAAACATGTTGAAACCAAGCAATGAAGAGAAACCTAGGTAATGTGGCATTCACATGTTCATCTGCAGATCATACCTTCTCATCAGTTTTCTTCTCATCCTTACTGCTTTCAGCATGTGAATCCTCTTCCTCCATTGCTCCATTTATCTTGTCATATCTATGTTATCAAATCATCTACCTCTGCATACTGCTTCTTTGTTTCCTCCTCACATCGCTTCACACTTTTCCAGAACATGTTTTGCCATTAGCATATACTCCGCCTTCACCACATACACTGTCAGCTGCTTCATCACCTCCGTTTGTTTGTCTGTCTGCATTCTCTTTTCCTTTACCTTCCAAACTTTCTTCTGCTACTTCTGTTTTCAGATCTGTGTCTTAATGTCCATCTTGCTACTACTACTTGCTTCATTTCACTGTTCTCCAAACCTTGTCCTTCACAATTCACAGTTTTTCATGCTGTGCAGTTCCAACAGCAGGAGTTGACATCTGTTTCTGCATGAAGAAAGTCTCACAGAGTTGTGTTATGTCACAATGAGTTGTGTAAGGCAACACAACAAACATTTGACACACTATGTGAAGACTGCCTCCCCACCCCTCCCTTAAAAAAGAATTGTGAAAACCTAAAAACCTACTTCCTGTTAGCAGATAATTTTTGTCTCTAGTTTTCATACAATATTTTTCTACAGTAAGACTGAAATAAAAGTGCTGTGGCGTGGTGAGTTCTGTAATTCTCATTTCATAGTATGGCACAGAAATATTAGAAAAGGATTACTGGAAATAACATGACACATCATGCCAAACTTGTAAAGATATTAAAGAGTTATTTTAAAAATGAAATCTTCAAACATGCACTTAAGAATAAATCATTCTTCCCTCTCCCTACTGTCTAGAGTTAATCTTTACCATAAAACTGAAACGAACATTGGCTTCATGTTCTGAGGGTATGTTGACCTTTATTCCATTATAGAACATTCTCTATACACTATATAATCATTCATTCCTTTGGCACGTGCAGAATGCGATGATTCCTTGCCATTCTCAAGAGCTTCTTCCATTCCTTCCTTTTATGTACTTTTTCCTGCCACCCTTCTCCACCAACTATTCGTCCATCCTCTCTCACCTCATCTTGTCATCTATTTCTTGGTCTAACTCTCAATCTTCTTGTTCCCAAATTCGTATATAATACTCTTTTGGGAGTTCTATTTTCTTCCACAATCTGTACATGCCCAAACCAATGTAATCTATTTAACCTTATTGTCTCTATTATTGTAGGGTTTTTAACTCCTGCACAAATTTCTTTATTGGTTAATATCCTCCAATTTTCTTTTTCATTTTCATAAACTGGGCCTAAAATCCTTATATATACTTTCCTTTCAAAAATGTTCAATTGCTTTCTATCTCTCTTTGTTAGTGTCCCAGTTTCTGATGCATATGTTAATGTTTGGTCTATTATTGTGTTCTTTAGTCTTAATTTGTTTCTTTGATAAGTTTTTGTTTTTAAAAAAATTTTGTAGCATAAAATATGTTTTGTTAGCATTTTTTATTCTTTCTTGCAAGTCTATTTGGTTATTGTTATCTTTATTAAGTATAACTTCTAAATATTTAAAATGTTCCACTCTTTCAAATTTGTCATTTATTTTCAAATGTCCTATTTTATTTTTCTTTAAACTGTTTTTCCTTTCCACTATCACATACTTTGTATTTTTTTGGTTTATCTGTAGTCCAAACTTTCTGGCAATGTCTTCCACTTCTACAAAAAGTTTTCTTATTTCTATTTCATTTTTTCCAATTAATGCAATGTCATCTGCATATGCTAATATATTCAATTGTTCTTTATCAATCTTTATACCGCTAGGAAAAATTTTTATGCTTTGTATCACTTTCTGTAATGCCAAATTAAATAATATTGGTGATAAAGGGTTACCCTGTTTCAGACCTGTTTTATTTTCAAAAAAAGATAACCACGTTCCTTCTATTCTAACCGCACTTCTTGTCTACACTACTCTACACTACATATGTAGAATAATAAACCAAAATGTCAGCCAGTAAACAAAGCATAATCTCATTTAATGACCGTGCTTCCAAAGATAACAAAGAAAGTTTTGTTTCTGAGAACAGCCATGTGCCACTTACAACCTTCAATAATCACATGAACAGTTCACATTAAGGAGCCAGCTCAGCAACATAAGCAAATATACCTGCCATTATGAATAAAGTACAACAAAACAGACAACAAGTGGCTGATTTTGTTTTGTTAAGTGTTGATGCTTTAACATCAACAACCACTCATCTTCTTTGGCAATACAACACTATACTAAGGCCACAGAAAAATTACATGCATCAATTCCCTTCACATTTCCCTTGAGCTGTTTGCCTTCCCCTTCAGCACATTTATTAATTCTGTTCACAGAAATGCTGACAGTGATAACATTCACCAGCTGTGTGTGCTGTGGCACGGTTGGCACAGCCACAGGAGGAGAAGGCTCAACTGCTTTAATCTCCACCAACCATGAGACCTCTTTGTGTGGCCTAGGTATGGTAGATTATTTCCTATTCCAAATGTTAACAATTGCATACTCCTTCATGTGTGTACCCTTTGGCTAACTATTGAGATTCTAATAATTAACATTGTATGCTATCTGTTTACATGGATGTTGCCTTTGATTTTTGACTCCATAACATCATAGTTTTTATTTGTTAATGTATCCATAAATCAGAATAATCTAACAGTATTAATTGTGACATACAAATTGACTTTTAAGTTACTCTATTATTCACAACATTATCTGACAGCAAAATTAAAATCATGTTCACAAAACAGCATGCAACTATTTACTGTGCAATAGATCCACAAAACTTCTCATAACATCATGAACAGATCAAACAGATCCATATAATGTAATATTCCATATAATTTATAGGATTACAAAAGAAAGAAATTAAATAATATTAATATTGGGGGGGGGAATGTCTGGGAATTTTAGACAAAGATGAACATAACAAATAATTAAACAGTGCAAGGATGTTCCCTGGACTTTGCACACTGTCTGTATTTGAGGTTGTGTGGACAAAGTTACAGACTGGCTCTGTTTTTGTCTTCTGGTACGGAGCAAGGAAGGCAGGCACAAGAACAGTGACACAGACAGGGCACTGTTACTGGACAACAGACACTTATGACAAAATGTCCAGGGAACATGACAATATTAGACCACCATCACTAATCTTCTGAACTACAAAATATGAGTATTGGAGGTTCCCGGTACACTGCACAAACTGATCACACAAGTATACCCATTTACATTGCACAGAATTTCTGTACAACATGTGTCTGTCCCACCTCATAAGGAGAGTCCAGAGAAGCCAAGAGTCTGCCTGTGCAGCAACTTTTCGAGACACAGTAAAACTGTGCGAAATTTGAGGTCCTCACAGCAGCGTTGCTGAAGATTCAGGTGGTTTGGGATGTGATGCAGCATCACTTGGGGAGTAGTTTCTGATGTTTTGAAGGGTCAGAGTGACTATTTTTTGGGTCTAGCAGTCCCTCAAAATGCTGGCCACTACTGATCCCATAACACAGCATCACATCCCAACTTCATACACTGATGACAATCTACACAGTTTAACATAGTTCCCATGGCTATGCATAGTTGAGAGGCAACATTAATTTATGCTTTTAAACACACAACTTTACCTGGATTGCTGCTGCCATATGTTGGTGTATTACAGAACTATGTAGTAATAATAATAATAATAATATTTATTAACTGCAGTTGGGTTGTCACCCGGTGGCAGTAGTGTCACCCGGTGGCAGTAGTGTCACCCGGTGGTCAGGTTGGAACAGAAGCTCTATACATGTGTAAGTTACATGGTCTTTCTTCCTCTTACCCTCCACTGTGGTGACAGTACGGGTGATAATGCACTCTCAGGCTGAACATACATACTGATGCTGAACCCAGGACAAGACAGCCAAAGCATCACACCCTGTCACCAGTGTGTTAAGTAGACTCAAGTATGGTTAGTGTACACAATAGCAAAGTATTCACTTTACATTGTATAGTTTCCCCGAGTCAGGAACCAATTCTGTTTACTGTGGAAATTTCCCACTCTCTCCCCCTTGTCTACAGATGCTGCCATTGTGTGGACACCACACTGGTACTGGACTCCAAAGCTCTCGCTATCTCCTCATGAATTCCATGCCCTAACCACAGCAGTTGCAGTTTCTTGTACCTTTCTGGACACAGCCACAATGGGTTCCCTCGCCGTAAGCCTTGATCTGTCTCGCCATACTCATCAAGGTAAGGAGGAGACAAGAAACATCCTCTGCTTGGACTGGCAAGGAGAAGAATCTCACATTCTCGTACCCTAAGAAATATTCCTACTCCAGCACCACATTCATGAGCATGGTAAGTACACGCTCCAACTAAATTTCTGTTCAGCTCAGTCTGGCAGCAGTAGCTCTGAGAGCACAGCATCTGACCACACACCAAACACATTGTCGGGTTGCGAGAGTCTTCACGCTCTCTGTTGGGGCATGTGAAGAGTGACACTGTGTTGATCAGCTCACTGTAGTCTACAGGAAGATCTACCAGTTGGTTCACTGGCAGTGGGACAGCAACAGGACTCAAGTTAGATGCTCCTGATAGATACTGACGCACCTACAAATATAAAGAGGTGTCATTTGTTTTGTCTGTTTAATGATGCTGTCAGCTATAGAACATCAAATGGTAAAGTTCACTCCACAACCTGCCATGAAGGTACAGAGTAGAGGTCTGTACTCTTTCTTTAACCTCAGCGCTAGATGGGAGTGGGTGGTTAATGCTAGGCCCCTGCAGCTTTAGTCACGGGAATGACCAGGTACCCAGCGCATAGCAAACTTGGTGGGCAACAGGGCTGGTCTGGATTGGTGCAGAAAATCTTGCTCCCATTGAAATTTGAACCCCAGACTATCCCGCCCATACTCAGTTGCTATACTGACTATGCCACCCTGGCTAACACATCAAATGGTAAGATTTGCTAATAATTAATTGAAAAGAATTTCAAACAAAGTGGTTCTCGTGTAGACGATTCAGGTCTTCTGGAATGGGACTCCGTGTCAGCTGGTGGGTTCAGAACATTTCAAACAAATCACAGTGCCCTCACATTCAGACACACTTGTTGGACTGCCTGACACTGAAGATGAAGGCATTACAATACTTATTCAGTCATTCAGTGCTGTATACAATGACCTACTGGCAGCATTGCAAAATACACCGTAAATGAAAAAATAAATGGCTGAATTGTACCGCTATCCTGTAGTGGCAGAATAAGCTAAGGAAATGTTATGAGTGGCAGTGAGAAAATGTCAAGAAAATATGGAAATGAGGCAATTTTTTAAACCTGCTGCATCTAAATATAATGAACAGCTCATCACCTGTCATCATGACTTGAGTGGGTATGGCTCCTGCCTTGTGTTTGGGAGGATCTAGGCCCACACTCTCACTCTCAGTTTTCCTCAATCCCTTCAGGAAAAAGTTGGGGTACTACCTGAACCATTTTTGCATGAAAAGTTGATGTATAAAAACAAAAATTTACTACCATGAAATGTAATGAATGGATTTACCCTTCGGTTTCAGTAAAAACTTATCGTTGTAGTGCAAAAGTTGGAAAAAAAACCCATGATTTGTTAGTAGCTGCTGCCACCTGTGGGCAACACAAAACTATCAATATAGGAGATGTGAGAGAAACAGAAAATGAAAGAGAACTTCAAAGAGTAAATAATATTGTTTTGTAACATAAGCACCACTTGGTTGATGAAACAACTAAACTACTTCTTGTAGACTTATTTGGAAGCTATTATACAATCCCTACAAAGTGCATTTTTTAAATGTTTTCTACATATTTTCATATTCCCATTTTTGGTGGATTAATGAGAAAAGAATGGCAACAACCTGAAATATTGTGCAGCAAAAGGGTTCATTTACACCATGATCACTTCACTTACAATCCATTATTCACCAATCTTCCAATCATTCTTCTCAATCCATTATTCACTCATCTTCCAATTATTCTTCCTAATCCATTATTCATCAATCATCCAATCAATCTTTCCACTCCATTATTCACCAATCAATCATTCCAATCAATTTATTCACAAATAGTTCTTCCTAATCCATTATCCAAATATCATTGTTCTTGCATTCTTCCCAATCTGCTATCCAAATATCATCTTATCATTATTCCCAAGGTATTACCCAACACTCATCCAATCATTCTTTACAATATTCACTAATCACACAATCATTCAGTGCCATCAAATCAATTATTCACCAATCATACAACCCAGTGCCATTCAATCCAATACTCACCAATCACAGAACCACTCAGTGCCATCCAATACACTATTCACTAATTGTACAACCACTCAGTGCCATCCAATACACTATTCACTAATCGCACAACCATTCAGTGCCATTCAAGACACTATTCACCAATCACACAACCATTCAGTGCCATCCAATACAATATTCACTAATTGTACAACCATTCAGTGCCATCCAATACACTATTCACCAACCATACAACCATTCAGTGCCATCCAATACACTATTCACCAATCACACAACCACTCAGTGCCATCCAATACACTATTCACTAATTGCACAACCATTCAGTGCCATCCAATACACTATTCACCAATCGTACAACCACTCAGTGCCATCCAATACACTATTCACTAATTGCACAACCAATCAGTGCCATCCAATACACTATTCACCAATCGTACAACCATTCAGTGCCATCCAATACACTATTCACTAATTGTACAACCATTCAGTGCCATCCAATACACTATTCACCAATCATACAACCATTCAGTGCCATCCAATACACTATTCACGAATCGCACAACCATTCAGTGCCATCCAATACACTATTCACTAATTGTACAACCATTCAGTGCCATCCAATACACTATTCACCAATGCCATCCAATACAATATTCACTAATCGTACAACCATTCAGTGCCATCCAATACACTATTCACCAATCGTACAACCATTCAGTGCCATCCAATACATTATTCACCAATCGCACAACCATTCAGTGCCTTACTGTCCAACTACTGACAGTACCTACAGCACAACAAGCAATTCTTACCTTCTCATGCTGCACCCACTTCAATGAGAGGTCAAAAACAACAGATGAAGATATCAAATCATGGCATGAATTTGGTAGACCCAAATAGGCACAAAGATTTTCAAATGTATCTCCACCAACTTCCAGCAGCACATACGGAGCAGGGACACCCACCAGAAAATGGTAAAACAATGCACAGCAACGCAGAAATGGGACACAAGCATCTTTCACCTGAAAATGTATAAATGTAACAATAAAAAATTAATAATTTTTTTCAGGCAGTAAAATTGTAATTCTAATCTGTACGATTCAAAGATAACAGTTCTATTACTTAATACTTTGTAAGATGGTCCTACGATCATATTTAAATGCTGTAGTTCCTATCTGTAACACCTGCTTCAACACCAGAAATTTATAATTTTGCCCACATTGTCTAACATACTTATGTGAATATAAGAAAGCCCTACATTCAACACCCTCCGCCCTTCACAACCTTCAATTTTCAGGCACATACTTACACAAAACATGCTTCACTCTGTGTGTAAATTATCAGGTGATGCCTCATTATACAAATGACCACTTACATTCAGAAATATGGTATATACTTTAGATGATCCTTCAAAGAAATAGCACTTTTCTCCATCTGGTGCTTGAAACAGATGAAGAGCATGCAATACCTAAGGTTGTCACAGTGATCTTGCTGCAGACTCTTCTGGAATGTGACACTGTCAAATGGTACATAGTTATCACTGTTCCAAAGGTGCTAAGATCTTTCAAAACATCTGTAACTATTTACCAGCCAACATGGCACAACATCGCAGCTCATTATGTTTCCTGTAAACTTGGAACATAAATCCAGCATCACTGAAAAGTAAAATGCAATATGCAGGGTGTTCCTATGGGAGGCACACTAAATTAACATTGATACATTCTTCAAGAATGTGCTCCAGTCTACATGTTTGAACTTACACAACAAACTAGAAGAATAAAGTGTTTTGTGTATGCGCACATTGAATAGACTTCTGCTTTCGTTCTTACCCGTCGCCAACAAACTAGAAGAATAAAGTGTTTTGTGTATGTGCACACTGAATAGACTTCTGCTTTCGTTCTTACCCGTCTCCATACACTCTGGCCATCTAGCTGGGCTGCACTGTCACCAATAGTTATTGCTGCCACCTTGCGAACAACACTCAGGAGCTTCAGTACGCTACTTTCTGCTGCCAATTCTCCTCCACCTTCTTCTTCCTCCACATCCATGTTCACTTCTCCGTTGTTGAAATCAGTTGTCAACAAAACTTTCACAATATGTGACAGCAGAAGAAGTCTTAGTATGTTTAAATCTTGTACACTACCAGATGGAATTGGCGTTGGTTGTTCAGTCAAGAAAAGGCTTGGAAGAGAAAATGTCAATGGGACAAGCACTCCAAAACAATCCCAATCAAAAATACAAGGACCATCAGATGAATTATCAAGGATCATGGACAGCAAACGCAAGGCATGACTGCTTATAATTTCTGGTCGCTTCCATGTGGCACCCAATACTCCTACAATACGAACTAAACTTTGCAAACAATCCTGCTGGCGACAGGACAAATCTCCGAGCAATGGCTTCCCCATGTCTCGCAATAAACATTCAAGTGAATGGACTGTGTATGCACACGATTTCCAGGCCATCAATGGTACTCTCGAGTCACCAGGGTGAGGATGGACGCCTAGACCTTTTGTGTATGCAGTCTGTGCATATAACAGGACCATTTCTGAGAGACTGTGTGACAGCTGAGATTCATCACCAACACTTGAAATGAATGGGAAAAGGGCTGCAAAGTTTGCTCCTGAATCACCTAGTTCAATGGAAACTTGACCTACAGGGCATGTATACAACAAATGTTGAAGGGGCTGTGTATCTCCATCAGCGTCAGCAACCTGGAAGTCTGAGAGGTTCTGTTCCGAACCACTTTCGTGTGCCTTCCGGGCTGAGACTCGTGGTTTAAATCGATTTACCAATGTGTTTCTAGTACTATTTGTAAGTTTCTTTTTGTACTTTAGTGCTATACGTAGCCCCTGTAACCAAATCTCAAAAGTAATATTCTTCTCGGCCAGTTGACTAGATTGTGGTGGCTGTAACGTTCCAAGAGGTGGAACTAGGGGCAATACCGTATTGTTCAGGCATTCACACAATGGGCAAAGAAACTCAGACTTTTCTACATCAAAACTTGCGGGCTGACGGACACGATATGGTCGTCGGTTTTCCTTGGCCAAAATATTGTCAAAATACTTCTGCCAGCAATGACTATGCATAACATGACCACATGTGCTAGTATGTGGAGCAGGACCAAGCGTAGCAGGAAGAAACAATGGATCTGGCAGTTCAAGACCACCACCTCCTTCTTCCATATCCAGGCTTTCTGTTTTACGGCGCTGACAAAGGACTGTTGACTGCTGTACAAATGCAGCCAACACCAATGCAGGTCCATCTGCAGATACAGTTTGATCTTCCTGGCAGAGGATACAAGTGTATGTCCGCTCCACAGTAAGTTTAGATGTTTGATTTGGCCCTAATACCACTGCTGTTCTTTCTGCACTCTCTGAAAGATCCATGGCAGAGTCTCGCAGTTCACCTACTTTCCCCACCTCAGACACAGTTGTTTCAAACAACTTGGCATTCTCCTTCATGAAGTTTTTCTGCATAGCTGTCATCTGAGCCATAATCTTTGCTCTCTTCTGGGCTGCCATCTTTGCTCGCCACTCTTTCTCTTCTTTTGCTGTATCTTCACTTTGAGACGTTTCTTGTACAGAAAGTGAGAGAACAGCACTAGTTGATACTCCTTGTCTTCTTGGGGCTGCTACTTGTCTGTATTTAGCTAATGTCCATGCCAGCAGATCTCTGTGTGCTTCAACCCTGGCACTTGAACACAGTTCTTCTATAAGATGCTCCAAACCCCACTTCTCAGCACGTTCAGTAAAGCGCAGAAACTGACAACACTGTTTTTCTTCTTCCTGTAGGGCATAGCCAATAAGATGTAACACTTTGTGCAGCTGAGATTCAGAGAAACTCCTTGCTCGGAGATTAACACTGCGTTCCAAGACTACCTGCATGATGTGCAGCATAACATCACACTGAAGGACATTTGCCATCATCATAAATGCATCTGTCAATGGTGGTAATGGTGGTGGGGGACAACATTCTGCTTCACCTGCAGCTTTCCTCCTCTTACGCTGAGTCTCTTCAGATTTTGACAGCTCTTCCTTTGTGTAATGGTAAAAGAAGACATTGTACTCAGAGTAGAGGTTGCTCTTCAGTTCATAGACACCCTTTCCTGATGCCTGTCCTGGTTTCTTGAATTCAGCGACCTGATCTATTACACGTTCCATTCCAGTTTCATGGTTCACATCCTCAGGTAAAGTTTTGTTGAGCTCAGAGTGAGGCATTGGCTTTATGCAAAGTTGCTGGATGAGTTCTTTCTTAATTCTGTCATCAGAAGTAACCTTGCCGACACCTGCAGTATATCTCTCGCCCACCAATACAACCAGCAGTCCCAAAAATTCTTCAACCAAACTGATTGTTTGTCTCATGCTGTCCTCTTCTGGATTTTTCAAGGTATTCAGCTCAAACTGAGGATGTGCCCAATTCATAAGATTAAACTTGTTCAGAAGATGAATTAGAAACTCATTACTCTCAATTAAAGAAGCTGCAACTTGGAGGAGGACAATATCACGATCCATCATTTCAGAGCGACATTTCACATTATGATAGAAATACAACTGATTCAGAAGTGAGTATCCATTACGCCGCCACATACCGGCATGCACTTGCGAGATCATTACCTGGAAACAAAACACGGGTATTCACTGCTTAAATATTGATCATGTTTGTGCTGTAGCACTGTCACTCTCCTAGCCAAGTCATTCTTTGCAGTACAGTGTATGTGCTCAATATTCTACAATAAAGAAACAAACAGCAATCAAGCTATATATGATTCAGGAATCTCACAAGATAGTTACAGGCACTATCTAGCAACTGAAAAAAAAAACTATGTGCTAGAAGTACACTCTGAAGGAGAATATTTTGTCTTACTATGGTATGTTGTTACCTTAGGCATGATACAGTAGTCTGGACATGGCAACAGGGGACCAAACAAATACACTGCAACAAATCTGTTATAACTTCTGGTCTAACAAAGAAGAAAGATTTTCAGGTGACAGTTACTAGTAAATGTGTAAGACAACAAATGGGGTTGGGACAGAGAATTTTATCAAATGTATTCTGGGAATTATATTACATGTTGAAACTAATGACAAGTTTAAGCCATACATAAAGTAAAAAACTAAAACCAAAGTTTTCTGGGTTATGAATCTCCCATCTGCTATGTGATTACCAACTTTACAATGCATTAGCTGCCTCCATACTCTGGGTGAGGCGACTTCCATCCTGAACATGGAGGCAGCAGTTTCCTCCAAAATGTTAGTTACCTCAACCTCACAGTCCAGTTAATATTCCAGTTGTTTCTGGGTGGGCAAAAAATCAGTCTGAGCACCTCAGACATAGCCAAAAACACATTCTTTTGTCAAACATTCAAGAGTAAGGACATGATGCCAACTTTTGATAGGTATCACAAACCAGCAACTACGCATAATTTGAAGCTTCTGCAACAGTGTAGATTAGATCTGCAGCCTTCTGGGAAGTTCTGCAGTGTTGATAGGTACTTAGTTACCGACGTTTTGGTTCAACCTATTGGTCCCAACTTCAAGGGTCACAGTTCATTCTATCAGTCCCAAAATGCTGGTAACTACCTACCTAGCAATGCTGCACTACACCCCAGAAGGGTGAAGATCACAATCCACAACTACATACAAAATTCATAATAAAATGAAGGTCTGATCATACAGTCCATTAGGTGTAGTTAAAAATCATCAAGTCTGGAATCAAATTAGATCCTCTGGACTGTAACACTGCAGATTGGTACACCAATATCAACAGTTTACAGAAACCTGACTTTTTCCACAGGGTCAAAATACTCTTTCATCCTGATGATGGTCACAGAATGTTTAATATCTCCATTACCATCTGGAATTAGCTCCATGCGATAGGCTCTAATGGGGACAACACAGCAGGCATCATGTGCCTGATGAGAGACACACTGCCAGCCTCCAAAAACTTGCATTTCTTAACCAAAACTAAAGTACATAAGATTACAGTCCCATTTAATGTTTTTGGAGGAACCACCCAAAAATGACATAAAACCCGAGACACATTGTTCTTAAGGGAATTTGGCTGTAACCATGCAAAAAGTGCATACAACATGGAAAACAAATCAGGGAACATAAACTTGGGGTTTTACCGTACATGTCAGTTCAGTTACATGCCTGTGTTACAATTCAAGACATCAAATATTACATTGCAGACTATCAAAATGCACTGATATCAGAAGCAAAGCTTCAAACCCAGTTTCATGAAAGCAATTTTAGAAATGCTACCCACAATGTGTACTTACCTGTGTGCGCAGTACAGGCTCAATCAGTTGCTCTGGTGTTGGTCTAGGAGATATTTGTAGTTCATGGCTGTCAAAATTAAGTCCATATTTTTCCAAATGCAGATGCAAACCTGCCAGAAAGCGAGACAAAGGCAGATGGATGGACACTGGCTGTGTTCCAACATCATACTGTATACAAGTAGCACTGTGGTCAGCCAGCTCCCGCACTTCTCCAGGCTGAGTATAATCAAAGCACGGATTGTCATAGAGTTTCTTGAGTGTAGCTCGATAAGCTTTGATCAGTACCAGCCTGTCGGTGCCACACCAGTCCAGAGCAAGTGTCAATACTGGAGCCAACTTGATATGAAGATTAAATGCAGACTCCCATTCAGGTTCATACTCCATATGTTGACCCACCTGTCTTGTCACTAAATCCATTCCCTGCATGAATGTCATGAGATTCAAAAGCAGGGATATGCCTTGTAGGAAACCTTTCCGTAGAGCGTCAGTCCAACGTTCCGGCTTTGCACTAAGTAAGTATCTTAAATCATACAGTATGTACTGAGCACGTTTGAATGTGCCAGTTGGTACATTACGTTCAAATTCCAGTTTTCCAGCTTTGTTACATTTTCTTGTACATTCAGAAATGAATGTGTTAAGTAGGATAAACAGTACATCATCATTGGCAATCAAATGGTGAGCTAATGTTGGGACAGTAAAGACTTGAACTGACATCGATGCGATTGAGAACGAATGTTCGTGATCATCCCTCATGAAGTCCTTGATAACAGGACCATAATTCTTTGTAAATACTTTAGCAAATGCCTTCTTGCTATCATACTCCATTAAGATGCCTGATATAATAAGACGATGCCAATGTGTACGGGCAGATTTCCAAAGATGAGAGTCACATAGAAGAATTTTTTCCACAATGGACTGATCAGGCGCCTTTGTCTGCAGAGCCACTTCACTGAATACGACACGAAAGCCTTCCGCATAGCCAAGGATCTTTTGTAGCCAATCCAGGAGTTTCATGGCATAAAACTGATGGGCTACCACATGAGCATGAACCACCAGCACCTTTAATAAGGATAAACATCAGTCAAAACACATTCACAGTCTCAAGATTTTACCATCAGCAACATATACATTGCACATTCTAGTGAATAAAGACCATCCATTCCCATACTAATCTGAGTAACTATATACATTTCAAAATTTGAACTGGCCTGTGTTGACTTACTTACTTATTTTGTGTAACCCTGACTTTACCCATTTGGCCATATGGTACCACCACTACATGAAACCATCTGTATGCCATGCATTATTGTATGGGTCACAAAATTTCAGACACCACTGTGAAATGATGACTGTCTTGTACACACATTTTAACCCTTTAAATTACAGTGGTCACTGTATGAGTTTCGTACAATTTTTGTAACAAACAGCAATCATTATTTTTTTAGTGGGGGTGGGGGTACTCTAACATTCCATGTAGCTACAGCATCCAAGCAGGCCAACGTACACAATTTTTACATTCACTTATTGATGAGTACCTATGTGTAACTAAATAATTCTGAACTTAATGATATTGGTAGAATGGACCCCTATTTCAACACATATTTGATTAACTCTCAGTTACTGGGGCTGCTTAATTGATTTAGTGTGATAATTCATAATTCTTATGATGACACAGGATCCTCAACCACATGGTACTTCATCACCACAAGACTACACAGTGCAATCAAAATCCTTATTCAGCATATAATTTTCTCAACCTGTTATGTAAGCTAGCAATACACCCTCTTGCCCCACTTTAATATTATAAATATTCAATATTCAACAGGTTCTATACTGATTGTACAATTAAAATCTTCCTACTTATTTTCAGGCTATTTACATAAAAAACTGGAACACTTAACCTAACCAGCATTTTATATATATATATATATATATATATAAAACTCCAGCTGCCTGCAAAATGTAAGTTTCTCCACAATTTCTACTTACAAGCTCCAGTCCTTCCCTTATCATACACCATCACATAACACATTTCGCCACTCTTTAATTTTATAGTTTCCACAATCAACATCCAGACAACACTTAAACTGAATACCCCGCCTCTTATCTACAAATTGCTCGCACATTAAAAACCCTCAACCAATTTCTGTTCAGACCACACAGAACACAAGTATTGTCCAATACACTCTTCATCTGATCAGCACGTATCCTGATTATCGTGGTTAAAAATCTATAGAATATTCCTTAAATAGTTTCCATCCAAGAGTACAAGATAACCTGTACCTATAATAGCCCGAAAATATACTTACACTACACCTGAACTCAATTTATCCACACATGTATGCATGCACACGTGCTTTCTTCATTTCTTCTATTGCAAATCTGCATATTCCTGAAATTATGTCATTTTCTAAACCTGCTGTTCCACATAATTTCCAACGTTATCATGTCACAAGATGCAGGAAACGTCTACATATCATCCAATCCAATCAGAAACATGTGGAGTTTCCTAACACGAGGAAACACAAGTTTAATAAAGTTCAGCATTAGAGCAATGCCAGTTGCTGCTCAGAGAAAAAGCTTGCAGTTGCATACCAGAAGTACCCTTATGGTCCACAAGCAGGAGGCAGGAGCACCACCAACTACACACCTAAGACAGTGTATTCAGCTGTCAGCAGATGATTGTCTAGCATTTATCGCAGCCAGACACAGTATGTGCATAGGCAAAATTACTTACTTGTACAGAAGCTTATCTAAATAGTTCATGTTATTCAATCCATTCATCTACTGATCTTTCAGCTTATTACTGCACCAAAAATACTCCCTTACTTTTGTATTCACAACTGCTTAAAAATATTTCATTCTGTTTCACTCTTTGTTATTCTTCTTTACGTAGTTCCTTGTCTGATTTAACAATATATTTACATATGCTAAGGTTAAATAATCATCATCGTTCAGCCCCGAAAGTTCGGCACTCTACTCGAGAGGAAAAGCAGACATCTCTCATGTTCTGAGGATAGCCTAGGAACTCATGATGAAATGAATTCCAAGTCCCTTGGCCCTTCCTCTTTCTTTGCCTCCCTGAATGCAAATCAAATATGGGTAGATAATTCTTGTAGCCATTACACAATGACACTAACAGCACTATACAGCTAAGACCTGTACACCATAACATACGACATTTGTTATAAATGGCTTAAGTTCGTGAGTCATAAAGACAACTGTAGTCAATAAAACTACCGTACATAACAAAATCAGTAGTTGCATTTATAAAAAGGTTTCGATACTTAAGGGTCAGCAACAGGCACCCAAATGGGGGTGGGGGAGGGGGAGGGAGAGATATGACAACCCTCCAAGGTCAAAACATGCAAAATTTTATAGGGGCACAAATTGCTCTTATAATATAAGACAGCTGTGTTGACTAAAACTGTCTTTATTATTTAGTTTATGGAATGCTACGCAATGTCTTCTCTAAATGAAAAAAGAAACAAGTTGGCAATGAATATATTTACATAACCAATTACTACTTGTACCACAAACAGCAGCAGCAAATGACTGTCTCTGTTAATGCAGACCCAGTGTTTTCTGTCAGTAGGAACTGCACTTTTTAACATTATTCAAATAAACCTCATGCTCCAGGGGATTAGCCTGCATTTCCATTTACTGGCTTGACAGAGCAGTGATGGTGTACCTTCAGCGGACGATTCCCGTGACGGGCCGTGAAACGTTCAATATCGGTCTTGAGTTCGTTGCAGTGCTGGAAGGTGGAGCACTTGACAACAGCCCTTCCCTCTCTGTCCACACTTGTCACAAACTCAATGGCATCCCTCTGGGAGCACTTAATGACCCGGGCAAGTGTGGTGATCACCTGTAAAAACAACAACAAAAAATTAATTCCTACAGAATATGACACAGATAAGCACTGCCAACATGATCACATTCAGACACCTTATCGGCCTATTCCACGGTTTGACACACTGACTCTGAAAAGGGGCTCTAAAATACAGGATTCTTTAGTTTATACATTCACCTGAAGGGCACAGAACCACAAGAAATTTGAGGGTCTCATGGCAGTGTTGCTGAGGATTCAAGTCTTCTGGGATGTGATTAATGTATCAGGTTAGAGATTCCCAACATTCAGAAGGAATATGGTGTCCGCATCGTGAGAATCTAGCAGTCCAAAAACTGCTTGAACCTGTCCTTCAAAACATTAAAAACCACTCACCAAATGAAACAGTGTCACATCCCAGACAATTTAGACCACTTTCCAAAATAATGTGATCTGAAAATAAAGGAAATGAAGGATGCTGTCCAATATGTTAATGAGAAGCAATGTGCAATGTATGGTTCTCATGATCGTATCAACATTATATTTCCCTGTCATATAATGCTACATGGTACACTCAGTCCAACAAAAATCCATCGGCCTGAAATTTTCTAAGTCCCGAACGGGAAGTCACGTGACGTACTGTTGCCATCATAATTTCAGTCGTTTTTCTTTCCCCATATTTGTGCATTCGTGGAATTTCTCTGTCTTCCATTCATTACAATAAATCACACCGCGTATATATTAACAGAAGACAACAATACATTTGCTTAATTTGAAGTTAAAACATTAATTAAACTACATTAAATTTCCCAGGAGTGAGGCTCGCTAACTGTGCTGCTAGGGATGAATGAGTCGACCAGACCTTTCATTCTTACTGTCGGCAGGCGTAGCCCAGACAGTTCAACGCGTGCTAGCAGTAGCCTTC
>Ga0123355_10005800_pt1 | contig 18158 bp, 12 predicted proteins | sample TergutEmb28metaG_3_FD_89872 | JGI IMG/M metagenome (GOLD analysis project Ga0123355, IMG submission 89872) | Embiratermes neotenicus P1 segment gut microbial communities from Petit-Saut dam, French Guiana - Emb289 P1 | ecosystem: Host-associated > Arthropoda: Insects > Digestive system > Gut ... | reverse complement strand
TATGTTTAGCCTTACAGTACAAACCTCAATATCCTTCTTCTTGCAGCATTTATCAAGTGAGATAGAGAATAAATCAAGGTCTTCATGAACAAAAATACACCCCCTCCCCCCCACCCCCCATTCTTGAATTCGTGTCTACAAAACTTAGATCCTAATTTAAATCGGTCTATGGGTAGATGATCTACTTCATAATCTTTCAAGTGATGTTCAGTTAAGCACATTATGTTTGGATAGTCAGGGAAAAGGGAGTTTGATAACTCGTCCACTTTTGATTTTAATCCTCTAATATTTTGATGGAATATTTTGAAAAGGTTTTTACTATTAGTTAGCTTTTTTGTGTTTGTATCATTTTCCAAGCTATATACCTTGTTCACCATGCTGTTCTGATTCCCCAATTAAATTCCCCATAAAACGTCATCTGACCTAGTTACAGGCAACTTCTTGTTGTGTTTATGTGCTTGCTCGGTTGGTGACCGGCAACTGTTACTCCCTTCGCCTTGTAATCTATTAGTTGCATTAAGATTGAGTTCTTGACGTATTGCTGGTTGGGCTTGGGCTTCATGTAGGGAGATGGTGCCTTCTGTTGGGTTTTAATCCACTTTTTTAACACTTGTGCCTTCAGATTGGTTACTCACACTTTTAGCACTCACATTATATCCAAATTTCCAACATAAGCGAATTTTCACGTTTTGTTTCTGAAAGACGTGACTATTAGCATTGAGATCTTAGTTGCAGTTTCTTCTTTGCCTAAGATGTTTATGTGTAGGCCATGTCTGGTGTAGAATTTCCTGTCAGAATGAAGTTAAATAAGGCCTGCACATAAGAAGAAGTAGAAAAAGAAGTAAACATAGATCTGAAAATACAATGGCAAAAAAAAAAGATATGAAAAGAAAAGCAATTGATATACTGGGATATGAGGACAGGAAGAATGATGAAAAGGAATGGTTTGATTAAGAGTGCAGATAACTAATGGAGCAGAAACATAAGGCATACCAGACAAACTTAGCTGGATCAACAAAAGCAAAAAAGCAGAATATGAGAAAACAAACTGGGTGCACACAGCACACAGGAAGAAAAAGGGACAGGTTATCAACCAACAATTAACTGCAAAGGAAAAGGAATTTAAGAAACCAACCCCAGACAGGTGTACAGAATGGTAAAAAAAAGATAAAAGAGAGATAAAAAGCTCAAAAAGATCTATGTAAAGACACAAAAGGGAACACAGCTGGTGACAAGGAACAGATTAAGGGAGATGGAAGGAGCACTTTGATGAGATAGTAAACAAAAATTAACATAAAAACATAACAGCAGCACTAGACATACAACAGAGCCAAACATAAAGAGTGGGGAAGGGGAATACACTCACCTACAAAGCAAGAAACCCAGTTGGCCATACAGAAGTTAAACAATAATAAAGCACTGGGCATAGACAGCAAACAAGTGGAACTCCTCAGGTGCGACGAGAAGAAGCAATAAATAAAATCCACAATTTAGTGGGTATAATATGGGAGAAAGAAAGATTGTGAGAGGAGTGGAAACTAAATATTATGTGCCCACTCCACAAGAAGGGGGACAAATCAAACTGCCGAACTACAGAGGCATGTTGTTACTATGTACAGCTTACAGAACCTGCACCACCATTCTGAAAAATAAACTACAACCTTACATAGAAAAAGGACACCAGGCAGGATTAAGGCAAGGACGATCAACAATTGATCAGATTTCCACAGTGAAATAAATACTACAGAATTGTCGGGAATACAACATAAGTGTCTATCTAGCCTTCACAGACTTCAGACAAGCCTATGATAGTGTTAGAAGTGAAAAAATGTATGAGGTATTACAACATTTCCAAATTCCCAGTAAAATGAAAAGGCTGGTAAAAGCGACATGGTAGCAAAAGTTCAAGTCCAAACACACATGTCGAACTCTACGGAATTAGAGATGATCTGAAACAGGGAGATGGCCTGGCACCACTGCTGTTCAATCCCATAATGGAATAAGTGATGAGAAAAGTTACAGCTGAGAGAAACACATTGCAGTATAAAGTAATACAGATATTTATTATTATACCAACAAATGCACATATAATTAATATAAAATTATATTATAATTGCTCCAACATGTTTCGGTGCCCTCGCACCATCTTCAGGGAGCTTATAGGTTGTGTTAGCTAAAGTTATAAATTATTAAGGTAACAAAATTAAATACAGCAGTAGATCGTTATGGTAGAATCTGACTGTTGGTAAAATGTGGCTGCATACGTAATTCAAGACCTCTTTAGGTGTGTGTAGTGGCCTGGTCGGGAGTATGAGTTTACATACCTTGCTGAATACACCGCCAGCACAACCACTCACCCCCCCTTCAACCAAACAGCAGCTCGGAAGTGAAGGGACGAACGCCCTCAGCGCCACACACGAAAGAGAATGGAAACGGACGCCACCATATTGTATAATAGCAGAAGTAACAATGTTCACAGCGGTTGAGTTTTGATATCATTTTCTTGCTTACAATACAGCTTTTGGCCTACTGCCCTTAAGAGAGATAAAACATTCTGCCCCTAATTATCTGTATTCAATACGCGTTGTGGAGTACATGGTAGTTAACCTGTACTGTGTGTTCGACACATTCTATGAATTTAAAATTTTAAGTGGTAAATACCTAACCTCAATTTCCGATAAATATCAACGATTTAAGCCTATGTATAAGTGTTATACAAAACTATTAGCAAAATCTCGGGAATCTAATCATATGTAAAATCTTTTATCTTCATCCGAGACTTCGTACGGGAGCCGCAACACACTGCTCTCTCTCCAGTGTTAGTGCCCACCAACAAAGTCGCGTAATCGTCCATGTCGTTTGGTGCCAGAAGTGTGATTTTTGGGGTTTTGCGGTGTTGCGCAGGGCGAAGAAAGCCGATTCCTCTCTCAGCAGGCCATTTTGACAATATTAATTGCAGTTCAGTATTTAAACAAAGCAGAGAAAAGTATCACGTATTCACGTAACCTGTATGGGTGTCTTGTTGACGTTCTGGGGCTCAAAACCTTGGACATTATGAGCGGTCTGTGTATTTTGGTATCATGTTATGTAGTATTTGAACAAAATAACGAGGACTTTGAAATATTTATGTACATAGGTTAATACAAACCAGCATACACGCGTACGCGGGTCCACTCAAGATCAAACTACACCAAATTTAGACGTATATGAGTGCATGGTTTTCAGTTACTGGGTTGTCCTTAAAAATAGAAAAGACAAATATTGTCAAAATTAGCTCAAACCATCTCTCAAAATGATGTATTCCAAATTACCAAAATAGAGCTATGAAAGAAGCTACAAACATTACATTGCTTGTGCTATATATATGAACTGGAAGAATCATATTGAATAAATACTGCCAAAAATGAGCAGTTATTCTGTAAGATCCAAGTACCATCTGAACAGTATGACTACGTTCAAGACAATTTACTTTGCTTACTTTCATTCAATAATGATGTACAGCATTGTATTCTGGGAAATTAAACAGAAAGTCAAAGAGTCTTTTATCTACCAAAGAAAATCAGAATAATGACTGGGTCTGAATCTAGAACATCTCGCAAACCATTATTTCAGTCATTGAAAATAATGACATTACCTTCACAATAAATACTATCCTTAATGAAATTTTTGTCACATAATCTGAAAATTTATACATTTAACTGTACAGTTCAAGGTACTAATATAAGAAATAAACTGCAATTGCATCAACTTACACTATGCCAGGAGGGAGTACAAAGATCTTTACTGAGCTACCTGAATATACTGCAGAATTAGTAGTTGATAAAAAGCATTTTATATCAACTTTGAAGTCCTTTTACTCACATGAATTCATTAATGATTAAATACTTATATGAGATGAAGCCTGATGATGTTTATGTAGGAACAGCTTTTTATTGAGCTGATTTTAGAAATTTATAAATCAATAGTTCATTGTTAGAATTATATTTTTTATCGTTGTAAGACTGACCACTGATTTCTCACAATCATACCATATGGTCAATGACATGTTTCATATCCTGTGCCCTTTATGGGTGCCTTCATGCATCAGTGAAATGTATCTCATGTAATTGTGTCTGTACACACACACACACACACACACGTGCATATGTATGCACGCACACAGAGGAAACAATTGGATTTGTGCGCAAGCTTCTCACGATGTGATTCCTGATTTAAAAAAATAAGGAAAGCCATAAATATTATACACTGTATACTCTGAGGTATTTAGTTGTGATATATGTCACCATCACATGGAGTAATACACTTCTCAGATATAAAGTGCATTGTTACATGTACTCAAGGCACACACTGCACTGTAAGGCTCAGTTGTGAATGAATAATCATTGAATATACATACAAATAATAATGTGACATGCTCAGAACCTTTAGTGCCTGTAACAGTGGAGCTGGAACTGTTGCATCAGAGTATGTGCTATGTTGTCACAGTCATCATCCAAAGGTTAATGTGTTGAAACAACTGGAGCAACATCCCCAGTGAGACGTGAAGCACAACACCTGGCATTTGTGCATGCAGATTGCCCACAGACACTAGCCAATGGAGATGCCATATTGCAGTTGTGCAACAAGAAGTGTGGAACTTATGCAGTTTTGCACAAGAACTCAACTATACCAACTGAGGGATCTTGTAGTACTTCACACCCATCAACTACATCATACCAATACTGACACAGGGTACATCTGTTTGCGGATGATCATCCTTTATGGATACAGTTTTGCAAATCACACTGCAGATGAGCTCTCATTTCATATCAGTCTGTGGACATGTGAAATGTTATCATGTGAGGGCGTGTTCAGTGTCCACAGCAGGCACGTCTGGCATAGATAAAACTGATACGATCTGCAAATATCAGTACGTAGTCCACTTCATCAACATTTGGGCTGGTATTATCATGGGCTCCTATATGCTAACCAACAGGTTGACTGCCCAAAAATATTGTAATTTTCTGAGAACTGTTCTATTGTGGCTACTTGAAGATACACCTCCAACTGTGTAACGGAGGTTGTGGTTTCAGCACAACAGAGGTCTAGTACACAAATTTCAGTTGCAGTACATTCATTAATAACATACGTATATGCATTTAGGCCTTACACCTTGTGTACTGTGTGACTGCTGCATTCACAAATCTCCTCCTTTTCAATGGAGATTTTAATTTTGGGAAAAGCCAGAATTTGCAGGGAGCTGAATCTAGGCTGTAAGAGGTCTGACAGACCAGGGTGATGTGATGCTTTGCCAAAAAAGCCTGCAGAATGGGCAGGCACATTGTCATGATGAAGCTGATCTGCTCACTTCGTCATTTTGAATGCAACGGTCACATAGTACATAGTACACAAGGTCAGTCAATGGCGCTCTCACTGCCGACCTCTGTATCTGTAGCCAGAAACTCTGACTACTAGACCACAGAGGCGGTCACTGTTTGCTCTAATAGTGAATATTTATACACTGCCGAATGTTGACATTTGTCAGGAATGACTATCAAAAAATCACTGATGCAATTACTTCTAGCGGTAAAATTCACATTCAAATTTCACTGTACTGATAGCGTACTGTCATAGAACAGCTGGAAAATGGTGAAATGAACACTAACGATTCACTGAACATGATGAAATTTAAAAGTTAATTTCCACCATAACAGTAATAGTAAAGAGAAATACACTCGTTCTGTAATTAAATATTTATTTTCAGTTTTACAATATAACACTGCTATACACATAAATCACTTGTTGATCTTCCTATTGAAAATATTTCACAGCTCCACATGTTTCTGGGCCAGGTAGTCTGCTTCCATTTGCTGGTCAACTTCAGAAAACCATTTGCTATACACTCTGACAGGATCAATCATCCAGTGCTTATGAAATGAGACTGGTAGCTGTGGGTCTAAGTATTCTGGAGCATAGTCCAACGGACGTGCCTAGTTTAGAGAAACATAGAAAAACAGTCAGCAATCCATCTCTGACAACATTCTCACATACCAAATTTGCATTCATATACTTCTAACATTGAATACTACAATTTACTGCCCTTACTTGGAGCCCAACTCATAAAATTCAAATCACTATCACAATAATATAATTCTGCTTGCCCTTCAAACACCAAAACCAAACCAATAGCTCCTCCATTACCCCCATGACTGACTTAACCAAATTCAGTCATCCTACCATCACCATAACCACCACCACATCCCATCTCTACATAGATTTCCTCACTGAATGGGGATGTACTTACTTACTCCATGAAGCAGAGTCCTTTTTGAGAAGCTAACCAGTTTTCAGCAAGTCAAGAAATTCCCTGCATTTTATGGAACCAGAAAGTTCATTACATCATTCACAAGTGCACGCCACCGGTCCCTATCCTGAGCCAGCTCAATCCAGTCCATACCCCCATATCTCACTTCTTGAAGATCCATCTTAATATTATCCTCCCATTTATGCCTGGGTCTCTCAAGTGGTTTCTTTCCCTCAGGTTTCTCCACCAAAACCCAGTATACATGAATGGGGATGTATTGATCTCAAAATAAGACATGGTCTCTCATTCAGGTGGTTCTGAGTTCAAACACTGATGAGATGTGCGTGTGCAGATTTTTCTGCTTACAGATTGAAATCTGCATCTATGCCAGAGATAAAATTTTGGGAAAGTAAAGAATATGGGACCCTGATCCCACAGCTCAAACAAAGTCCATGTTATGCTGCTGGTCCCCTCTGCTATTACTCTCATGATAACCTTATCACTTGAGATAACAGAATCTAATCTGCTCTATGTTCTTCCACCTTTGAAGTAGATTCTACACCCTCATGTGGGTGGGCAGAGGCCAGAAAGGTCAACATATACCACATCAGGAAGCATCAAAATACAACAGCAACAACGTAATATACCTGATGAAACAGAGGTGAATGTGTTATGGGTATACCCAGCCTGGCTAAACAAATTCCGAGGAACATGTCATCTGGAGCTGAATCTGATGGACACTTGCAGAAGCCTGAGGCTGTTATCTGAAGGACAGAAGCAATGGAGAATACCATTCCTCCACCACCAGTTATGTAATTGTAGCCTTGAGATGAACGCTGCACGTTGTAACCATACCTCTCACCAATAGCAAATGGCTTGCTTGACTGGAAACAGCTCAGTAGCTGCTGAAGCCTTGCAACACTGCCAACAGTAAAGATTCAAAATGATGGTGACTGTGAAATCTATTGTTTTCTGGGGCATTATACTAGCAGGCTAGCACAAATTACTGTCACAGCATTACATCCCTACCCCAAAACACTATCTTCACATGAAAGGGATTGTTGCTGCCAACAATGGCAAATATTGTATATAAGATGGCAGTTCACAGTTGACTGTATGTGTTATGCATGACTGATCACTATAATCATTGCCATGTTGATGCTGTTAAGGAATTTTTGGGTGTATGCACAGAATATAATGGGTAGTTCCCAATTTACCATTACAGTGGACTCGTACCTTGTGCTGGGGTTACATTCAGAAGATGGCACAAAAATAAAAAATCATGTAGAGTCAGAACTGCCCTTCATAATCCTTTAAATTGCCCAAAAAGTACATGGTATTGTACAGATACCTTGTAATATATATGTATAAATAGTATATACTATAACAGTTAAATACTGTATAATTTTATTTAATGACTGCATTTTGTATACACCATAGACAATACACACTGTGAGACCTTAGGCAATCAGGCACCAGCATCACACTCTCACTCCAGGCTTATGCTCACTGAGTGGTATGACACATGGAATCGACCATGCTATTTAAATTCTTATTTTTATATTTTTTGTGAACACATGTACCTGAATTCACTTAAGTCAAAAGCGCATGATATGAAATGACACCAAAAGCTAGGAACAAAATAACCTTGGTCTGGTCACATTTGTTTCCTTGCACTACAGTATATTTCTGTTGCATATTTGTGATATGTCTACATCATAAGTACATTAAAGGAAGAGAAATTACATGATGTTCATGCAGCTACCTTAGAATGGTGTCATCATCTGCTACTACAACCCATCTAATATCTGGTATGGATGAAGCAATCAAAGCAATATGCTTCAAGATGGCCATTGTTTTTCCACAGTGCCCATGCTCTGTGTTTGGGACCCCCAAATCAATTGTTGGGACTGAAGCATCTGCAAAGAGGTAAGTGCCACTATAACAAGCAGAAGGAAATGTAAAAGTTGTCCCTGCTCTAATTAAGTACATGCCATGACAACATGTGCATAACGGAGGTGCAGCTCCATACACATTTGCAGTGCTATCGCCAACAGTGGTCACTACTATGGCGCAGTGTCCCCCCCCCCTTCAACCAAGTAAAACCCTGCCAGAGCCCAGTAACTATACCCACTGACCATGAAAGAAGGAATTTCAAGTGATACAATTTCTTCAACTCTCTGAAACTCAGACTATACTGGTTGTAGGATATTGCATCACTTGATTCCAATTTTCCTGGGGGACACAAAACCAACAAAGCCAAAGAAACAATGAGAACTATGTGAATAAACACATCTCTTAAGTTTAACTGTAAATAAAGATGCTTGACATCAAAGTAATATACATAACGGGTTTTATCTTCATGGTAACTCATTTCTTCTGTGAAATGTTAATAGGCATTCCATAGGGATTTGAACAAGTCTAGAAACAGGACGGCTTTCTTTACATTTTGAATTACTGAATTGCAAGTGAACAAGGCAAGCTTATAGATTTATATTTTATATGTTCTACCACTGGTTAAAATATTCAGCCCATGGTTGAAATTCGGTTCTTTTGGAAATGGATTGTAATGCTTATTTAACTCTTTCATGCTAAATGCTTATCCCAGTTCTCTCTGTGCACCTTCAGGTCCACAAAACTTACTCCAATAAAACTGTACATCTTACCTTCACTGTCACTGTAGAAACCAATATGAAACACATGCTTTGCCCACGTACGTTTCACAATAGGTATTCTGTCTTTGTGGTATTTACTGCATGTTTTTACTGCAAAGTACATGGATTCCTTTATGACTGGATCACCCTACAACAATACCATTCTTCAGTAGCATAAATTACTTACCACTCCATGAGGTATGAGGATGCAGAACAATGTAACTGTGGTTTACCTGATGGAATAATCAAGGCATTTTACCTGTCAAGAATGAGGAAAATAGTTAAGTCTTAGCCAAGATACTTTATGAATCACCATTGCCATGCCATATTCTGGCAGAATGTCAGAAAACATACCAGTCCAATTCTACAGGTAGGCTTACTTTGAAGGTTTTTTCTCTCACTTCAAAATTATTAGAAATACAGGAAAAGTTATTGCACATATCGGAAGTAATTTTTCATTTAAGCATACAACCAGAGGTACCCATTTCTTGCCAGGTATGTGGTTGGTTTCCTTTTCAGGATCACGATATACGTACAACAGCCAAACTTTAAAGATGCAATAACAATGAAATCAATCAACTGAAGTTTATTCATACAATTATAAAAACACTGATACTTAGGATTAAAACCATGTCCAGTGGCTCTACAACAATACTTGCATATTGCTTTAACAGTCATGTCTATCTCAGTAGGCAGCAGGAAACAGAAAAGGCAGAGAAAGTAGATTTTGACATATATCAGACAGAACAAGGGCATGCACACTTGTAATTTTGATTGATAAATACAGCAAAATTTCTTTAAGCTGATGTCCAATAATCTGAAAAACATGATAATCAGGCATTTGAGGAGATCATTCCCAAGACTGGAAGTTTTACTTTTAACTATCAAAATAAGCTTCATCAGTGAAACAGGCAGATGTTAGGAACATTTTCAAAAAGGCCTCCATAGGTGCCTGTACAGAAACCGTTGTGGTATCTCCTGATGCTTTGTATCCTACACCTTCAACTTCTTCAGCTATGAAGACTCCAGAAAACAGAAGAGGACCCTGATGGCCCTGAATCAGCAGAGGAAAGAGATATACAAATGGAACACTCCTCTGATTAGTAGTACAACCCAAGTATAGAAGCAGTAACAATAAACTACCTGTAAGAACTTAGATTAGTATATGCACTCTCTGATAATCCAGAATATTCATTAATTTGGCACCTGTCTGGTACTGTCCAAGTCAGATTAATGGAATTCTGCTGTAGTTGTACTGTGGCCTGTGAATGTTTATGAGGCCAGACACAAACACAGGAAAAATGGTATACGATTTACAGCATGTGATAAAATATAAAGATTCCCCATAAGCCTAAGCACCATACCATGAAGACAACTTTCAGAATTAACCTACCATGCCAAACCTAGTCAAAATCTGTTTTAAGTGTTTTCACAGATATAATATACAGAAAGACACAACTGTTCAAGGTGATTTAACCTGAAAGAGTGCACACACTTACACAAGCATGAAACTCTAGAGGATATGAGGCACACACGGGTTGGTTCCTAAGGCACAACTGTGATGCATGTGTAAGTTCTGGTCCCTTTCCTTTATTCAATATATACAGAGCCAACTCATGTGATGGATCAATAGAGAAGTCTATGTCAGGGTGATCTCCGTGATCCAGTCGATAAGCAATTCTAAAATCAGAGAAGACAATTATGGTAATATGAGAAGGTTTGCAGCTCTCATAAAGTGAACTATAATTACTATCTTCTGGGATGAAATACCCTGCAGTAAGGTACAACTACTTGACCATATGATCTGAAGATATACATAAATTAAATTAGAATTTAACTACTCCATTCTTTACTCAACCAATTTAAATCTAGCTGTTGCCTCTCCCCAGATTTTTCTTAATGCCCTGATTAAAGATTTTGTTACTCTAAACAGATTGATTTTATGCAGTGACTAATTGCAATGCTCTAGGCAGCATTTCATTTTGATTTAATACATTTTTACCATTCTGTTGTGTTTAGACACACATAACAAGGCATATTGTACTTCAGTTCTTTAATCAGTATTGTCATAGTGACTGAATGAAGAAGAGTTAGCTGAGATGGATTCATGGCATCCAAACAGAACACATGACATGGGTATATAAACTCTGACCACAAGTTCTCAATAACATCACCAGAGAGGCAAAGGTACAGACATGAGGATAATACTAAGATGGTTCTTGAAGAAATATAGTATTGTTGCCAAAGAAAGACGCCAGAAGTAGACCTAGAGCTGTCTCATTGCAAGGGTTTCTTCTACTACAGGGTTAAAAGAATCGTCTATGACTGATATATATTATACAGAGAAGGTACAGACACTTTTCTGACAAAATGTGTTCAGTGGATCTTCCATCGTGGTTTTCTGGCAGAAATATGTATACATATTTCATTATTATACCGTGCAATAGTAAATATTATTCTAAAATAGCCAGCTTATTGCACAATGTTTTTATTTTAAAAAAGTTATGTTTTAAACAACCGTTAAAATATATTTTAATTATCAGATCTGATAATTAAAATATATTTTAACGGTTGTTTAAAACATAACTGTTTTTAAAATAAAAACATTGTGCAATAAGCTGGCTATTTTAGAATAATGTATACATATCTTGTTTCTCCCATCTGAGCTTACAGTTTAGCAATAAGAATTCCATTTGGAAACAAAAGTACATCACCTCTTTGCAAAAGCAATATATGAAAGGAAGCAGTCCTGCTCTGTTTTAAGATACTTGAAGAATCGAAAAAATTTTAAAAACAGTCCATCAGAATAGGTCACTTCCAGGACAAGAACTGTAACCAAGTCCTCCAGCAAATGACAACAAAAAAATAACAATGTACACATATCATCTAGCTACAATAAGTTATCTTCCCTCCGTAAGAAATCATAATGGAGTTTCACTGTATAATAAATATGTACCGACAAAATCACGTACAGTGTAAACTTACGTTTTTAACAAGGCTTGGCTCATGGCAAATCCAGATGCAAAATGAGGGTATTTGAATTGCTGGGGATCATTTGAGAAGGCAAAATGGTGGATGATAGTAGCTTCTCTGTCATGTAAAGCATGACCTATTAATAAGTCCTAAAACAAAACAAAATTACAGCATGAAAAAAAGAGATAATTTTACTATTCCATTATGAGGTTACAGCTATCGTGATTTGTTCAACAGTTCTTAACATCACAATGATGTAAAACTGAAAAGAAAATGTACTAGACAACTGTTCATACAAAAACCCCTTAACATACTTCTCATGTTAAAATAACAAATGCTCTGGTAGCAGAACCTTATGGTTAAAATCACTAATAACAAAGGCCATAATGGGGCACATTCTTGGACCACATCCCGCTCTCATTACAACCCGCTCTCATTACAACATGAATACTTCTGTGAGATACATATTAATGTTCTCCTCCAATTTTTTTTCCCGATTACTGCACTGGAAAAGACCCAGGGAACAACAAGGGTATTCCAGCACATCTAAACCCCAGGCCAGGAACAAGCTTTGTAAAAACAATGGCCATGAAGAGGTCGCATGACTCCAGATTCCACAAGTTTTGGTTCTTTCTGACATAAGAAAGGTTGCACATTATTATATAACCGTAACCCAGGAAACATAGCATTTGAGTCTCTCTCGTATTAAAAAAATAACATGAAACAATTTCAAAGTGTCATGATATCACCATGCAGTCTTCCATTCAGGAAGTTTCTAATTCAATTCAGAGTCAAACAAATGCACTCGTAACACATCCAGTATCCAAGTGCAATCATAAAATACATCTCTGCCCCTTCACTAGTACTCAAAATTTACGATGGACAGCAACTCACACACACATATGGAACACTGTTATTGTTCAAGACTTTTGGCAATCACTTCACAAACACATTTTGAACCTGAAAATATTTGGAACTGATGTGAAATTACATTTGCTGGTGAATTTCATACTTCAACTGAATCAATTTGTACACTGCCAATATTATTAGGTAACCAAAGGAAGGAGAATGAAATGGGAGTGTCATGCAGCATGCATAAGAGTGGTGAGAATATGTATAAAATGTATTTGGTAAAATTTACAGGAAGGGAAAATTAATTAAAATTGGTCTTAAAGAAACACGGTGTGAGGGTATGGCAGACTGACTCACCAGGCTCAGGACAGGGACCAGTGGCAAGCTATCATGTATGCTATGTCAAACCTTTCAATTCCATCCACAAAAGAGGTGTACTTGAGGAACTACCAACTTCTCAATGGCTGTGTCTGTACTTACCTAATTAGTTACTAAGTTGTAACAATTAAAACTTACCTTCATCCTTCGAAAGCACCGTCATAAATGTTCTTTGGAAACTTTGCATACGTTAAAAACTGCAATGTGTACGACTTTAAAATGTAATTATCTTAAAAGCCACTCATCTTTGTTGAGTACCCAGTAGTGAAGAGGTTATGTGAATGCTGACAGCTTCACTGTATTACATAAATTAACACAGGCACTGAGTACTGTGTTACCTGTGTAGGATTGTATTTACCAAGAAGCTCCAACATCAAAAACAGATCAATTCTTGTGTAACTTTCACAGAAGATGAGCCATGAACAGTTTGAACCATATATGGTATACAATCTGAAACAATAAACACAATTTAACAACTCCAAAACCAAACTCTTAACAAAGTCACTGCAATCCCTTTCATGCTATAAACAGAATTTACCAGTTATATGCTGAAGAACAAGAAATTACTTGATTAGTGTTATCAGGTTAATAAATAAGTCACACTATGTACACAAAAAATCAACTATAAAAACATAACAACACAAACAACAGTGTATTCTGTCATACACCAAATTCACAAAAACATTATTTGCTGTTTATTATGTTTACTTGCACACTGTTTGGTTTATTTAATTAACAACACACACACCTCCTGTATTGCCGAGACATGCCCTCTTTTTGACCCATAAATTTCCATCCAGGTAGGTTGTTATTTCTTAAAGCTTTTGTATATTTTAATAGTATTGAAAAGGAAGGGAAACAAAATCTACTACTTTTTTAAGTAATGCGTATTTATAATATGCTAACACAGTCTGCATCGAAAAACCTCTTATGTTCAGCAGTTGACCTTTGAAAACTTCGGTGTGGAAATTCTGAACAAATTTAATTCGGTGAAAAACTCCCTCTGAATTTCAAATCCATGAAATTTAAAGAACTATTAGCAGTGAAACGCTGAGAAGGACTTCAATTTAATAAAATTGTGACTATTTATATGTCCCTTCTTTAACTTCCTTTTTCATTAATGTCCAACTTGTTTAAGGTCAGTAATTGGGAAATGTCTTTTTTTTCTTGTAATGGAACTATGGTAAATCTAATATACATATATTATATATATTAAATACATTACAGATATATATTTATATATATTATAAAATCAATTTCTGACTTACTGTGACAAAAGTGGGACCACTGTCCATGCTCCAGGATGAGGGAAGTCTTCATGAGCCAGGTGCACTTTTGGCATGACCTACACACACAATCAAGAACACATATGTAGCACAAGTTTACCAGACATGAATTAACAACACCAGAAACTCTACCATGAATATTTTTACAATTCCTAACGACAATAAAAACAATGTTCCCTAATCTACAAAATATTGAAGAATTTTAAAGGAAGTCTGAGCTGTAAATTTTTCCCAAAAGTTACTTTGTGTACCAGGACATATTTTGGATATATGAACACAGAGAGCATGCAAAGAGTAATATGAGCTTAATTCCGTCTGTAGTTTGGAGTGATACGCTTTACTTAAACAAGAAACTTAGGCTGAAAGTTGAAAATTTCTGGAAATATGAAAGTTCTAGGTGGCCATCTATAGGTGGTAAACTCTGGTTTCTCAATGTGGAACCTCAGGTTGAAACGTAGTGCCTTATGGTGAGACTCATGGATGAGGTTGCCACGAAACAGGCGTTCCTCCAAGTTTCTTCAGTTTTCTCTTACAATCATCTGGTGCAGAGATGGCTTAACTTCTATAGTGACTAGACTATGGACTGGCCAGATGAGGAATTGTGGCTCAGTTCCTAACACAGGCAGGAAATTTTTCTCTTTTCCAAAGCATCCAGACCAACTGTGGGGCCAACATCACCCATTCAATGGGTACCAGGGTATCATTCCCTGGGGGTAAGGCAGCCAGAGAATAGAGCCAACCATTCACCTCCACCTACTGCCAAGGACGAGAATGAGTGCAGCTATACCTACACCTTCTGAGATGTCTTCAATGCAAGCTTACTAACAACTTTACTTTTACCCAATAGTAATCACTGCTCTATAATTACCTGTCACCACCTTCTGAGGTAAGGAATAGCCTTTACCAGGTAGCATAATATTACATTCACTGCCTTTAAATCTGATCCTTCAACTCAGACTCCACACATGGCCTGTCACAGAGTAAGGAATGTAAATTTTACGAAGTTCTAATGTACCCATTACAGAGAAGGTTTAGGTATGAACGATCAGATCAAGAGAAATGATTTATAGACTTCCAACTAGACTTTGGTTCATTGGTGAATTCATTCTGAAGAACACTCGTAATGCAGGTCCCCACCTGATCTGCTATTTGGGCTTGTTTTTGGATGTTGCTTCGAAGTTGCTGAGCCAGAGAGGCATGATACAGGTCGTCCTGACTGAGCACCACAATCACTAGATCACGAGCCACTGCAACAAATGATATGCAACTCATTTCAGAAGTCTTACTAAGTTTACCTTTTCGTGGCTCATTTTACAAGATGTAATTCTTAGGTTACACAGCATTAAATAACAACAGATCAATTAACCCTGAAGCCTGACATTATGTGAGACCAAAATAATCATTGTTAATCCTAAGGATAAAAAAACACAAACACAAATATATGACTTTAATTGTATCTGACAAATGTTACTTGTCATTACTTCTTGGACAGCTTATCTATAAAACATAATCCCCTCAGTGGCCCACCTACACATGTACTGTAGGCAAAATGCAGAGTTTCTCAAATGTTTAAGCTGGTGGCACATACTAGTATTCTTCAAAAGGTTATGAAAGATGAGTTGGAAATCGAGGGATTTCAGCTTATTTTAATACAATGGACGTGGCTGATATAGACCATGAAAAAACTTGTTTTCCTGTTGAGAGGTATTATAAATTCTGTGTCAGGAGTCTGTTGCCTTCTACTCAGCAAATATATTTATGACAGTCACTTTAACATGTACACACTTCTTCCAACAAATCCAGTTTCACTTCCCTTGAAACTTCTTAATATCCCATGTCACTGACAGTAGTATTGATATCAAGGCTTATAGAAAATTTAGTTGAACATTTTTCCTATAACAAAATCATTGTCAAATGGAAGGAAAACCAAGAATGATGAACTGGAAAGTATGTAGATGACAATGGCCACATTGCGCTACTATCCAAGAGACCAAGAGACATACTGGAGCAAATGACAAAAACTTAAAAAAAAGTTTAATGCATGCATGAATGTTAATAAGTATTTATGCTAACTGCAATAAAGCTTCATTAGGCCCTACATACCAAAAATGTTCAGAATTCCAGGTCAATTCGCACATAAAATGGTCAGAAACAATTGTGTTAATTTCCCCAATCTTTGCTGAGTGGTACAAAATACAAAGCTTCACATACATCACCACTTTACTCCAATCCCTCTTCCTCTTTGGCTAAATATTTTCACAGAACTTATACTCAAAACACAGTCAATATCTACAAACAATAACAACATTTCCTGCTTCATAAATGTTTTATTTATTTTATGTCTACTATCGGTAGCCTGGGCAATATAGTGTCATGTGGTGCAATAATTATTAGTGAATAACAAATTACAAAGATATGGAATGAAGGGGTCACAGAATAATTTGGGGTACTGCACTGGTTATGTATGGAAGGACTGGGAAAAAAACTCTTTGGATGGTCTGTTTCCGGGCCGAGATTTGAAACCAAGACCCCCTAAACAAAAAGAAGAGTTACCCACTAGACCCTCGGCTTTTAAAGAACAAAGAATCTTGTGTAAAATTTGAGTTTTTCATGGCGGTACTTTCATTTGTATGCTAGCAGGCACTTCTACCCTGAAGAAAGAGACATCAAGTTCCTCCAGAACCATTATATGAACAACAGAGAATGTTACAAAATATTTACGCCTGAATATGTATATTGCACATTGTTTCGTTACACCGAATTACTTCCCATTTTCTATTTCCACGAGGATAGATCAGATTAATGGTAGTTACACTACAGTGGGGTTGCCCATGACAACCTGGTTGCAGAGGGAGAGGCGTAGAAACTGTAAAGAGAAAGCTTTTCACTGGCCAGCACAGAGAGATCAAATATTCATGGAGCTTCCTTCAACGAAGCGACATTCATTCAATCCGTCCAGCTCGGTTCCACTTGAAGTCAAGCGTTCTGCGGGCATGGTGGACCGTAGAAAATTATTGACGGAGTACTTAGCGACGGTCCAAGGAAATGCAAATTGACTGCAGAGGCCGCACAGGCCTAAACACTTGTGCAAACTTGATCGAAACCTACGTAATTTACGGCTCGGGTCAAAACTAGATTTCTGACTTTCCGACGCTTTGTCAACTACACTGTTTACACTTGCGTTTCTCGAAACCTTCCATGTGGCGGTAGACGAAAACGAGAAACGAAAGACACAACTTTTGGCTTAATGATTTTCTTAGTGAAAATCCAAAAGACTATAAAGATTTGTAACAAATTCCAACATAATTATGTATACAGACACACAGGTCTTACACGTTACATTTATCTGACTTAAAATTATGCATCGCCGCAAAGTTTGTAACTGACGATTTGCAAGCAATATTTCGAAACAAGCGTTTCATTAGTTATCGCCATTAAATTAAAAAAAAAAGTTCGTTAGTTCACCATCTTGTTATTTTACAGAAATATTACCTCTACAGAAGTTGCATATTTTCCCAATATCTCCTCCCACACACAAACTGAGAATGGCGCTAGTGGCGCACCGCCACCTCAGAAATCCGCACGTCTCTCACGTTATTACTAAACTAAGACATTCAACATCCTTTGAGTGTCCTCGGATTGCATAACGTTCACACCAAGTTTGCGAAAATGTGTCAACTAATTCAAAAGTCGAAAAGTGGGAACAGATACAGACAGTACAGGGAAGTCAAC
>Ga0123355_10005799_pt1 | contig 18158 bp, 16 predicted proteins | sample TergutEmb28metaG_3_FD_89872 | JGI IMG/M metagenome (GOLD analysis project Ga0123355, IMG submission 89872) | Embiratermes neotenicus P1 segment gut microbial communities from Petit-Saut dam, French Guiana - Emb289 P1 | ecosystem: Host-associated > Arthropoda: Insects > Digestive system > Gut ... | reverse complement strand
TACTTACTGCTTCCCATAGCGTTTCGCCGTTCGTCGCGTCCTTCTTCGCCTTCTAGTGCCTAGGCATCCCCTGTGTGCCCTTACTTCCTTAATCTTTTTCTTTAATTAAGAATCGTAAAGATTCTTCATGTTTATCTCTTCAATAAACATCACAACTTCTTCCTATTTAAGAATATTTCTACTCTTTCGAAAACACTTCTCTCCTTGTGTTTTCTTTTCTTTCGTTTATCCACTTTTCAAAGATCTCTTAATAATTTACCTAAATGATCTGTAATCATTTTAATGGTGGAGCCTAGCGGGATCGAACCGCTGACCTCCTGCGTGCAAAACAGGCGCTCTCCCAGCTGAGCTAAGGCCCCAAAAAATTGGTGGGCCTGAATGGACTCGAACCATCGACCTCACGGTTATCAGCCGGGCGCTCTAACCACCTGAGCTACAGGCCCACGTACACCATTTTTTCAAGAATTATTAAATTGTCTGAAAGACTTCAAAGTCTCTCAAAACCGGATATGGAATAAGTAGTCAGTTCAGAACTTTCAACTGACCTTTTTTTCTTGAAACTATTCAAAGTTTCTTTTTTCCTTAGAAAGGAGGTGATCCATCCCCACGTTCCCGTAGGGATACCTTGTTACGACTTAACCCCAATCATCTATCCCACCTTAGACGGCTCCCTCCAATTAAGGTTAGGCCACCGGCTTCGGGTATTATAAACTTTCGTGGTTTGACGGGCGGTGTGTACAAAGCCCGAGAACGTATTCACCGCAACATGCTGATTTGCGATTACTAGCGATTCCGACTTCATGAAGGCGAGTTGCAGCCTTCAATCCGAACTGAGACTATCTTTGTGAGTTTTGCTCCGCCTCGCGACTTAGCTTCTCTTTGTCATAGCCATTGTAGTACGTTTGTAGCCCAGGCCATAAAGGGCATGATGATTTGACGTCATCCCCACCTTCCTCCGGTTTGTCACCGGCAGTCTCGCTAGAGTCCCCAACTTAATGATGGTAACTAACGATAAGGGTTGCGCTCGTTGCGGGACTTAACCCAACATCTCACGACACGAGCTGACGACAACCATGCACCACCTGTCTCCCTGTTAACCTCCACTATGTTTCCATAGCTTTGCAGGGGATGTCAAGACCTGGTAAGGTTTTTCGCGTATCGTCGAATTAAACAACATACTCCACCGCTTGTGCGGGCTCCCGTCAATTCCTTTGAGTTTCATACTTGCGTACGTACTCCCCAGGCGGAATACTTAATGCGTTAACTTCAGCACCGGATTTCTCCAACACTTAGTATTCATCGTTTACGGCGTGGACTACCAGGGTATCTAATCCTGTTTGCTCCCCACGCTTTCGTGCCTCAGCGTCAGTAATGGCCCAGTAAGCCGCCTTCGCCACTGGTGTTCCTCCTAATATTTACGCATTTTACCGCTACACTAGGAATTCCACTTACCTCTACCATCCTCAAGCCTGCCAGTTTCTTTGGCACTACTGGGTTGAGCCCAGCATTTTAACCAAAGACTTAACAAACCGCCTACGCACCCTTTACGCCCAATAATTCCGGATAACGCTCGCCCCATATGTATTACCGCGGCTGCTGGCACATATTTAGCCGGGGCTTATTCACTAAGGTACCGTCAGTCTATTGCCATTTCCTGCATTAGCTCTTCTTCCCCAGTAAAAGAACTTTACATACCTAAGTACTTCTTCATTCACGCGGCGTTGCTCGGTCAGGGTTCCCCCCATTGCCGAAAATTCCCTACTGCTGCCTCCCGTAGGAGTCTGGGCCGTGTCTCAGTCCCAGTGTGGCCGGTCAACCTCTCAGTTCGGCTAAGCATCATCGTCTTGGTGAGCCTTTACCTCACCAACTAACTAATGCTCCGCAGGCCTATTCTCGGGTAATGCTTTAAGGCATTTTTAAATATATTAATATGCATCAATATATCCTATCCAGTTTTAGCATCCGTTTCCAGATGTTATTCTCGTCCCAAGGCCAAGTTACCTACGTGTTACTCACCCGTTCGCCACTAAAGCACAAGTGCTTTCGTTCGACTTGCATGTATTAGGCACGCCGCCAGCGTTCATCCTGAGCCAGGATCAAACTCTCCATAAGTATCCTCATGGCGATTATGATTTTCGCTCATTTGTTTTCTTCTTTTGTCTGTTTTTTAACTCTTTTCCATATCCAGTTTTCAAAGACCTTTTGCGCTTTTCTATTTTTTGGCGCTCAACTATTCTATCACTTTTATTTCTTCTTGTCAACTTTTTTTTTACTTTTTTTATTTTTTTATCTGTTTTTTTAGCTTTTCCTTATAAAATATACGCAAAAATCCCTTCAAGCAGACAAAAAATTTAAAAAAATCGCAAAATATCTTTAAAAGTTATAAAAATCATAAAAGCCATAAGTAAATAAAAAACCACACTATGAATTTTATCTTCAATCTTACTTTTAACTCTTCTTCCAGTCACAGCTTCAATCCCTAAAAACAACAAACGGCCACCATCAAAAGCCGGAATCGGCAGTAAATTAAGAAAGCCAACATTAAGGCTTAAAAAGGCAGTAAAACGAACTGTTTGCCAAAAACCTTGATTAACATGGACTCTCGTCATCACATATATGCCTACCGGTCCCGACAGATCACCAACACTAACCTGTTCGTTTGAACCAAAAACTAAACGCAATGTCCTAACCATTTGCCGAGTAGAATTAAATATGCCTCTAAAACCAGCAGTTACAGTCGACGCAAAACAAAAACGATAAGCCGGTGAAATTCCTAAATTTGAATCAATTTTTCTGATTGACTGATTATTCAAAACATCATCACCGAAAGTTTCAACCGCAAATTCCCGACCATCATCCATAATTAAATTAACAGTCAAAACATCAAAATTATAAAAATGCTTAGCTAATTCCGCAAAAGTATCAATTGTGACAGTTTTAGGTTGGTTATTCTCTAAAAATCTAATCGACCTAACAATCATGCCCTTTTCCATGCCTGCGGCTTCAGCTCGACCAAGCACATGCCCTAATTCTGCCTGTCTTGTGTTTGTATAGGAACTTCCTAATCCGATGGAATTAATGAAAATAGTGTTATTTAAAGCAATTGTTCTTACAGAACCTTCTCTATGAATACGAAGACTAATTGTTTGTTGGAATTTTAAACTGGCAATTATTTCGCTTAATTCGCTCCACGAATCAACTTCAACCCAATTAGTCCCATTATGAACCGCTCTTATTTCATCATCAGGAAAAATCAATAAATGGTTGCCACTATAATCAGAAACTCTATCAACTCTTGTCGATTCCAAATTCGGCACGCCAACAAATAATGTATATAACATAAATAATATGAAAGCCAACGCAAAATTCATGACCGGCCCCATAACAATTGCTAAAAAACGCGCTTTTTTTGGTTTTGCTTCAAAGCTTCTGGCAAAAGGAGAAATTTGATAAGAATCTTTTTTATTAAAAATATAAGATGCTTCGCTATCAACAAAATAGGTTTTTGTTCTATCGCCAAACCTTAGTGTAATAAATAAATTCTTACTATTTTCACCGTGCAAATCAAATGCTTCAACTATTCCGCAGATATCAACAGATTCTTTGGGTTCGATAATAATTTCAGCAACCAATTCATCTTTTAAAACAAGTCCGACTTCTTGACCAAGCTTAAGCGTATTATCAATCCCGGAAGCAACCGCAGCAAAACCACCAAAAGGTACAACTCTAATTGTATAGAGCGTTTCACCTCTTCGTTTTTTATAGATTGTTGGACCCATCCCAAGCGCAAACTCATGACATAAAATACCAGCTCTTTTTATAAACAAAAAATGACCGATTTCATGAACCATTATAATCAGACCAAAGATAAGTAAAAAAACTAAAATGCTGATAATCGTCATCATCTATTGTCGCCTCCGCTACAACAAATGATATGTATCAGCATTCATTTTATGAATTTAAATAGTTATTAGAAAAAGCGACCGATGTCTCTTAAAGTCACATAAATCATAAAACCGATTAAAACGAAAAATACCAGCATATGTAATAAATTCTCAAAATCCTTATTTGGCTTCTTACCGGTGGCTGCTTCGACTCCAAGAAATACTAAACGTCCGCCATCTAAAGCCGGAATTGGCAGTAAATTAATAATCCCGACATTTACGCTCAAAAAAGCTGTGAAACGCAATGTATGCCAAAATCCTTGGCTAACACTATTTCTAATCATCATAAAAATGCCAACAGGTCCTGATAAATCACCAACTGTAACTTGTTGATTCCGGCCAAATACTAAACCTAAGGTTCTAAATATTTGCATCGCTGTATCGCCAATTCCCCTAAAGCCGGAGGTTAGTGTCGCTGTTAAAGAAAACTGATAAGATGGTGTCACTCCGACTCTGGAATCAATTTTTCTGATATCCTGATTATTTAGAACCTGATCGCCAAAAGTCTCAACTATAAATCTTTGACCATCCGCCATAATAAGTGTAACAGTCATTATATCAAAAGTTTGAAATTCTTCAGCTAAAGTTGTAAAATTATCAATTGGTATATTTACTAAAATCCCATTATCTATATATTCAATCGCGGTCACAATCATACCTGCTCTAACTCCAGCCTGTTGTGCTCTGCCAAAGGCGTGACCTAATTCTGCCTGATTAGAATTTCGGTAAGTACTTCCTAAACCAACGGAATTAATAAAAATTATGTTATTTAAAACTAAATCTTTTAATTCGCCATTACGATATATTTGCATATTGATATGAGTTTGAGTCGTAATCGTTTGCATAACATCGGTAAAGTCCTGCCAAGTATTAACTTTATTCCCTTCAACGTTTCTGATTTCATCATTTCTAAATATTATATTATGATTGCCACTCAGATCGGAAACTCTGGCAATTCTCGTTGAATCTAGATTCGGCACACCAACAAAAAGTGTATAAATCATAAATAATAAAAAAGCCAACACAAAGTTCATTACTGGTCCCATAACAATTGCCAGAAAACGGTTAGTTTTTGATTTAGATTCAAAACAGCGCTGATAAGGCGAAATTTGGACCGGATCTTTTTGACTAAATATATAGGATGCATTAGCTAAACATTCATAAGTCACAAGTTCTTCATCTGTTTTTAAAGTTATAAATAGATGTCCGTCTTCCTGACCATAAAGATTAAATTCATGAATTATTCCTTTTATTTCGGCTTTTTTAGCATTTGCTAAAATAATTTCTTCAATTAATCCTTCTTTTAAATTTAGACCAATTTCCTGTCCGATTCTAATATATTCGCCTACTCCTTCACCAGCCATTGAAACAAAGCCACCAAAAGGTACAGCTCTAATTGAATATGTTGTTTCGCCTTTACGCTTTTTATAAACCACCGGTCCCATCCCAAGCGCAAACTCATGACATAAAATACCGACTCGTTTGGCGAATAGAAAATGGCCCACTTCATGGACCATAATAATTAAACCTAAAATAAGTAAAAAAGCTATAATACTGATAATTGTTAACATTACTATAACCCCCCGTATGCTTTAATTATCTCTTGATAATACTTATTATGCAAATCGAAAAGATAATCAAAATCTAAAGTCTTTTGATAGACTGCTTCAGAGATAGCTTTTGCGACAATTTCTTCAATTTCCAGAAAAGTGATTTTCCCAGCTAAAAAAAGCGCTACTGCTGCTTCATTAGCCGCATTTAATATGCATGGCAGATTTCCACCTTTTATGCCTGCTTCATAACTTAATTTTAATAAAGGAAAGCGATTCATGTCCATTTCTTTGAAAGTTAAGTTATTAATTTGGCAAAGATCAAGTTCTGAATTTTCAAAATCTAATCTTTCCGGATAGCCTAAAGCATAACTAATCGGCATTCGCATATCGCTTGTGCCTAATTGGGCTTTAACGGAATTATCGTTAAAAACCACCATTGAATGAATAATACTTTGATAGTGAAGTATTGTTTCAATATTCTGATAAGGTAACTGAAATAAATGATGAGCTTCAATTACTTCCAAACCTTTGTTCATCATTGTAGCACTATCGACTGTAATCTTTTTACCCATGCTCCAATTAGGATGTGTTAAAACTTCCTTAACGCTAATATTTTTCAAATCTTCTCTTTTTTTATCTCGTAAAGAACCACCGCTGGCAGTAATAATAATTTTCTTGACTTTGTTAGAATCTTCACCAACTAAACATTGAAAGATTGCGGAATGCTCGCTATCAATAGGAATTAGTCTGACGATATTCTTTTTTACAAGAGGCATAATTAACTCGCCAGCTATAACTAAAGTTTCTTTATTTGCCAGTAATATATCCTTTTTAACTTTAATAGCCGCAACTGTCGGCAACATTCCGGTAAAGCCCGATAAAGCATTCACAAGCATTTGCGGTCCCTTAAAATCAAAGCCGGCAAGTTCTTCCAAACAATTAAAACAAATAATATCCGGAAATTTCTTTTTGATGATATCCAAATGTTCAACTTTTCTTGCTACAACAGCACTTGGTTTAAATTCCTCAATAATCGCAATACTCTTTTCCAGATCACTTCCTAAAGAAACCCCGGCAAGCGAAAACTGTTTTTTATTTCTTCTTAAAACATCTAATGTCTGGCTACCGATTGATCCGGTTGCGCCAAGAAGAATAATTTTCTTCATCATATAAGCAATAAATATCTAATAAAAGTAAAAAATATAATTAAAAACAGCGAGACGAAAATTACTGAATCGAAACGATCTAAGACACCGCCATGTCCTGGAAAAATTGTGCCAAAATCTTTAATATCATAAGTTCTTTTTAATTTAGAAGCAACTAAATCGCCAATCTGACCAATAACCGAAGCCGCAAAGGTCACAAAAATAATTATTAACAACTGTAAAATTCTTGCCAGTTCGCCAAACTCACCAAACTTTGCCGGATTTCCAAAAATAGTCCGGAAACCATTTTCAAATATCGAACCATAAAAATATGCAAACATTGTACCTAAAACTATCGCAAAAAAAGTACCGGCAATTGCGCCTTCCCAACTTTTCTTTGGACTGATACCAGGCGCCATTTTATGCTTACCAAATTTCACTCCAAAAAGATAAGCAAAAACGTCGGTGGCTATTGGTATTAATAAAGCAAAAATCATGAACTCCAAGCCTTCCAATCGTAACACCATCATAGCTGCTACACCAAGGCCGACATAATTTATTGTCGTAAGTGAGTATCCTACATCTGATCCATCAAAGTCTTGTTTAAAAACCATAATTGTAAACAGTATTAATAAACTTCCCATTATAACTGCCGCAAAAGCTCGATCGGAAGCCCTGAAAATCATATCAAACATTAAATTTCGATCAGAATCCGCAACCGAAACTGCCGAATAGTAAACCATTAATGTAAAAAAGATTGTCGCAATTCTAACAAGTAAGCCAATTGGCTTTTTTTTAGAAAACATATTAAGCATTTCAATCGCCGCAAGAATAACAAATATTACTCCTAAAACTTCAAACAACGGAAATAATTGATCGAAAACAAGAATTGGAACTAAAATTAGTGCCAAAATAATACCTGTCAAAAATCTAGTTTTCATTTTTTATCTCCTTCAGTCCTCCATAATTTCGCTTGCGCTTTTGAAAATCAGCGATTGCCTTTAATAATTGACGTTTATTAAAAGCTGGAAAACATTTTTTTGAAAAATAAAATTCGCTATAAGATAACTGCCATAACAAGAAATTAGATAATCTTACCTCGCCTGCTGTTCTGATTAAAAGATCAGGATCAGGTGCATTATAAGTATAAAGATTATTACTAAGTAATTCTTCCGTTATTTCTGTTTCCTTGATTTCATATCTTAATGCCTGGTGCGTAATTTTTTTAACAGCTTCAACAATTTCTGCTCTTGATCCATAGTCAAAAGCAACTAACAGATTAATGCCTTTATTATTATTTGTCAATTTCTCTAATTTTATCATTAATTCCAAAGTTTCTTTAGGAACACGATTTCTTAAACCAATAAAATTTATTTTAACACCTGATTCAATAATTTTATCTAAGTACTTATTAATCTCTTTAACAGGTGTTTCCATTAAATAATTTACTTCCGCTTCCGGTCTTCTCCAGTTTTCGGTACTAAAAGCATAAACGGTCAGATACTTGACACCAAGCTCCTGACATTCTTTTGCGATATTAACAAGATTCCAAGCTCCCCGGTAATGCCCCATATTTCTTGGCAAGCCACGCTTTTTCGCCCAACGACCGTTTCCATCGAGAATGAAAGCAATATGCTCTGGGAGTTTAAGCTTCATTATTTTCTTTCTTGAAACAAAAAACATCGTTTGCCCTCCGGTTCTTAAATTGTCATTAACTCTTTTTCTTTAATTTTTAATTCCTCGTCAGTTTTAGCTACAAATTTATCTGTAAGTTTTTGAATTTCGTCTAGGTATATTCTTTCTTCATCTTCCGGTAAAGAAAGTTTTTTAATCGCATCGACACCATTTCGTCTTTCATTACGCACTGAAACTTTACCGCTTTCTGCCATTTTAGCAATAACCTTAACTAATTCTTTTCTTCTTTCTTCGGTTAAGCGCGGAAAAATCAGACGAATTTGCATTCCATCATTTTGTGGCGACAAACCAAGATTAGCGTCATTTATTGCCTGCTCAATCGCTTTTAGCGTTGATTTATCAAAAGGCTTAATCAAAAGTTGACTAGCCTCAGGAACTGTAACACCTGCTAATTGTTTAATTGGTGTTTGTGTGCCATAATAATCAATAGTCATAGTATCTAAGATTTGCGGATTAGCTCTGCCGGTTCTGATTGTTTGAAACTCCCGTTTAAGTGCTAAAATTGATCTCTCCATACTTTCTTCTAAGTTTAATAAAATTGTATCTTGCATAATTTCCTCCTTAATTAATAAACGTTCCGATTGTTTCTTTTAAAACGGCACGTTTGATATTACCTGCTTTATTCATATTAAAGACAACAATATTAATATTATTGTCTTTACATAAAGTTGCGGCAGTCATATCCATAACCATTAATTCTTTTTCCAATATTTCACTGTGCCGCAAAGTCTTAAACAATACCGCATCTTTGAATTTTCTTGGGTCTTTATCGTAAACGCCTTCAACTCCATTTTTAGCCATTAAGATTGCGTCAGCTTTTATTTCCGCAGCTCTTAGAGCCGCAGCTGTATCGGTAGTGAAAAATGGCGAACCGGTACCGCCAACAAAAATCGTCACAATGCCTTTTTTCAAATGACTGACGGCTTTTCTTAAAATATAAGGTTCTGCAACTTCATTACAATGAATCGCTGACATAACTCTTGTTGGAACACCAATAGCTTCTAATGCGTCCTGAACAGCTAAACCATTCATAATGGTCGCAAGCATACCCATATAGTCGGCTTGTGCTCTTCCCATTCCTAAATCACTAGCGGTTTTTCCGCGCCAGATATTACCGCCCCCGACAACAACCGCTAATTGAACTTTAAGATCATGAATCTCTTTAATCTCATTTGCCAGATTTTTAACGGTTAGCGGATCGATACCATAATCGCTTTCGCCTTTTAATGCTTCCCCGCTCATTTTAAGTAAAACCCGATTGTATTTAGCCATTTTTAGACTCCTCATATTGACGAATTATTTTATTTAAAAATATCGTTTTATTTTATCATAAAACATAATAAATGTCAAACTTTTTTAGGGACAAAATTCGACAAAGAAACTTAAAAGCCAAAGAAAAAAGGGTAACTTTTACCCTTTCTTTACTTGTTGCATTACTTCAGCTGCAAAGTCAACTTCAGCCTTTTCAATACCTTCTCCAACTTCTAATCTAGTGAATGAAACAACCTCAGCATTATGCTGTTTTAAGTAGTTTTCAACAGTTAAGTCCGGATTTTTAACAAATTGTTGATTTAAAAGACAAATTTCCTGTAAGTATTTATTTAATCTTCCTTCAACTACTTTTATTAAAATTTGTTCAGGCTTTGGTTTAGCTGCTGTTTTATTTTCATTTTGCGCTTCTTTGAACAAAATATCTTTTTCTTTAGCAATAACTTCTGGGGTAATATCTTTAGAGGAAAGATATAAAGGATTAATCGCCGCAACATGTAAACAGATATCTTTAGCTAAAGCTTCATCTTTAGAAAGAACACTTAATACAACGATTCTTCCGCCTTGATGTTTGTATACACCAAAAACTTGATCTTGTTTCTTTTCAACTAAAGTAACACGGCGTAAAGTAATTTTTTCACCAATTACTGAAGTAGCTTCTAAAAGAATTTCTGATAGAGCTTTGTTGTCAGAAACAATTTTTAACGCTTCTTCAGTACTTTTGACTTTATTGGCTAATAAAATTTTACCAATTTTTTCGATAAGCGCTAAGAACTTTTCATTTTTAGCAACAAAATCTGTTTCTGAGTTTAATTCATAAATAACCGCAAAGTTACCTTCAGAAACAACATTACATAGACCTTCGGCTGCGATTCTATCAGCTTTTGTAGCGGCTTTAGCTATTCCTTTTTCTCTAAGCCAGTCGATTGATTTATCAATGTCACCATTGTTGGCTTCTAAAGCTTTTTTACAGTCAAGGATGCCGGCTCCACAACGATCACGTAATTTTTTTACTAATTGTGCATCAATTTTCATCTTATTTTTCCTCCGTTACCGGTGCAGGTTCCGCAACAACAGCCTTTTTCGGTTTTTTCGGTTCAAATTCAGTTGCTGTATCCGCAGGTGCATCTTCCATAGTTACAGGCGCTTCATCGTCAAATCTGACAACTTCGCCACCTTGAGCTTCGATAATAGCATTAGTTAAACAAAAAGTAACAACTTTTACTGAACGAATCGCATCATCATTAGCCGGAATTGGAAAATCAACATCATCAGGATCGCAGTTTGTATCAACAATCCCGAAAACAGGAATGTTTAATTTACGAGCTTCTAAAATTGCATTTCTTTCTTTACGCGGGTCAACAATATAGATTGCGTCCGGTAATTTTTTCATATTTTTGATTCCGCCCAGGAATTTTTCTAAGCGATCTCTTTCAGCAGTCAAAATTGCGACTTCTTTTTTAGGTAATACTGCAAAGTGACCATCTTTTTCCATTTTATATAAATCCTGAAGACGACGGATTCTTTTTCTAATTGTTTTGAAGTTTGTTAATGTTCCGCCTAACCAGCGTTGATCAACATAAAAGTGACCGCAACGTTCAGCTTCTTCTTTAACAGCTTCCATTGCTTGTTTTTTTGTTCCGATAAATAGAACTTTACCACCATCAGCTACAATTTTAAATAACTCTTTATAAGCATTCTCAATTTCATTAGCTGTTTTTTGCAGATCGATAATATAAATCCCATTTCTTGCGGTGTAGATATACTTTGCCATTTTCGGATTCCATCTTCTAGTGGCATGACCGAAATGAACACCGGCTTCTAATAATTGTTTCATTGATACTACTGACATTTAAATTCTCCTCATTTTTTTGTTTTTTTCTTCCCATTATTTTCAAGCATCTATGACCACTTATCAAAGCACTCGGCCACAAACTAAATAAAGGTGTATATTTTCGTGCCTATATATTATATCACAAAGAAAGAAAAAAAGGCAAGAAAAATAGTATTTTTGTTAATACTAATTGATTGAAGCCGTAAATTTCATTTTTTGTAGCATATGTCGGCAGTTTAATGGGTATTTTGTTACCAATCTTTAATTTTTCAGGCACCCTATTGGCACAACTAACAAACCGTCTACGGTAAGCAAATTCATCTGCAGCAGTCAGGACCTGATATCGTTCCGATTTAATGCGCCATTTGTCGGAAAATTAATGCATCATTTGTCGAAAACATCAGTTTGATTTATTTTCTTCCATAATCGAATCAAAGGTTTTTTTAAGCGGCTTATATAGCCAATAAACCGAAACAAACGCCGAAACTATCAAGGCAATTTTAAAGGGAATTCCCGCAAGCATATATGTCCAAAAGTTGACTTCCATAATCAAAAAAACATCAAAAGCCGCAAACACCATACTATATGCAAAAGCATGAACAGCGCCAGTAATTGCCAATATCAGTTCTGAATCACTTTTTATCACTAATAAAAACAAAGGCAATAACAGCCAGCCAATTAATAAGACAAAATAATAAATATTCATTGACAAAATCAACGAATCAACTGTGACATAAACTAAAATTATCATTACAGTCTTTTTGAAACCAAAGATTTTAAAAGCCAATATTATTAATAACGAAATAACCTGAACATTCGGCAAAAAGATTAGTAAATACTTAAGAGCCAGCATAAGTCCGGCAAAAAAAGCCATTAAAGTTAATTCGCGCAAATTATTATTTCTCATGATTTTTCTAAAATAAAGGCAATAATCATTTGATTCCTTAAACTAATAGAATTTATGCCTACATTGCTTTGTGACGGATCGTCATTAATTAAAATTCGGATAAAGGAATTACTGGTAAAATCGGAAATTAAATCATCAATTTCCACTAAAACATTCCCAAAGCCAAAACTCATGAAACGCACATTTTCAAAATTAGCCTCAAGCAAATCAGAAAGATTATCCTCTTTAGTAAAATCAATTTGTTTCTCTTTAATCATTATATTATGTTCATTAATTAATCTGATCGTAATTATCCCACTCAAATCATTATTTTGATCAGGTAATAAAAATCTGATTAAAAAGAAACTGCCGATTACTATTATGCCAGTTATAATAATTTTTATTAAAAGTTTATCTTTCATCAGAATAAAGAAAGTGGACCGACTTTATAAAAGATTCGATACATAATTAAGGCTGTAAAAACCTGTGGAGTAGAAAACATTAAATCAACTTCTCCATCAGGTTCAAAACTAAACCCGCCATCAACATAATAAGCAAGCAAAATATCAATTAAAGAATTACCTTCATATAAAATAATTGAAGGATTAATATCATTAGCTATTAAAGCTAAAACAAGCATTGCCGTTGAACAAGAGTTAATTCCCCAGCCGCCATCAATGCCTCCATAACCTAAATTATCTATAAAGAAAGCCATAAATTCATCAACTTTAGTCTGATAGGAATCACTTCCTTTATCATAACTTAAAGCCATAAGATGAAAAGCCGTTGTATCCGCATCTGTTGGTTTATAGCTATAAACAAGTTCCAACAATTCTTGATTTTGGGTGGCCATAAATAGTAAAGGCACAGAATTTTCCGGCAAAGTATCAAAGTTTGACGCTAACATAAAACTTGTAAAAAACGAAGCGTCGGCTCCCAATGATCTCGCTATCGAAAAAAAGCGAAAAGCATTATTATAGGGATTCCAGCCAGCGAAATCATCAACTGTTAAATCTGCCAATAATTCTTTATAATCAGAAACAGAAATATGCTCCTCAAAAGAAAAATCAAAGCCGTGTTCCTGATATAAATCTAAAGCTCTAAAAAGCATGAAGTCTGCTCTGTTAAAAGGATATAGGTAATCACTAACTTTTTCATTTAAAAAGCTATCGATTAACTGATCAATCCTTTCAATTTGCTTATTGTCATCTTTACCATTACACGCAATCAAACCAATAAATAAAACTACTACTATAAATATTACTACTTTTTTCATGATTTCCTCCAGAAATTTTTTTCTGGGCGTAAAGAAAAAACAATTATCCTTACCCCAGGAATAATTATATATCTATACTCGGTAGGTCTCCCGACTTAACTTCACCCTACTTTGCGCCTTCCCAAGATTAATCTCAGTGGTCTAATGCATTTCGTCTGTATCACGGTTGCTGGGGCAGTAGCGCACTTTCAACGCTTTCCCTGTTATGTTTTGTTACAAACACCGAAATAAATATTCAATTAACTAAGTTTACTTGCCTGTACTGCCATAACCGCCAAAACGTTTATTTAAAACAGGTATCTCATCACTTGTCTTTAAAAATTTTGTAAAAATGCCTTGTGCAACTCTTTCATTTTTTTGAAAAACAACTGCCTTACTGCCAAAATTATATAATGTTATCATAATATGACCGTCATTATCGTCGTTCCCATAATAATCTGCGTCAATAACCCCAACACTATTAGGAACAAGCAGATTAAACTTCAAACCAATACTTGAGCGCAAATAAAGAAGTAATACTTCATCATCTTGCATCAAAGCCTTAATGCCTGTTTTAGCGGTTGTTGTTTGTCCTGGTTCAATACAAATATCTTCAATTATTCTGATATCGTAACCGGCACTCTTTTCCGTTTTTCTTTCCGGCAAAATTACATCTGCTTTCTCAAAGCCGCGACATATTTCAAATTTCCTCATTTAAGTACTCCTTCTTCAAATATTCTAACACATGAATTTCTCGCTTTAAAACATATGGGTTTGAGAAATTTTTAAATTCCTGTAAAACTTCTGCATTAATTTCAAAATTATTTAAAGTTAAAATTTCTTTTCGCTTAGCCTCAGCTTTAACAAGTAAATTCTTATTATGAGTAATTGCTTTATCAATACTAATCCAAGCTTTTTCATAGCCAAAAGCAATTTCATAATCTTCAAACTTCGCCTCTTCTTCATGAAGGCACTCACATAAATAAAAATGCGACTCCTGATGAAAGTTTTGATCTATTGTGTCATGAAGCCAGAGACGATACTCATTGATTAACGCTATCTGCTCAATAACTTTTACTTCTACTCCACCTTCCTCCTTGGCTTCTCGATATAAACACTCTAAAATTGTTTCGTTAGTTTCCTGTCCGCCGCCCGGAAAAGAATAATCGTCGTAAAATCTGCAATAAATCATTAACACCATTTGATCTTTAAGAATAACTGCTCTAGCACTATTTCTAGACACGCAAGGACTATTCTTATTTATTAATTCATCTTCAAGCTTAAGAATAAGCATAAATCTCTCCCTTTTTTGAATTATAAAAAATAAAAGTTGCTTTTTTGTTTAAAGCAATATATAATATCCACAATATATTATATAACAAAAGCAGCTAAAATACAACAAATTAGGAGATATAAGAAATGGCTTTTCTACCAATAAACGCAACAGAAATGCAAAAAAAAGGTATCACAAAACCTGATTTTGTCTTAATTACTGGAGATGCTTATCTTGATCATCCCTCAATCGGCATTGCGGTTATTTCCCGTGTCTTAGAATCAAACGGCTTCAGTGTTGTGATTCTTGCACAACCAGATATTAACGATGACAATGTATTCCGGCAATTTGGCGAACCATTATATGGCTTTTTAATATCATCCGGTAATATTGATTCAATGGTCAGCCATTATACGGTTGCGAAGAAAAGACGCAACTTTGATTATTATACTCCAAATGGTGTAATGGGCAAAAGACCAGACAGGGCTCTAACTGTTTATTCACAGAAAGTTCGTAGCCTATTTCCAAAATCAACGATTATTATTGGCGGTTTAGAAGCTTCTCTGAGGCGCTTAACTCATTATGATTATTGGCAAAATACTTTAAAGAAGTCTGTACTTATTGATAGTAAAGCTAATCTTTTAGTTTATGGAATGGCTGACAGAGTAATTACAGAGATAGCCTGGGCCTTAAAAAGTGGCTTAAAAATTGAAGATTTAATCTATATCCGTAATACTTGTTGGCTGACAAAAGATTCCAGTATTTTGCCGGCTGATAAAGTTCGTCTGAAAAGTTTCGCATCTACTTTAAAGAATAAGAATTATTTTGTGGAAAATTTTAAAATTATTAATGAAAATAATGATTATCTTAATGGTAAACCTTTAGTTGAAGAATACGATGAATTGTTTTTAATTCAAAACCCGCCTGATGAGCCTTTAACTCAGGAAGAAATTGATTCAGTTTATGAACTACCTTATGAAAGAGAAGTTCATCCTTTCTTTTCTGCTATCGGTCCGGTCAAAGCTCTAGAGGAAGTAAAGTTTAGTCTTGTATCAAGTCGTGGTTGTTTCGGCAATTGCAACTTCTGTGCATTAGCCGCCCATCAAGGACGTACTATTCAATCGCGCAGTAAAGAATCCCTTCTTAGAGAAGGCACAACTATTACATCTTTAAAAGATTTCAAAGGTTATATTCATGATTTAGGAGGACCAACTGCTAACTTCTATCAGCCAGCCTGTGATAAACAGCTTAAACAAGGGCTTTGTCGCAATAAAAACTGCTTAGGCTTTAAAAAATGCACTAATTTAAATGTATCACATACAAAGTATCTGGAAGTGCTAAAAGCCTTAAGAAGTTTAGCAAAAGTAAAAAAAGTTTTTATTAGAAGCGGCATCCGTTTTGATTACTTACTTGCGGATAAAGATGATGAGTTCTTTCATGAACTTGTACAAAACCATATTTCAGGACAATTGAAAGTTGCGCCTGAGCATATTAGTAACCGGGTTTTAGCGCAGATGAATAAGCCAGCTAAAGAAGTTTATTTTAAGTTTTCTGAAAAGTATACTAAGCTTAATCAGTGTTATCAGAAAAAGCAATTTTTGGTACCTTATTTTATGAGTAGCCATCCTGGCTCTACTTTAGAGGATGCGATTGAATTGGCGCTTTATCTAAAAAAGATAAACTATCATCCGGAACAAGTTCAAGATTTTTATCCGACTCCTTTTACCGCTTCTACCTGTATGTTTTATACTAATATTAATCCATTTACTAATGAAACGGTTTATGTCGCAAAAAGTCCTCATGAAAAAGCGATGCAACGGGCGTTAATTCAATTTAGAAATCCGAAAAACCATAAACTTGTCAAAGAAGCTTTATTAAAAGCTAAAAGGGCAGATTTAATTGGCAAAGGACAAAATTGTCTAATCAAAAATTAAATTTAAAAAGACTGTTTTTCTAATTTTTTTAATATTAGAGTTTATCTATAACTTTTAACTTAACAATATATCCGTAAATATTTGAGGCTACTATTATCAAACCAAAATATACAAAATATCTTCTTATTGGAATCATTACACGATGTCCATAAATAATATAAGTAATCCATAAGAAAATAAACATAACGCAAAGTAATAAGAAAATCATTATAGTTGTTTTTATTTTGTCAAACTTTAAATAAACAAAAATCATATCAACTACCGCGACTAACAAAATAAAGCCTGTAAAAACAAATTCGGCTATGCCTCTTGCGCCTAATTCGATTCCGCTATTATTATTAAATACATTAAATAAAGTTAATGCGGCCAAATATACTGATAAGCCAGAAAGCAATATCAAGATATGAAAAAGCAATAAAGGAAGTTTAATACTGCCTAAGACACTATCTTCTATGCTTTTTGTTATTGTGCTTTTTGGCACTTCCGTTTCATTAATTAGTTCATCTATTGAAATACCATAAAATTCCGAAAGAGAGTTTAAAGCTAATATATCCGGTAAGCATTCGCCTCTTTCCCACTTGGAAATAACTTTATCACTATAATTAATTTTTTTAGCTAACTAAACTTGTGTTAAATTCGCACCTCTTCTTAATTCTATCAGGTTATTTTTTATATCCATACTCTCAACCCCTAATTAAAAATATTTTATCAAAGATTTACAAATTTATCAATAAAAATAGACAGTAAAGATATCTCGACTTTATTGAATCGAACATTTCTATATTTTGTGGAATAATCATTATTTCATTGATTAAATATTCAGAAACATCCTAAAAAGTGCCCATAAAAAGAAAAGGGCCGGAATTAAAGGAAATCCGACAATATAGGTGGCTAACGCCCCAAAATCATGCGCCAATCTCTATGTTTTACTTCTTCTTCGGTCAAGCGTTCCATGCCAGCCTCCCTTTGTTCCCGATAATCCGTATTATCGGAAGTTGTGGTGTAACAAAAATTAGTTTTCCTTATACGCACGCTCAATCAGAGTTTTCGCCTTTTCAAAATCGGCTTCGTTTTTTATCGTAACCTCGACATTGCCCATTCCCCAATGACCGATATTGGATGTGTCCCGCGAAAACCCCGGCTCATATTTAACCGAATTTACATCCAGTTTTACGCTAAGAATTATTTTGGATAACCGTAACTTCGCACAAACAAAATGCTGGGTTTTTCTAAAAGCTTCGTATATTTTCGTTTTATTTACGGAAACATCGTTGCTAAGCGACAAAATATAATCTCTTATTTTATCGTATAACTCTTGTATATTCCTGTCTACACCGGCATATTTTTCGTCAAAATCTTTATGGACATAT
>Ga0123355_10005798_pt1 | contig 18162 bp, 12 predicted proteins | sample TergutEmb28metaG_3_FD_89872 | JGI IMG/M metagenome (GOLD analysis project Ga0123355, IMG submission 89872) | Embiratermes neotenicus P1 segment gut microbial communities from Petit-Saut dam, French Guiana - Emb289 P1 | ecosystem: Host-associated > Arthropoda: Insects > Digestive system > Gut ... | reverse complement strand
TTTCGCGCGTCGTCAAAAACCGGCCTGAAGCCGCCGGTTTTCGCCTCGCGCTCAATTGTTTCAGCCTGCGATTATTACCTGATGGCAAACACGTCCTTTGGCATGGAAGCGACTGCGTAATTTCTCGGTTGCAGGGCAAGTATATTTCAACTCTCTTACGGTGTTATCCGGAACGGTTCTGAGAATTTTTCCCGGAACTTTTCCCGGACTTTTTCCGGGAATCGTGCAGCCCCCAAGCATCAAAAAACCGCGCATGTGCGTAATGCCCTTAACTTAATGGCATTACGCGTTCGCGCGATTTTTATTTTTTTGCGCGAAAGTTTGTACAGGAGGCTGTTCCGGCTTCGAGGGAATGTGCGGCAACCTGCACATGTCCCCGGCGTCCGGGGCGCGCTTGGCGCGCGGCGCGAAAAGTTACACAGATTTTACATAGCCGATATTTAAACAATACATTCGCCGTTTATAGTTGCTTTGAAAGCAAGGTCGGAGAGCGTAATTTTCCAACACTCTCTGCAAAATTATCGCAGCTTTTGCGTCGGTGCGGAGATTCCCGCATTTTTGCAAAACTGCTGCGCGGAGGAATGTAAAAATGGTAAAGAACATTATCAAATTCGTATCAGGCATAACGGCGGTTGCGGTTATGGGATTATCGCTTGCGGGATGCGGCGGAGATTCGGAGCAAATTACCGTGATTACTCGCGAGGACGGCAGCGGAACACGGGGCGCATTTGTCGAAATTGTTGAAATTACGGTAAACGGCAACGACAATATCACAACGGAAGCGGTTGTTGCGCCCGGCACAAGCGTTATGATGACCAATGTAGCGGAAAATCCGGCGGCAATCGGTTATGCTTCAACCGGCGTTGCGTTGACGGACAGCCGGGTGAAAGTATTGGCTGTCGGCGGAGTGATGCCGACGGTTGAAAACATGCTGAACGGTACTTATGCAATTCAGCGGCCGTTTATCATCGGCTACAATACTGCCGCCGGGTTAAGCCCGCTTGCGTTGGATTTTGTGGATTTCATATTTTCCGCGCAGGGGCAGGAAGTTGTTGCCGGCAGAGGTTATGTGCCGTTCGTGCCGCTGGGTGCGCCGCAGTACACTCCCGTCGGTTTAACGGGAACAATTGTTGTAAACGGGTCGTCGTCGGTAAATTCGCTGATGGAGCATTTGGCGGAAGCATATCGTGCGATTAACCCCGGTGTTACGATTGATATTCACGGCGCGGGAACGGGACACGGAATAACCGCCGTTCGCGAAGGACTTGCGGATATCGCAATGTCGAGCCGCGATTTGCGCGACAGCGAACTTGAATTTTTAACGCCGCGCACAATAGCAATTGACGGCATTGCGGTGATTGTGCATCCGAGCAATGAAATAAACGGGTTGACCCTCGAACAAGTGCGAAATATTTTCCTCGGGGAGGCTACAGAATGGGGAAGCGTGCGCTAATCGCGGTAACGGCATTTTCCGCAATCGTGTGGATTATCTTGTTTTGGATTGTTCCGTTGCCCGTGATTATTTTGACAGTTATCGCATGGATTGTTCTGCTCATTTTCAACAAAGAACTTGGCGCAAAAATATTATTTATCGCATCAGCTTCCGCCGCAGTTATTGCGGTGGGGCTGATATGCGTGTTTTTGTTTGCGCAGGGGATTCCCGCGATGCTCGACATCGGAGTTTTGAATTTTTTAACCGGCACGGATTGGCGGCCGACGTGGAATCCGCCGTTATACGGCATATTGCCCATGATTGCAGGTTCGTTATATGTAACGGCGGGAGCGATATTATTCGGCGTGCCTGTCGGAATTTTTGCGGCGGTATTTATGGCAAAGTTTTGCCCCCGGCGGATTCATAAAGTGTTGAAACCCGCGATAAATCTTTTGGCGGGAATACCGTCGGTTGTGTACGGGTATTTCGGAATGGTGGTGCTTGTGCCGTTTGTGCGCGAAAATTTCGGCGGCAACGGAAACAGCATTCTTACGGCATCAATGCTTTTGGGCATGATGATTCTGCCGACGATTATCACCATTTCCGAACACGCAATTCGCGCCGTGCCGCCGGAAATTTATGACGGCGCGGTTGCTTTGGGCGCAAGCCACGAAAGCGCGACGTTTAAAGCAGTGTTGCCGGCGGCAAAATCGGGCGTAACGGCGTCGGTTATATTGGGAATCGGGCGAGCCGTCGGCGAAACAATGGCGGTGCGAATGGTTGCGGGAAATCAGGCGGTTATGCGAATGCCGCATGAATTTTTAAGCGGCACGAGAACGCTTACTTCCAACGTTGTTATCGAACTCGGCTATGCTTACGGCGACCATCGCGCGGCTCTTATCGCAACGGGTGTTGTGTTGTTCGCGTTTATTTTGCTCATTAACACGATGTTTATGCGAATCCGAGGCAGGAAATAACAGTCCGCCGATGCCTCGTGAACGGCTCGCAAAAAAGGGAGATGCATAAGTGTTCAAAAAATTTTTTCGCAAAAAACCGACAGACCGAATATTTTTTTTGGCTTCGTGGGCGAGCATTATTGCAACGGCGGCTGTGCTGTTTTTTGTTGTGGGATATGTTTTGATTAACGGATTGCCGCATATAAGTCCGGCGTTATTTGCCGTGCAGTTCACCACGGAAAATCAATCGCTGTTTCCCGCGCTTATCGGAACGCTGATGATTGTGGGGTTGTCGCTTGTGCTTGCCGTGCCGTTGGGCGTGTGTTCCGCGATATATTTGGTTGAGTATGCAAAGCGCGGCAGTCGGTTTGTGAAAATCGTGCGCCTTACAACGGAAACACTTGCGGGTATTCCTTCAATTGTATACGGGTTATTCGGATTTATTTTTTTCGGCGTTTTTTTGGGCTGGGGATTGTCGTTGATGTCGGGGGCGTTTACGGTTTCGATTATGATTCTGCCGCTGATTATGCGCACAACGGAAGAAAGCCTGAAATCCGTTCCCGATACATACCGCGAAGGTTCGTTCGGGCTTGGTGCGGGGAAATTACGAACGGTTATGCTTATCATTTTGCCTTCGGCGATGCCGGGAATTTTAGCAGGCGTTATTCTCGCCGTCGGACGCATTATCGGCGAAACGGCGGCAATAATTTTCACGCTCGGAAATGTTGCGCGTATGCCGAATAATTTATTCGATACCGGGCGAACGTTGTCGGCGCATATGTACGCACTCGCAAACGAAGGAACTCACCCCGGCGAAGCTCATGCAACGGCGGCGGTGTTACTCATCGTTGTAATTTTGATAAATGCGCTGTCGTCGCGGGTTGCGCGGTTCATAAAAGCGTAATAAATATAATCGTGAAAAATGTGAACTTCATTTTTCATCAGACCGGTTTCGCCGCAAGAGGGCTTTGCCCTCGCAAGCGGCATAAGATTGGAGTGAGCATTTTGAAATTTTCAATCAGCAACATGGATTTATTCTACGGCGATTTTCAAGCCCTCAAAAATATCAACATAGAAATCCCGGCGAATGAAATCACGGCGTTTATCGGGCCGTCGGGTTGCGGAAAGTCTACGTTAATAAAGAGTCTCAACCGCATGAACGACTTAACCGAAGGCTGCAAAATAACGGGAGAAATTTTTCTCGACGGCGAAAATATTTACGGAAACATTGATGTAAACGCGCTTCGCAAGCGCGTGGGCATGGTGTTTCAAAAGCCGAACCCCTTTCCCATGAGCGTATATGACAACATCGCATTCGCGCCGAGAACCCACGGCATAAAATCAAAATTCAAGTTAAACGAAATTGTGGAAAAATCTCTGCGCGACGCGGCAATTTGGGAAGAATTAAAAGACCGCCTGAAAAAATCGGCGTTAAGTCTTTCGGGCGGGCAGCAACAACGGCTGTGCATTGCGCGAGCGTTGTCGGTACAGCCGGATGTTTTGCTGATGGACGAACCAACTTCCGCCCTCGACCCGATTTCTACGGCTAAAATCGAAGAGTTGGTGCTGAAATTAAAAAAAGATTACACCATCGTTATCGTAACCCACAACATGCAGCAGGCCGTCCGGATTTCGGACAATACAGGATTTTTTCTGTTGGGCGAACTGGTTGAGTACGGCGACACACAGCAGTTATTTTCCGTACCCGCAAACAAACGCACCGAGGACTATATAACAGGGAGGTTCGGATAATGCGCAGGTTTGACGAGCAATTGGCGGAACTTAATAACATGATGTTGGAAATGGCGGCGTTGGTTGAAAAAACAATAACCATGGCATCGCAAGCCTTGATTGAACAGGACACGAAGCGGGCAAAAAATGTAATCGCCGTTGAAGCCGACGTCGAGCAAAAAGAAAAAGAAATCGAATCGCTGTGCCTGAAACTGCTGTTGCAGCAACAGCCCGTGGCGAAGGATTTGCGAGTAATTTCGTCCGCGCTGAAAATGATTACGGATTTGGAGCGCATCGGCGACCAAGCCGCCGATATTTCGGAAATTGTTATAATGATGAACGGCGCACCTTATGCAAAAAATCCGGAGCATATTTCGCAAATGGCAACGGCAACCGTTAAAATGGTTACGGAAAGCATTGACGCATATGTAAAAAAAGATTTGAAACTTGCAAAATCCGTTATCGCATACGATGATGTTGTTGACGACCTTTTCGACAAAGTAAAATTTGATTTAATCGAAATGATACGCTCGGACGGCAAACACGGCGAGCAGTCAATCGACTTGCTGATGATTGCAAAATTTTACGAACGCATCGGCGACCACGCCGTTAATATTGCAAAATGGGTTGTGTATTCAATAACGGGGAAACAAGCGTAGAGCAGTTTTGCAAGAGGTTCGGAAATTTTGCGTACATGCATTGCAGTGCGCGAGAGGATAGTTATGGCGCATATTTGGATAGTTGAAGACGACGAGGATATTCGCGGAATCGTTTTATACGCATTGCAGTCTGCCGGCTTTGAAGCAAGCGGCTTTGAATGCGGCGACGATTTTTTTGCGGAACTCGAACGCGCGACGCCGGATTTACTCATTCTCGATATTATGTTGCCGGTCGGACGGGCGGATGCCGGTTCGTGCGACCCGGCGACCGGTTTGACTGTTTTGAAAAAATTGCGGCAAATGCCGAATTATCAAACCCTGCCCGTCATCATGCTGACCGCAAAAAACAGCGAGCACGACAAAGTTAAGGGGCTGGATTCGGGCGCGGATGATTATTTAACGAAACCTTTCGGCGTGATGGAGTTAATTTCGCGCATCAAGGCTTTATTGCGCCGAAGCAATCACGCGCCTGCCGACCGGGAAATTCTCGCCTTTCAAAATATTCATATGAATGCGTCGCACCGTGCCGTTACTGTTGACGGCGCGGTTGTTTCGCTGACTTTTAAGGAGTACGAGTTGCTGCATTATCTGATGATTAACGCAAACATCGTGCTGAACCGCGATAAAATTTTGTTGGCCGTGTGGGGTTACGATTACGAAGGCGAAAGCCGCACGTTGGATATGCACATCAAACGATTGCGCCAAAAATTAGGCGAAGCCGGCGCGCATATAAAAACAATCCGCAATGTCGGATATAAAATGGGGGTGTAGAGAGTGTTGAAAAATTACGCTTTCGCATATGCCGCATCTCGGAAAATGACCTGAAGCCGTCATTTTCCTGCGATGCAGGCAGAGCTCAAGCTATTTTTCGACACTCTCGTATAGCTTTGCAAAAACGAATTTTTTTAAATTTTGTCGGATTGGTTTTAATTTGCATCGTGATGTTATCGGTGTCGTTCGGCCTGCTTTTTTTTCGCGCGGCGCAACGCCACGAAATGGCGGCGATTCGCGACAAGGCGCATCTTACGGCCGAACTTCTTAATCAAGGTGCGCAGGGCGCGACGGTCATAAACGGCGGCGATACTCGAATCACAATTATATCCGCGACCGGCGCAACGCTTTCGGACAGTCACGCCGGTGCGGATTTAAGCGTCATTCGCAGCGACCGCGCGGAGTTTATTCAAGCTGTTAATTACGGTTCGGGCGAAGCGATTCGAGCATCCGCAACTTTCGGCGCGGATACATTTTATTACGCAATAAAGCTCGACAACGGCAATGTTTTGCGCCTGTCCCGAACCCTGTACAGCTTGGGCGAAGTTTTTACATCGTCGTTACCGATGCTTGCCGTTGCCGCGATTGCAATTTTGATTCTCGCGTATTTCATTGCCGGGCGATTAACGCGCCTGATTATCAAACCGCTGACGCAGGTTGATTTTGAAAATTCCGTTGCGGATGAAATTCTGTACGAAGAGATTTTTCCCTACGTAAAAAAAATTGAGCATCAAAAAAATGAAATCGCCGACCAACTTGCCGCGCTCCGCAATCGGGCGGAAACAATTGATGCAATCATCGCAAACATGCGCGAGGGAATTATTATGCTCGACGAAAAGGGGTTGGTTCTTGCGGTTAATAAAAGCGTGTCGGATATTTTCGGCAGAACGCAAGATGCGGTAGGGCAAAGCGCAGGGCATATTTATCGCGACCCCGAATTTATGCAGGCTGTAAAACAATGTCTCGACGGCGCGTTTTCGGAAATAAATTTTTCGCGCAACGGCAAATTTTACAATGCGTTTCTCAGCCCGGCGAACAGCGGCGCAATTATTTTCATTTTGGACACAACCGAACAACACAAGGCCGACCGCCAACGCAAAGAATTTACCGCAAATGTTTCGCACGAATTAAAAACGCCGCTTACAACCATTTCGGCGTTATCAGAAATGATGGCAAACGGCATGGCGAAAGCCGAGGATTTTTCCGGGTTTTCGCAAAAAATATCCGACCACACCAAACGCCTTATGAATATCATCGACGACATAATTCGCCTGTCCGAATTTGATGAAAGCAAAGTCGAAAAAAATTTCACGGACTTCGATATTTACGAACTGGCCGAAACGGTTATAACGTCGTTTCGGGATAACGCGAAATTCGTGTCGGTTGAACTCACGGGACAGCGGCTGCAAATAAACGCAAACGCGCATCTGCTTGACGAACTCATTTTTAATTTGCTCGACAACGGAATTAAATATAATAAAAACGGCGGCACGGTTACAATTGATATTCGCGAAGAAAACGGCAAATGCAGAATTTCTGTTGCCGATACGGGCATCGGAATTGCGGCGGAACATCAGGGGCGTGTATTCGAGCGTTTTTATCGCGTTGATGCTTCCCGTTCAAAAAAAACAGGCGGCACAGGATTGGGGCTTTCGATTGTAAAGCACATCGCGGAGCATCACGGCGGAACCGTGATTTTAGAAAGCGAAGCGGGCGTGGGTACAACAATCGTTTGTTATGTCTGAATCACGGAAATCAATTTTCGGGGCTTCGCTCCGCACCCTCTCGCGAACTGCGTTCGCTGGCCGGGCGGCCTGTCGCTCCGCGACACCCGGCTTCGCCGGGGGTCATGCCCCACGAACTTTTTGAAAAAAGTTCGACAAAAACTTTCTTAAAAATCGCGCTTCGCGCGATTTTTTGATAATTTTTGCCCCGCTTTTTTTAAAAAGCGGGTGGGGGTTCGGGGGCGAAGCCCCCGAAAATTGATTTCCGTGTGTCTGAATACAGCGGTTGTTTTTCAGCGCGTTTCGTGGTATGTTAGGCGGGCGTCTGATACCAAGGGGAAACAGGGGGGCAGTTGTGCGTAGTTTTTCATGGATTAAAGATGTTATCATTCAGATTGTGTTCATAAGCGCGGCAATTGTTTTTACGGTAACAATTGCCCATATGTCCATACGGGAACTTTATACCGACTACTACATCGCGCATTCGGAAATTTCCGCCGAAACGCGGGCGCGAAATGCGGAACTCTTGCAGGATGCCCTCGGAGAGTTTGCATTCGAAGCGTTCGCAACGAACGAAACGTCGGATTCTCGCCAATCCCGTTTCGAGGCCTTCAGCGACGAATTAACGGCGGGTGTGTACACATCGCTGTTTCGCGGAATTTTAATCATGGCGGCGGGTTATATATTGTTCGCAATAATCATAAACCTGCGCGAAAAAAACAATCGCTCGGATTCCGACGAAAACGAAGAACCCCCGGAAGGCGAAGCGGTTTCTTCGAATCCGCCGCGACTGTTTATTCAACTGTTTTCAATGATTATGTGCGGGGCGTTGGCGGGCGCATTTCTTTGGTTTCAGTCAAATTTTGACGGCGTTTTGCAAATTGTGCTGATTCTGCTGGGCGGGTTATTTGCGGGGATTGCGTTGGCGCATTTGGTACGTATGATTTTGTGGGTTTTGGGGCGGAGTACCGAAACAAGCTATTCCGCGCAAACCACTCAGTTTTGCATATTTTTGACGGTTTTTTTGTCGCTGTTCAGCCTCTCCATGCACAACGGGTTCAGCGCGTTTGTCGAGGAAAGCATTCTTGAGGATTTGCAAATTAACTCGTTGCTTGCTTCATTGGCGATAAGTCACGGGCACGAGGATATAGCATTCGACTTGGGCGAAAACAGCGAACTTTTTATATACAATCAAATTGACGAGGACGCCGCCGCATCTGATTTGCTCACCGCCGCATGGGTTGAAAGTATTTCCTTGGCGGGTGTTCGCGGCGAATACAAATACGGTGCAACCGCAATTATTGATACCGAAGCGCAAGTTGTGACGGGGGTTTCCGTGGTGCGTAAACCTGCTGCAATTCTGGCCGGTGAGCTTCGTGCCGCAACGCTTGATTTTATGCTTGCGGTTTCCGCGACGGTATTCGCATTTGTTTTTATGTTTGCGGAATTAAACCGGCTTCTGGAATCGCTTAACATTCCCAACAGCAAGCGCGAACGTGACTGGCGATTTGCTGCGGGCGCGAAAAGTCTCAATTTCTTAATCATAATTTGCAAGGGTATTCCTGCATATTTTTTTGTACTTATAATTTTCGGCATTTACGAATATAACCCCGTAAATTGGTTGCCCGGCGAAATTGCACTCATTTTGCCGGTGGCAATTGTACTGCTTATGATGGTTGCGGGCGGGGAAGCGGCCGCGCGTGTTATAAAATTGAAGCCGCGCGCGCTGTCCGTTTTGGGCTGCATCATCGGTGCGGTCGGTTTTTTTGCAATGGGCGTTGCGAATAATTTGATTGTGTGGTTGTTGGTGCTTGCCGTTGCGTATTTGGGCGTTGCGATTGTATACATGGGGGTTCAGCAATTTATTTCGAACGCGGCGAACACAGGGTATCGGGAGTTTCGCACTTTAGGCGAAGAAGCACTTTCCGGCGAATATTTGGGCTGTGCTTCGGGCGCGGTGTTGGGTGCCGTTGTTTTTGACCGGTTCGGGTTATTTGCGGCGTTCGCGCTGTCTGCGGCCGTTATGTTGCTGTTGGCCGGCCTTGTCAGATATATGTTGCCCGCAGGCGAACGCGCCAAACCCGTTAAAAGCGAATACGGGTTTTTTCGCTTTTTTTTCTCTAAACGCATTTTAATGTTCGTGTTGCTTTTGATGGCACCGTTTATGGTGGGCGAGTTTTTTATCAGCCAATTTGCGCCGCTGTATGCGGACACGATTAACCTTTCGCCGGGCGCGGCTTCGTGGACGTATCTTCTGATGACCATGGCGGCGGCTTTTGCCGCACCGTTTGTTGCGCGAACCTTGTTCGGGCGGATAAGCAAAATGACGGTATGTGTTTTGGCAAATTTGCTTTCGGCGTCGGGGTTGGTTTTGTTTTCGGTTATGCCCGGTATTGTTACAATGTATATCGCGTCGGCACTGCTCGGGTTTGCCGTGGGTACCGGCACAAACGTGATTGAAAGCGGTTTCTCCGGTTTGGAAGAATCGCAAAAATACGCAAAAAGCCCCTTTGCGTTCAGAATGTTCGGCGTGTTGTTCGGGCAGTTGGGCGTTGCACTTTTCACTCTTGCACATACATTGTCACCCGGCGGTGAGTACGTACTTATTGTCGCGGGCGTTATAGCCGCGCCGACTTTGCTTTTCTTCTTGTTGTTCAGGAAAACGCGGGAGGTATCGTCGTGAATCTCAAACGGGAAATTTGCAATATAATTCGTGACGACGGTCACAGAAGCCTTGCAAACAGAATTTTCAGTAATTTTATAACCGTTCTTATTGTCGTGAATATTGCCACGGTCTTGCTTGACTTGTTGGAAGTTATTCCCGCGCAATTTGAGCCGGTTTTTTTTTGGCTGGAAGTTGTCACGGTAATTATATTCACGATTGAATACATTTTGCGGCTTTGGACTGCCGATATGTTGTATTCGCAACTGCACCCCTTCCGCGCGCGTTTGAAATACGCTGCCTTGCCGATGTCGATAGTTGACGTTTTAGCGGTTATTCCCTTCTACCTGCCGTTTGCGTTTCCGATAAATATGACAATTTTGCGTTTGCTGCGTTTGTTGCGCCTGTTTCGCGTAATGAAACTTAATCGCTACTCCGATACAAAAACCGCCGAAGTTGTTCTTGCATCAATTTCGGAAGCAATCGTTTTGATTGACACCGGTCATAATTTTATGAGCGGCAACAAAGCCGCGAATGAATTATTCCCGGGGCTCAGCACCATCAAAAAATATACAGCCGTGACTCAAATTGAATCGTGGCCGGAGGAACTCAGCAACATAAGCGAAGGCAACATCGAAGATATCGTGCTGTTTGAAATGAACAACCGATACTACCGAACAAAAATAACTTCCATACACGACCGCGAAAAATTACTGCGATTTATCCTTATAATTCACGATGAAACCGACACGATATTGCAGGAACGCGCGGAAAAAGAGCGCGTGAAAGCCGTGGAAGAACTTGTTACGATAATGAAAAACTACGGCGGCGGCAATTTTGAATGCGAAGCCGGTACACGGGAAGGCGACTGGGCATGGGCAACCGAAGCACTTCACAGCCTGCGCTCGAACATAGTAAACGTACTTAACGAAATCAGCGAGCTTACGGATGCTGTGTCTGCGGGGAATTTTTCCGGCAAAGCGGACGAGTCAAATTTTACGGACAGTTGGGCAAAATTTGTACGCAAGCTGAACGAGTTGATTGAAGCGGTTGAGGTACCGCTTTCCGACATCGAGCAAAATGTTGTTCGAATGTCCGAGGGTGATTTCTCGGTGCTTTCGGGCAATTACAAAGGAAAATTCGGTACGGTAATAAACGCTTGCAACCGCACAAACGAAATAACGCTGTCGTACATCAAAGAAATTGCCGAAGTTTTGGGCAAAATTTCGCGCGGCGACTTAACCGCATCGGTGAAGTTGGATTATATCGGCTCGTACGCGCCCATAAAATCCGCTCTTGATACAATTTTGCGGTCGCTCAACAGCACAATGGCGGATATTCGCGGCGTTACGGAAGAAGTTGCGTCGGGCGCGGAGCAAATATCGTTAAGCGCGACGCAACTTGCGGAAAATTCCGCAAGCCAAAACGCCGCCGTTTCGGAGCTTACCGTCGCAATCGAAAAAATAGACACTCGCGCAAAAGAAAGTGCCGAAAGCGCGACTGATGCAAACAACCGCGCGGAGCGTTCCGCCGCCGCCGCAAAGCTCGGTGAAAACGCAATTCAATCCATGCACGTTTCCATGGACAAAGTGAAAGAGTCGAGCCACGATATTTCCGAACTGAACAAAGTAATCGCGGATATATCGTTCCAAACAACGCTTCTCGCGCTTAACGCTTCAATTGAAGCGGCGCGGGCGGGCGAACAGGGCAAGGGCTTTTCGGTTGTTGCGGAAGAAGTTCGAAACCTTGCGGACAGAAGCCGCGAATCTACGGATTCAAGCACCGAAATTATTCTGGCGAATCGCCAAAGTGCCGAAAGCGCGGCAACCGCCGCAAAAGACGTTACCGATTCGTTCGCAAGCATTGCCGCAAATATTTCAAAAATGTCCGAAATCATCGCAACCATTGCGGAAAAATCCGACGAACAGGCGGAGTCAATTTCTGCGGTAAACGCGGGCATAAGCGAAATTTCGGAAGTTATACAACAAAATTCCGCGTCGGCGGAAGAATCCGCTTCCGCATCGTTAGGGCTCAGTCAACAAGCCGAAATGTTGCGGCAGTTGGTGTCATTTTTCAAATTGAGGGGTGCGTAAAAAATGTTCAAAGCCATTAAAAAAATCGCGAAGTGTTGGGTTTACAGTTGGCGCGGTGCGCCGCTTGACGCCGCCGAACCCGTAAAAAAGGACGATGAGGATAAAAAGCGCAAGTTTTTTTCCGTTTTTAATTCGTCGTTTTCATCCGGGGCGGCGGGCATTACGTTGCTGCTTATTCTCGTGACAACGGGCGTCGGAATTTTTTCCGTTATGTTCGATACCGTCATAGATGAGGATTCGCTGCTGTTCATACGGGTGAACCGCGCGGATGTTGTTCATCGCAGGGGCATTGCGGCAACATTCCTGAGCGGGGACGCGCCCGAGGACACGTACACTCCCGAGCCGACACCGACTCCGTTGCCCACGGCAACGCCGTCGCGGATACCCGTTCCCCTGTATACACCCGCGCCGCCGGGGGTGCTTTTGGTGAATCCTGCGCCGCCGCGTGCGCCGCAATCGTTGAGTCCGCCGCTCGTGAGCGCGCCCGGAACACCGAGCGAACCCGAAACACCGGTCGCGCCGGAAACACCCGAAGTGCCGGCAAACGAACCGAACCCCGCCGACGATAATCCTCCTGTTGAAAATCCTCCGGATGACAATCCCCCGGTCGAACTTCCGCCGGTCGATTACGATACTCCTGATGACCCGCCGAGCGACGACGATGTTCCGGATGACCCCCCGGGTGACGACGATGTTCCGGATGACCCCCCGGTCGATATCGACGTTCCGACGCCCACGCCGACTCCGACGCCCACGCCGACTCCGTCGCCCGCACCGCCGACACCTTCACCTCCGCCGCAGGGCAGCGGCGGTCCCGGACCGCTTCCGACGCCCACGCCTACACCTACCCCCGGCGACAACACGCTTCGTCCCGCGCCGGTTATCACATGGCCTTCGGCGGGCAATATCACCTTCGGGCAGGAGCTGAACGAATCCGTATTGTCGTTCGCGTATAACGCCTACGGTACTTTTGTTTGGGAAAATCCCGCCGAGCAACCGAATGCCGGCGTAAATCAGCCGTTCAAAATGAAATTTATTCCTTCGGCGAATACGATGACATATTTCGAGCCGATAACGCCGGATGAGCAATACGTATATGTTACGGTGCTTCCGCAGCAGCTTGACGCGCCCTCAGATGTCACCTTTACCCGCTACGGCGAAATTTCTTTCACGCCGGGCGCAAACAACGACGATGCCGGCGCGCTTCATTGGTTCGTATTGTATGTAAACGGCGCGCCCGAAACATCGGGTTATATGTCTGATTTTAACTACCTCGCTCAAGCGGACATCGTAAATATGATGCTTAACAATCACATGGGCAATGTGTTTTCAAACGAATGGACAATTGTAATAACAGCGTTTGCGGATGACCCGAATTTCACCGGGACGCCGTCGCATTACCACACGCTTTACAGCGCGCTCTTCTCCGACCGCTACTTTGCGGAATCTTCGGCGAGCGCGCCCGTGTATGTTCACGGGGTATTTCTCGTTATGGTCAACGCACAGCTCGGGGAATCCGTGAACGGCTCAACCGCAACGCCCACTCCGATAGCTCGCGCATTTGACGGCGACACCGTTACTCTTGTCGCCGACCCTTTACCCGGGCGAACCGTTGGTTGGGCGGGTACGGGAACACCTTTCGGAAATGTTCTTGAAATCGAAAATCTTACGGAAACCGTAACCGTAACCGCAACCTTTACAGACAGTGCTGCGGTTTCAACGGTGACATTTGACCTTAACGGCGGAACTCGCATAAGCGGCGGTTTGATTTCGCAAAACGTCGTGTTGGGCGGAAGTGCCGACGAACCGGTCGGAAGAAATCCCGGCTACGTATTAGAAATATGGGAACCCGATGTTTCCGGCAAAACTCCCGACAACATCACGCAAGATGTAACATTTACCGCATTTTGGATTCCCGCGCCGGTAACAGTAAGCACAAACCTCGGTTGGGCTGTTCCGTTTATTTTCCTTGACGATGCGTTGCCCACAACTTTGACGGCGGGCAACCACGAAATTTTAATCAGCGACATGCAAGATGTTTCCGGCGAATTTATATTTCCGGCCGGCGCAAATGTTACGATGGCGGGTGTCGGCAGTATGCAGGAAGTAAATCTTGCGGATAATGCCGGCGCAGCCGCATTTACCGTAGCAAACGGCGCGTCGTTAGAGCTTGTTCAAAACATTTCGCTTGTGGGAAGCCCCGATAATTTCGCGTCCCTGATATGGGTAGACGGCGGAACGTTTACCATGCACGACGCAACAATGATTTCCGGCAACTCCGTTTCCGGAAACGGCGGCGGCGTTTCGCTTCTCGGTGCGAATTCCGTGTTTAACATGCGCGGCGGCTCAATATCGGGCAATAGTGCGCAAAACGGCGGCGGTGTATTTGTAACCGGCGGCGCAACCCTGAATATGAGCGGAATTGCCGCAATTTCCGGCAATGCCGCAAATGACTCGGGCGGCGGCATACGTGCCGACTCGGGCGGAATCGTAAACATCAGCGATTTCATAAGAGTTGCCGGCAATCATGCCGCTGCGGGCGGCGGAGTAAGCGTAAGCGGCGCAACGCTTCGCATGAACGGCGGTCAAATTATCGGCAACACCGCGAGCCTTTCGGGCGGCGGGTTAAGCGTGATAAATTCAACGGTGGAAACAGGCAGCGCGGAAATTGTGGGCCTCGGATACATCGGCGCAAACGAGGTTTCCGCCCCCGGTACCGAAAGCCACTCAGTTTCCGCCGACGCTTGGTTTACCGGCACTTTTGCAAATTTCCCCGGCGGATTTGTTCCCGCACACGGCCCGTTCGGCAATACAAATTACACCGTAACCGTAACAAACGGCTCGGTTTTGAGTCCGGCATATTTTAACGCGCTGTTCCAGCCGCTGTTTTTCCTTCTCGACGACGACGATTTCCTCCTTCTCGGCGAATGCGAATACGATGCGGATTACGACGACGATGACACTTATTTGAACGACCACCAAAAAGAGGAAGATGATATTTACGAGGACAGTTACGCAGAAAACGACGATGACGACGACAGCGACGACGATGATGACAACGACGACGACAATTACTACGACCCGGACGACGCGCCGCAAAAAGAAAAAGACCCGGACGACTACGAACCCGTTCCCGACGACAGCGACGAAGAACCCGACCCGGAAATGGAAACGGATTACGAGCCTTTAACGCCGGATGACATTTGCGAAATAGAAAACGACATGAAAAATCTCGACAACATGACCAACGGTTATTCCGGCAACAACGGCGACAGCACCGACGATACCGACGATACACCCGGCAACGACGACTCGCTCGACACCGACGATACACCCGGCAACGACGACTCAGGTGACAACGCAAACTCGAGCGGCAGCGAAACAGCTCCCGATAACGACAACACGCTTGACGTCGGTAATGACGACAACGACGCATCCGGCACTGACAACACGCTCGACAATGCACCCGCTCTCGACAATGCACCCGCGCCCGACTACACTCCGCTGACCTCGGAAACCATCTCCGAAATAGAAAACGACATGAAAAATCTCGAAAGCATGGCGAACAGCTATAGTGAATCAATTTGATTTGCGTACCGTCGGCGTTAAGTGCATTGTGGTGAGCGACCGGTGTTTTTCGCAGAAAAACACATCGAGCGAACCGCCTACAATGCATAGCCGACGGGACGCTTCCTAATTTGATTCACTGTCTATCCGTGAGCAGGGCGTGTTCTCACTACCGTGAACGCCCGCTTACAAAATAAAAGAGCAAGCCGCCGGGTTTAACCCGTTGGCTTGCTCTTTTAAAATTGGGAACGATTTTTTGCGAGGTCGGGGCAAAACTCCCTATTCCGCGCCGTCGCAACAGCAAGGCACGTGTGCCATTTCGAGGGCGGAAATTACTGCGTGTTGCAAAATTCCGGTTGTTACGGGGTAGTCGGTTTGCGGCGTGATAAACGCAGACTGGTAGCGCAAAACCTCCAGTGCCAAATCTTCCATGCGCGGTTCGAAAAGCGGATAAAACACACGATGTTGCTCCGTCATGTCAGACAAAAATACCGACAAAATTTCGTTTTCGCTTACGGTAACGCGAACATGCAACGGCTCGTCGTTCAAAAGAATCATCGACGAGTACGTGCCGGGTATAAATCGCGACTCCGGTTCGTACTCGCCGCGCCCTCCGGAAAGCAAAAGCACAAGCAACACCACAAGTAACACGATTGCCCCTATTGCAATTGCTCCGATTTTTACCAAGTCCTTCTTATGTAAGACAAAAATTTTTGCACCGCTCATTAGCGCATCCTTTCAGTTTTCATTTGTAAAACATATGAGGGCGCGGTCAAAAATAGAAGCGGAAAAAATCAATTGTGCCGTAAAAATTCAGCGCGAAGCCGAAAATCGCCGCCGAATGGCTCTTTAGCGCGTTGTTGCCGGGGAAATCTTTAAGCAGAAGCATCAGCCCCAAAAATACCGCCGGAAGCACGTCAACCGTGTAACGCGCCCCAAACTGATGCCCGCCGAGGGTTCGGTGAAGCGAAAACAAAAATATATGCACAAGAACCAACACCGGAATCACGAACAGGGGAGGGTGAAAAACAGCGCGAACGTACTTGAGAAGCCCGTTCAGGCTTCGTCGGAAAACGCGCTGAAGCCCGCGATTTCCCGCCTCGCCTTCACGGTTCTCAAGGTCGTTCGCTACAGCGTGAGCTGTGCCGATTCCCCTCGCTGCATACACAACTAAATAAACCGCATAAACGGCAACAATCGGCGACGCAACCCAAAAGGCAAACGCGCCGAACTGCGGCGTATCCAAAATATTAAATCCGGCAAAAAGGCTTTGCAAATTTCCGGGTACGCGCCCGAGATAAAATTGCCCGTGAGGGTCGGCGGTAAATTCGGGCAGAAAATTATGCCCGAACTCAAAAATACTGCCGAAGCGAGCAAAGTTAAGCCACGAAAAAAATGCCCCGAGGGCAATCGCCGGAATCGCATAACGAATCATGCCGAAAATCGTGAGGGCGCGGCGGAAAATCGACGAATCGGGATTTTCGTCGGTGTTTGCGCAGTTTGTCTCCCGCAAATAAATCAGCCACATTACAAGCGGCGCGTAAATCGCGTTAAACGGCCGGCAACCTATTGCCGCGCACATAGCAAACAGCGAAATATATGAATGTGAGTAGCGAACGCCCTTGAGAACCGTGAAGGCGAATCGGGAAATCGCGGGCTTCAGCGCGTTTTCCGACGAAGCCTGAACGGACTTCTCAAGAGTGTTCGCGATGTGATTTTTTGTAAGCGCGAAATAAAATGCAATCAGCGTGAGCAAAAACGCCATATTTTGCGCCAGATACCACACGCCGCCCCAAAGAGACACATGTAAATAATTTGTGCCGAGAATCAAAAACAGCGCGAAAAAAGCCGCTTGCATCCTGTTTCCGTTTGCTTCGAGAAGCAACAGCGCGAGGCGGTAGGCAAAAAATAACGACGCAAACGACATCACAAGCGCGACGGCATGGTCGGGGGTTGCCGTGCCGAAAATCGCAACAAGAGGCAGCATAACAATCGAGGGAAACGGCGGAAAGCTGATGAAATATCGCCCGTTAAATTCCGCAATTTCAAGCCACGAAATATTTTCCACGTCGAGCCGCCCTTCAAGCCAGCTTGCCGCCTGAATCGAGTACGAGTTAAAGTGATTTACCGCAAATGGGCTGAAGCTGCCGGAATGCGCATAAACGGCCGCATAAACCGCCGCCGCCGCCGCAAAAATTAAAATATACGGAATAAATTTTTTCAGGGGAAGTCTTCCTTTCCGCACCCAACGCAAAAACTGCTGTAAAATGCACATTTTCTGCGGATACATTTCCTCTCTGAACAGGAAACATGTGCTTTGCTTTCTCGTATTGTTCTGCGTTTATATCCGTTTCAGCAGTATGCCATATTTTATTAGATTTGGATAGCGGGAACGCGCCCCAGCCACTCGCCCGCAAGAGAACCCTCGTTGTACTTGCATAAGCTCGTTAGAAAAATCCGCAATGCTTGCGACCTCCCGAAAAATAAAATAGCCCGATGGGTAAAAACCCATCAGGCGCACACGCATATCAAGATAATAATATATTTGTAAATTTACAGTAGATGCG
>Ga0123355_10005797_pt1 | contig 18163 bp, 16 predicted proteins | sample TergutEmb28metaG_3_FD_89872 | JGI IMG/M metagenome (GOLD analysis project Ga0123355, IMG submission 89872) | Embiratermes neotenicus P1 segment gut microbial communities from Petit-Saut dam, French Guiana - Emb289 P1 | ecosystem: Host-associated > Arthropoda: Insects > Digestive system > Gut ... | reverse complement strand
TAGTCTACAACGCAACCCTACCATCCCCAAAAGTAGGCAATTTCGACACAGAACTAACCGAAGAATTCTTCCGCGCACTGGCTCATAACGCTGGCATAACCCTACACATTAACCTCACCTACGGCACCAACACCCACCACATAATAGAAGCAATGTTCAAAGCCCTAGGCTGTGCACTAGGCCAAGCAATAAAAAAAACCGACACAAACATAATTTCATCAACCAAAGGGGTGTTGGTGTGAATGTTGCGTAGCAACTTTCACTGCCAGTGTTGTACAAAACCTTAGAATGGAGACTATAATGCTAATAATCCCGGCAATAGACCTACAAAACGGCCAAGCCGTAAGGCTACTAAAAGGCGACTACAACGAAAAAACAGTTTACAGCCACGACCCAGTTAAGGTAGCAAAAGACTTCGAAGCCATGGGCGCAAAATACCTACATGTGGTAGACCTAGACGGCGCAAAATCCGGCAACACGGTAAACCTAGAAACCATCCGCCAAATACATGCGGCAATAAAAATCTCAATGCAACTAGGCGGCGGCATAAGAAACGCCGAAATAGTAGACATGTACCTTAACGATGTTGGTATAGACCGTGTAATACTAGGTACAATAGCAGTCTCAAACCCAGAGTTCGTATGGGAAATGGTGCAAACCCACGGCCCCGAGCGTATTGTTGTGGGCGTAGACGTACGCTTCATGCCAGACACAACATGGGCCACCCCAGAAACCAAAGCCCCAATAAGCGGCTTTGTGGCAACCGGTGGCTGGACAAAAGACAGCACAGTAAACTACCTAGGCTTCATAGACGACCTAAAAGCAATGGGTGTGCAGTATCTGGTAGTAACAGATATCTCCCGTGACGGCACCCTAACCTCCCCAAACTGGGATATGTACGAAAAAATCCGCGGCATAAACATAGTAGTCTCCGGCGGCGTAGCCAGTGAAGCAGACATAGAAAAAGCCGCAAAATACTACGGCATAATAGTAGGCAAAGCCCACTATGAGGGAAAGGTGGACTTAAAAAAGTGCTTCCAGAGTCAATAACCGGGCTAATCCCCGCCATAGTGCAAGACTACTACACAGGCCGTGTGCTAATGCTTGCGTATGTAAACCAAGAAAGCTATAACTTCATGCTCGAAAAACGCGAAACATGTTTCTGGTCACGCTCCCGCCAAGAGTTATGGCACAAGGGCGCAACATCCGGCAACGTGCAAAAAATCATGCACATGGCCATGGACTGTGATAGCGACACCCTGCTAATCCAAGTAGAGCAAACAGGCAACGCGTGTCACACAGGCAGTTATAGCTGTTTCGGCTACGAAGCCGGAACTTTCAACGCAATAGAAGATGACTTCGAAACAATATCATACCGCAAGCAATACCCAAAAGAAGGCTCATACACCAACTACCTACTGGAAAAAGGCGTAGATAAAATTTGCAAAAAAATAGGCGAGGAAGCGGCAGAAACAATAATAGCCGCAAAAAACGCCAACAAAGCCGAGCTAACCGCCGAAATAGCAGACTTGACATATCACGTACTGGTGTTAATGTTAACCCAGGGGCTAAACCCCACAGACATACTAAAGGAAATTAAAAAAAGAGGTGCAATATGATAACCATAGCAGACGTAAAAAAGAACGAAAAAATCAAAACCTACATCCAAAAAGCCGATGAAACCCTAGGCGTACTAGGCTACACAGACCATGGCCTATTCCACTCCACAAAAGTAGCCAACGAAGCCCGCGACATCCTAAAAACCATGGGCTACCCAGAACGTGACGCAGAACTGGCATGGATAGCCGGATACTTACACGACATTGGCAACGTAGTAAACCGCACAGCCCATGCCCAAAGCGGCGCAATCCTAGCCTTTCGCCTGCTGGAGGATATGAACTCAAACCCGGAAGATACCTCCACAATAATAACCGCCATAGGCAACCATGACGAAAACACCTCCCGCCCGGTTAACCCGATATGTGCCGCCGTGGTACTGGCCGATAAATGCGATGTAAGATACAGCCGTGTAAGGAACCAAGACCCTACTACTTTCGATATCCATGACCGGGTAAACTTCGCGGTAAAGCAATCCTCCCTAACCATATCAGAAGATAAAACGGTTATCACGCTGGATATGACAATAGACACCACCCAATGCGCGGTGATGGATTATTTCGAGATTTTCTTATCTCGTATGTCGCTATGCCGTAAGGCCGCTGATAGTATAAAACTGCGTTTTGCGTTGGTGGTAAACGGCCAGCATTTGCTGTAAGTCTTACAGTTAGGATTACAAAATATGGGCACTTTCGCTATGACTTTGATACAATGCACAAAGTGCATCAAAGTCATAGCAAAAGTGCCCATATTAACGATAGCTGTGACACAATCACTACCGACGAATAGCAGCACACTGTTTTTATTATTTCGATAAAATTTTTATTGCTTGTTCGGCTATTTCAAGCATTTTTAAATGGGTTTTCTTTATATTCTCAATTGCTGATACAGTTTTTTTGCCAAAATCCGCCGGTGGTAAACCGACACCCAGTTCATCACTTCTATTAAAGGCGTACTTACTAAGAGGAGCTATGCATTCATGTAGCTTTTCCAACAATTTTGGTAATTCCGGATATTGCTCTATGTCGTAAAATTTCGGCAGATTTTTAAGTGCGGAACTGAAAATATGACAGTGGAATTGATTAGTTAACGTTTCTGTTATACGTTTTTTTAACGTATCCAAATCATCTGCGTTCATTTTTCCGAAATTTTCATCTGTAGGGTTTACGAATATTGTATTTACTTGGTTAATACCGTCATCCCATATTTTTTCGTTAAAGGTGCTTTCGATAGCCTGCTTTATGCGTTCAAACCCATCTTTCAACGTATAACGCGGGGTAACTTTATTATCTATTGTATATATTGTGTTAATTTCGTTACATGACAAGGTATCCATGAGTTTTTCCTGAGTGTCTTTGCCTTGGTCTGTGTGGTAGTAGTGGCTTATAAATGTATCTCCGTCGTAGCCGGTGATAACAGAAAATGATTTATCGTTGGTTGCAAGGTCTGCTAAAACAGGCTTTCCGGAGTCGATGGCTGTAATAACTTCTTTTTTGAACATGGTTGCATCAGTAATTTTTTGATATTCGTAACCTGCAAAGCCGAATATAAAATCTACAGTGTAATCTGTACCGCATTTGCCTGACCAATTGCCAACACTGCTGTTGTCGCCTATCAATGCCGCCATGTCTGTCATAACACCGTCAAAGCGCCAATACAGGGAACTCTTTCCGCACATTGTATCGAATATTGCAAAATATGCGGATTGCGGGTCACGTGGACAAGCGCATCCGAAGCACATTTTTTTGCCACATTTTTTTGGTAATTCGGCAAAAATATTTTCGAGGTATACATAAACGCCTGCAAAGCAGTTTGGGAAACTGCGCCCCATAAGATTTGAAAATTGGATATTGAACTCAAGTGAATTTTTCATGACTGGTTTTCCTCCACGATATAAATTTTTTCACAACTGTTCATTAAACTGCAACATCTCTATTATAAAACATCACGTGCCTTTTTTTCTAGTTCTAATAACCGCTTCAATCCTTTAATCGTTGCTTCATCAGGATTCCAAACTGTCATCCCAAAACTGTCACAATTATATATTATTTCCTTATCAAGAACAACTATATTTTTACCTGGAGCACAAGATTTGTTAGGTTTACAACCTGGAGCTTTAGCCATTTTATAGTATGGGCTTCTTTCCCCATATACACAATATGTTGCGTTAGTCCATATAATATCTTGTAAATTTTCGTTAAATATGGACTCTTTATATGTTTCCATATTGGAAAGGCGCGGAACGATATACCAGCAGGGGTGCTTATTCGAGCGAGGGTCTTTATAATAATGCCTGTAGCCACTTCCGCTACTTTGTGTTATTACAACCCTACATATGGGCTTACCCTTATAGTTGGCTTCCCATTTAAGCTCGCTCCATATTTTTAACATATTACCAAACCGTAGCGGCATTTTATTGCCCTTCATATGTTCAACAAAGTCTAATGCCGCTATTTTCAAAGTATTATCTAAGTTGTCGGTAATCACATCTTCTATTAGAGGTTTATCTTTCTGTTGCTCTCTTATTAGTAACGCGTTTTTGAAATCCTGCATAATTCAAATCCTCCAGACAGATAAATATTTAACTCAAATGAGAATTCCATTGGTCAGTTTTCAACATCTGTTTACGGATAGCGGGCATATGTTTTTCTGTAAGAATTTTAAATAACTTCATGATGTTTGCCAACTTTTCGGCATTGGGGCTATAAAACACTAGGGGTTGATGGCAAAGCCTTTCGTACCTTTTGCCGAAAATAGTTTCACTGTACCTGCCGTCATATCCACCACATTTTTTCCAACCGTCATGGCATTCGCTTTGTTTGCAGTAGTTTAGATGCTCCAATATAAACTCTTTTAAACCTTGCGTATCTCCACTTTCAAAATCGCAATATTTTGTTTCAAAATCACAGTGCTTAATAAAAATTGTCCAGGTGGTGGCTTGTTTGTAATGGACTTGTAGAAAGCCTAAACTACGCCCGTCAACGCCGCCGATAGCCCAGCCGTCTACGTTTTTGTTGGAATTAATAGGCAAGTCGTTTTCGTAACAAAAACGTATAAAGTTCATTATGTTTCGTAGCTCGTCACCTTCAAGCTTTTCGTTAATACGCTCAATTAGAGGCTGATTATCTAAGTACGCTAATGTTGTGTTTAATACAATGCCCTCTTTTTGCAAAATTTTCTCAAACTGATTAATAGCAACCATGTCATTCTCCATAGCCTTTTGCCCTTCATCAGCAAGAATTTTGCGCCCTTCAAATGAGCGGAACTGCTCAATGCCTGCACTCCCCCTCCAATCCCCTTGTGTCCACAAAAAGCCAGCATAGTTTGCACAAGCATCTAACGCCGTAACAGCAATAAGTAGTTCTTCTCGCCACATGGTATAACGCTCTGCCAATGAGCGGTAAAACTGCAATGACTCGTTTCTGGCCCAAATTTGACAAAGGCCGTCCATATAAATGCCTAATCGTTTGCTAACTTCGTTTTCATCAATGGCTGAAAAATCACTGTGTTTCAAGTCATGTAAATACGCTTGCCATGCCGCAAATCCGACTTTTTTATTACATATGTCATCCTTTTTATGAGCGCGTGATACAATAAGTTTAAAAAGGTCTATTAGCCGCTCACGTTCGGGTGCAGTTTCGCATTTCTCTTTTAACAAGATGTACCCTGTCATGGTATCTTCCCAATTATCATATACATTTGTCTCGGAATCTACATGAACGCCACTTGTCTCGACGGCTTCTTTTACAATGAGTTTTTGCCCATCGCTTTCATAGCCGATTACCATATTAAGGCGATGGCACTGCAAGGTTTGGAAAAGAATAGGATAGCCCCTGTCTATGGCATTAACAAAATCATTACGCATTTGCTCGTTGTCCATGTTCAGCGGAGTGCCATTTTTGTCACGGTGTACGGTAATATATTTCGCTACCCAGCCAATGGTTTGCAATAACCGTATTTCGGCTTCAAACGGCGTTTCATTTATGCTATCCATAACTTCATTGCCGCCGGCCCATTTACCCGGTGTCCAAACAAAGCGGTTAGCCATGCCGCTGTACACTGCCAGTTCTGCCTTTTCAACAGTTTCGCCTGCAATTTCGAAAATTGCCTTTAAAAGGTTAAACCCGTAGTCCACTTCGTTACCGTAGTTGTCAATCACCGGAACGTTAGGGATGATTTTTCTGCTCATGTTAAAGCCTCCACGTATGTTAACATTTATAGAAATGGGTGCGAAAAATGATGCGTTTGATTTTCTACGCACGATATCAGAAGGTGTTGCATTGTGGAAACGAGAAAAGGCTTTGGTAAAGCTCTCGGCGGTTTCATAACCAAACCTAAGCGCAATATCCAAAACCTTTTCCTGGGAGATTAATAATTCTTGTGCCGCCAGCGATAATCGCCTTGCCCGGATATATTCTCCAACTGTCATGCCTGTGACAATTGAAAAAATACGCTGAAAATTGGCAGACGATGAGTTGGCGTTCTTGGCAATTACCTCAATGTCCAGTTGTGTAAGTAACCTATCTTCAATAAACCTGATGGCATTTTGCATTTCTTTAATCCAATACATTAATTGCATCCTCCAATCTGTAGCGGGCTAAGTCGCTATTTGCAAGGATACCATATGCATTAAAATGTGTCCTGTCTATTAATGCTCGATTTTGTCCGATTTATTTGCGTGCGTTGTCGCTTCCAATTTTCTTATAAATTTATACTTCCTACCGCAATAGAAGCCTTACTATTTCCAAGAGTCACGAACAAAATGCTCAACATGGGGAGAAAGATTGCCTATTTTATCCTTAGCAAAATCGGGGTAAACGGTAATATTCTGCATATCGCGGGCCGCAACCCACTGTAATGACACACTACTGTTATCATTTGAAGCCTCTGCAAAATTGTCTGGCAAAGCATCACTGTCCACCAGCGAAACAATATAATAGAAGGTGATGTTATGTGCTTTTTTATTTCCCCAGTTCCAGAAATTTTCTTCAACCCAGAGCAATCGCTCGCATACGATATCAACGCCTATTTCTTCCTTAAACTCCCTAACAAGCGTTTTTTCTGATGCCTCACCAAAATTTACATGCCCCCCAGGGAATGCGTACTCGTCCTCGACTCTTTGTAAAAAACCTTATTATCCCTAATTAGCACGCCAGCCACACGAAAATGGCATATGCTTTTCTCGTCAGAAAAAATCCAGTCTTTGGGCATTTTATTAAGCAACTCCTGTCTTTTTGAAGGCAATTATAGCATATATAAATATGCAAAAACTTGACTAACCTCCCAAAACCCGATATATTACCTGCGATAACTTCGAACTTTAAGGAGAAGAACATGTACCTAACCCTCGTTTTTGCTCTGTACATTCCATTAAAAGGCGGAACGTCGTACAGAGCATAATATAGGTTTCGCCGGTTTATTAGCAAAGCTGGTTGCACATATCGCAACTGGTTTAGTTTGCTATGAAACCGGCACAGGCACACGAAATCTTTTAGGCTATGAGCGTTTTGCTCATGGCCTTTTTTAATGCATTCAAGGCTTGTCATTGCGAGCGAAGCGAAGCAATCCAAAATTTCCGAGAATCATTAGCTTCGGCTGGATTGCTTCGTCACTTCGTTCCTCGCAATGACGGGGTATTTCAGCGCAGTTATAACAACAGGAAATGATGAATCAAAGGAGAGATTACCATGAGTTTACTAAAAGTATCAAACATGACCCATTCATACGGCGATAACACCCTACTACAAGGCATAAGCTTCGACCTATATGAAGGCGAAAAAATGGGCCTAGTCGGCCTTAACGGCTCAGGCAAAAGTACAATGCTAAAAATCCTAACCGGCGAAATAATCCACGAAACCGGCAACATAAGCTGGCGGCCAAAAGCCTCAATAGGCTATCTAGACCAATACCGCGAGCTAGACCAGGGCCTTACAATAAGAGAATACCTACAACAAGCCTTCGCAAACCTATACGAAATAGAAGCCAAATACAACGCCATAAACGATGAACTGGCCCTATCCTCAAACCAAAAGCAAATAGAGCAATCCGCCAGTTACCTGGAAACACTACTAATCAGCGGCTTCTACGAACTAGACAGCCACATAGACCGCGTAGCCGCGGGCCTAGGTGTAACACAATTAGGCATGGAAACGGAAGTCTCTAAGCTAAGCGGTGGCCAGCGCGCAAAAGTAATACTGGCAAAGCTACTACTAGAACGCCCAGACGTTCTAATAATGGACGAGCCAACAAACTTCCTAGACAAATCTCATATAGAGTGGCTAACCCAGTTTTTACAAGATTTCAAAGGCGCATTCATAGTGGTAAGCCACCACTTCGATTTTCTGGACGCAATAACAAACTGCGTATGCGAAATAGAGTTCCAATCCGTAACAAAATACAAAGGAAACATGACAGCCTACCTAGGAAGCAAAGACATGCGCCGCCAGCAATACATCAAAAACTATATGTCGCAAAAAAAGTGGATAGAAAAAACAGAAGACTATATAATCCGCAACAAAGCCCGTGCCTCCACAGCAAGCATGGCAAGAAGCCGCCAAAAAATGCTAAACCGTGTAGAGCGGCTGGCACCCCCAAAAGAGAACCTGCGGCCAAATTTCAAGTTCAAAAGTGCCCCACTAGGAAGCCGATATGTGCTGGAAGCAAACAAGCTGGTAATTGGCTACACATACCCACTTTTACCGGCAACCACGTTTAAACTGGAATGGGGTGCAAAAATGGCGATTACAGGCTTTAACGGCGTAGGCAAAACCACGCTGGTTAAAACCCTATTGCAAGAAATCCCGGCCCTGGCAGGCAACTCCCATTTTCACGATAAGGCACTGGTAGGATACTTCCAACAAGAATACGCCTGGGGCGAGGACACACCTTACAGCTATATAGCAAACCTCTTCCCGCAAATGACAAAAAAAGAGGTATACGCCGCACTTGCACAGTCCGGTATTGGCGGTAAACACATCCTTCAACGCCTAACAACCCTATCCGGCGGCGAGCAAGCTAAAGTAAGAATCTGCCATTTATCACTAACCAAGCATAACATGCTAATACTCGACGAACCCACAAACCACCTAGACGTAACAGCAAAAAACATCCTACGCAAAGCCTTGATTGAGTACAGCGGCAGTGTAATAGTAATTTCCCATGAGAAAAGTTTTAGTGATGGCTTTGTGGATACGACACTGGAGTTGGCATAAGATATAGGCAATGTAATTTTTACATCTAAGGGATTAATACCGTAATAACACAACACTCGTAAAGGGCACTGATAACAGTACCCTTTACGAGCGTTAAAACTAATACATATTAATTTCGATTATATTATAGTTATTTCATAGCCCTACGGGTTGGTGTAGGTGCACTATAATTTACAGAATCGGTATTTGCTATTGGATCTACATAATTATTATCTTCAGCTTCGTTATAATCATGGATATTGTCATAATCATTATAGTCATAGCCTAAGCTAGTGGGTATTGGGCTTGCAGCCGGTTCGGCTGTCGGTACTGGCTGGTTACGGTTAGTGCGGGTACGGGCCGGGGCTTGTGGAGTTGGCTCCGGCATAGTTGGTGCTTCGTCGTTTGTTTTATTGCGTTTGAAAAAGGCGTAATCTTTACCATCATCAGATGAGTTAACGGGTACTGTATGGTTTAAAGCGGTTGCTGAACCATCGAACCTATTATATGCAATGCCGCCATGTGGGCTGTTGGCATCGTTATTACTCATATAAAAGCCAGGGCCTAAGTTCATGCTGTTGTTAATGCCGCGGTGGGCTAGGTTAAAGTCATTGATATTTACGTTATGAGGGCGGCGTGCACTGTGAAGCCTACGGCTTGTGCTGTTTGTACCGGTGGTACGTGAAGCGGTGCGTCTGGCACTGCGGTTTTGGCTTATTTGGCCAACGCGGTTAATATTACGTGTGGCGCTTCTGTTAACTACTGGGTTTGCGTTCATGATTGGTGTTGCATTTGCAATGTTATCGTTTCTTAAATGTTCGTTTCTGGTGTTTTGGTGAAGGTTGCGTGCTCTTTCTGCGCGTGCGGAAAGCCTACGTTGGCCTTGGGTATTGGTTACAGTCCTAGACCGTACTGGTGTTGAATGGGTTACTGTACCGGTGGTATTGGTATTGTGTAACATATGCTGGGTAGAAGTACCACGGGTTACGGCTTTATGCGCTACCGGTGCTACGGTTGGCCTGGCAGTGGTTGCAGGTTTTACTGTGGTGTTGTGGTTAACTTGGGTGTTGCGTGTGGTGCTACGTGTTGGTTGAACTGCTTTGGTTGCCTTATGCGTTGGGTTAACTGTTTTTGCAGTGGTATTGTGGGCTACATTGGTATTGCGAGCTACGTTAGTTATAGTGTTTCTTTTGATACCGGTGCTACGGGTGACACCAGCTTTATGGGCTGTAGCTTTACGACCTGTGTTAGCTGTGCGGTTATGAGTAGTTGCTTTTCTAACTGGTGTGCTTCTTACAACGCGGTTATTTATATTAGCGGCATTGTTTTGTGCTGTATTGTTTACACGAGTCCTTGCACGCATACCTAAATCGTATCCGCCATATTCGCCGTCCATGCCATGTGCATAATCGCTACCATAATGGTCATATCCAAACGTATGCCCAACACGGCCACGGTTTAACGTACTACTGCTACGGTTAGGAGTTGTGTTGCGTGTAACGCCACTGTTTAAGCCGTGATGCCGATAGTTACCAACACCATCAACTACACCAGGATGCGCAACGTGGTTATAGTGCCTGACTCTGGATCTTGAAGTATTTCTGGCGTTGGTTGCGCCGTCATTACGCGTGGCCCTTCTAAAACCACGGGTAAAGCCACGTACCGTGCGTTCCCCAGTGTTACGTGCACGTGTTAGGCCATATGAGTCGGTTCTACGGTTAACGGCATCAACAACACGTTGGCCGTTTCTGTTGCCTTGATTAGTTTCCGGCACATTACTAGAACAACCAGTCACTGCTATCATACCGGCTACCATACCGGTTACAATAATCCTTCTCCAATTCTTCATTACATAATCCCCCTATATTAATAAAAAATCGCAGGCATTCCGTTTTCCAATTAAGAATGCCTAAGCGACTCTTAACTCGACCACGAACAATTACCCTGCGATTCTAGTGTAAGCAGTTTCAGTTTAAAAATACTGTATTACCTTTGGCAGTGAAACAAGTTATTGGGTGGGCTAAGGTTAAAAGAATAATAAAAGAACTTTAAACCATGGGGCTCTGCCCCAAACCCCGCAAGCTTTTTGAAAAAAGCTTGAGCAAAAACTTTAATATAAAACCGCGCTTTGCGCGGTTTTGGGATTTTTATTATGAAAGCCACTGCAAGCGTTTTTGTGCGTCCGCTAATGCGCTTTCATTGCGGATTGATGCGATGTACTTCTTTATTTTCTCTTTTTCGCTGGCTACGTATGCTAGAAAATCTTTACTGGCTTCTTCAATGAGATATTTGCCCAGGAAATATTCCCGTTCGCTCCAGGTTGTAACTTCACCGGTATACCGGGCCGCTAGTACCACGTAAAAGTGCTCTTTGCCGCTTACTATCTCATGTGCCAGCCGTTCGCCTTCAATTTCAAACCCGGCTTCGTGCAGGCTTTTGCGTAATAAAGCGGTGTCATGTTGTGGTTGTAAAACCAGCCGCTTTGCCAACTGCGCTTGCTTTATTCCTTCTAATATAATATTCCGAATACGCATGCCGCCCATCCCGGCAATAACTATATAATCGCTTTCGCCTGGAATAAGTGGTACTAGCCCATCGCCAAGCCGTGTCTCAATTTTATCCGCAAGTTCCGCATCCCGGATATTTTCTACCGCTATAGCAAGCGGACCGGGATGCAAATCACACGCGATTGCCCTGCTACATACACCGTGCCGAATAGCCGCAATAGGCAAATATGCATGGTCTGTGCCTATATCAGCCAAAACGCCACTTTTACGCGTATGTAAAGACCGGCAAAAACCCAGCACAGCCTGCAACCTTGGCGATAAACCTTGCATTAATCCAGATAATCCTTTAGTTTTTTACTACGGCTTGGGTGACGTAATTTACGCAAGGCTTTGGCTTCTATCTGCCTTATTCTTTCGCGGGTTACGTTAAATTCCTTGCCTACTTCTTCTAGTGTACGTGCGCGGCCATCGTCTAAACCGAAGCGTAGCCTTAGTACTTTTTCTTCCCGGTCGGTTAAGGTGTCCAGCACGTCTATCAATTGCTCTTTTAGTAATGTAAAAGCCGCCGCTTCCGCGGGGGCGGGGATATCGTCATCCGGGATGAAATCACCCAAATGGCTATCTTCTTCTTCACCTATTGGCGTTTCTAGTGAAACTGGCTCTTGGCCTATTTTTAGAATTTCACGGACCTTGTCAACCGGCATTTGCATTTCTTTTGCCAGTTCGTCTGGTGTAGGGTCGCGGCCCAGCTCTTGCAATAGTTGCCTGGAAACACGGATTAACTTGTTAATAGTCTCAACCATATGCACAGGAATGCGAATTGTACGCGCCTGGTCTGCGATGGCTCTTGTTATGGCTTGCCTTATCCACCATGTTGCGTAGGTACTAAACTTATAGCCCTTAGTATAGTCAAATTTTTCTACAGCTTTAATAAGCCCAAGATTGCCCTCTTGGATTAAGTCCAGAAACAGCATTCCACGGCCAACATACCGCTTTGCTATGCTTACAACTAAACGCAAATTAGCCTCAGCTAAACGCTGGCGGGCTTCTTCTTCGCCTGCTTCCATGCGCTTTGCTAGGTCTATTTCTTCCTCGGCGGTTAGTAGCGGCACTTTCCCGATTTCCTTTAGGTACATACGTACGTGGTCGTCGATGTTTATAGCACCTTCTACGGCAGAAAGGTCAATTTCCTTTTCCTTTTCGACCTCAGGCTCCATGCCGGTGATTAGCTCTATGCCTTGGCTTTCTAACCATTCGTAGACCTTTTCGGCCTGGTCTGGGTCAAGGTCGATATCACCTAGAAAGTCCATTACTTCTTTGTGGTCCAGGGTGTTTTTCTTCTTTTTGCCAATGTCCATCAGCTCTTGCAGTCTCAACATTAACAAAGGGTCTTCAAAGGATTTCAAAGAACACCATTCCTCTCGTGTCGCTATTATTCTAACCATCGCTCATGGTTATATACAGCGAGGATAGATTTCTTTTAGTTAAAAACAGGTTATTTACCGCGTTTAAGTCGTTTTTTTGCATTAATGTATCCATTTCGGTAGAAAACCATGCGCGTTTTATTATGGAAGCCATTTCGTTTAAAGCTTTTTCTATGTCCAAATCTGATTTATACAGGGTTTCATCGGCAAAAATCTCGGATACTTTCTGCTGGTCCTCTAATATTTCAAAATGGGCGATTATATCTGCCGGGGGCATTTGCCGCTTGTTTTCTGCGTTTTTGAAGGCTAAAACTAATAGTTGAGAATATGTTTCATCGCATAACTCGTCCGGGCTTAAGTAGTTGCTTTTGGATAGGGCACTTGCTGCTTGGGTGTTGGTTAGTATTAGGCTTAGTAGGCCCTTGCGGGCTTCGCGTAGGCCCTTTTCTTCGGTGGTTGTACGCGCTCTTGGGCGGGTGCGGGTGGAGATTATTAGGGGTTGCCCGTCCTCGGATTTTACTTGATTGGAACGTTGTTTTTGTACTTCGGCTAGGATTGCGCTTGGGGCTATGCCGGAAATTTCAGATATTTCTTGGGCATATGCATCTGTTTCTATTGCACTGGTTAGGTTGGTTAGTAGGCTTGCAGCTTCTTCTGTGAAACGTATGCGTTGGTTTGTTTCGCTTTCGTTGTCTAGTGCGTGACGCTTTTTTAGAAGGCCGACCTTGAATGCCACATGATTTTTTGCGGTGGACAGTAGGCTTCTAAAACTATCTGGGCCGTGTAGTTGGATATAGTCGTCTGGGTCTTTTGCGCCGGTTTCTGGGGAGAATTGTAGGACTTTAACGTTTAGGCCGCCGGATAGCAGTTCGGGGATAGCTTTTTCTGCTGCGCGGGTTCCGGCTTCATCGCTGTCTAGTAATAGGGTTGCGGTGTGTATGTTTGCCCGTTTTAGCAGGCGCACGTGTTCACCGGTTAGGGCTGTGCCTAGTACGCCTACTGTGTTTGTGAAGCCTGCTTGGTGAAGGGCTAGTACGTCCATGTAGCCTTCTACTATTATCATTTCGCTTGCGCGGGCTTTTCTGGCTAGGTTTAGGCCGTATAGCTGGCGGCTTTTATTATATAGCGGGGTGTCGGGGGAGTTGATGTACTTGGCTTCGCCGTCTTCGCCACCTGGTAGGCTACGCCCACCAAAGCCTACTATGCGGCCGGTGGATTCTATTATTGGAAACATTAGCCGCCTTCTAAAACGGTCGTAGTATCTGGATTGGTTTTTCTGGCTTTGGGCGGCTAGCCCTGCTGTGGCCAGTTCTGGGCCTGATGCTGATAAGTGTGCCATTAGGCCATCCCAACCGGGGGGGGCCAGTCCTAGGCCGAAGCGTTTTTGTAGGGAGATATGTACTCCTCTGTCTTTTAGGTAGTTGCGGGCTAGCTCGGCTTCCGGGGTGTTTTGCTGTAGTTGGTCGTAGTAATAACGGGCGGCTTCTTTGTTTAGCTCGGCTGTACGTTCGCGTTCTCTTGCACGGATTTGGGCGTTTTGGGAAGTTTTTGCATCTGGTAGGTTGTAGTTTGCCCTGTCGGCTAGTAGTTTTAGCGCATCTAGGAAGTCCATATTTTCTAGGCGCATTATAAAGCTGATTACGTTTCCACCAGCGTGACAGCCGAAGCAGTAGAACATTTGCAGTTCGCCATTTACGCAGAATGAAGGGGATTTTTCGCTGTGGAAGGGGCATAGGCCGAAGTGCCTGCCGCCTCTTAGGCGTAGTTGCACGTATGAGCCTATTACGTCTACTATATCGTTAAGGGTGCGTACGTCTTGGATTACTTCTTGGGGATAATGCATGGAGGATGCCTCCTAACTTAACATTAGCCTCGCCATAAGGCATGGACAAATTTCGTAGGGGCAACATTCTGCCGCCCTTACGAAAACATTACATCCTTCTTATCACATATCAATATATTAGCGGATTCACGAATACCACATTCATCAAAATACATATCTTCCATAGGAATCCACTTGTTTAAATACATCGCTGCTATTTTTTCGCTGTTGCGTGTCTCTATTCTGGATTTTTGTTCTGCTGATTGTATATCTAAAAATACACGAATGTCCATATAATTGCCTAGCACTGGGTGGAGGCTATAAACACCTTCTACAATGCGCCAGGGGTAGGGGAGGGCTTTTGCCGGGGTATCGCTGTACTCCATACTGTTACAATCGAACTTGCGATATTTAAACTCGTTGTTGCTTCGTAAATATGGCAGTATTTCCTGGGCAAAACGCTCGTGGTGTATATTTCCACCGGGCTTGTCCAGTCTTTCCGCTGTTCTTAGCTCGGGCGGTAGGAAAAAATCATCCATTGGTATTACCCCTGCCGGGATAATTTCTTGTAAGTAACCGGCTAGTGTCGTCTTGCCGGAGGCGGCACGTCCGTCTATAGCTATTATGCCTTCGGTGCGCCCTGACATTGCCTCAAAAATTGGGAGTGCTTTTGCCGCTTGGCCCGATAGGATGCGATAAGCTGGTTTTTCATTTTCCCGATATGCCGCGCTGTGGCGTACTGGGGGGAAATTAGTTCCGGTGCTTTCACCTTGCACGTATTCGTTTATATACTCTATCCACTGGGGATATGAAAATAGCAATATGTTTGTTTTGATTAGTTCATCCGCTTGGGATATATAGCTTGTGAATACCTTATTATCCTTATTTGGCATATCTCCTGTGGCTTTTGCAAATAATTTCCATAGCCACGCTGGGTCAAGCTTTAGCCTTTTCCACGCAGATAGGTTTACTCGGCACACGGTTGGTGCAATAAACTCCGCAAGGGGTTTACTATCTATGGGGGTGGCTTCATATTCATCATAGAAATATTGCATGGCCTGGGTATGGTCGCTAAGCAAATGCTCTGCCCCAAAAGCGGCTTGATAGCAAAGCTTCACCACATCTTGCGGTGCAAGTGATGGGTGAATCTTTGCTTCTTCTAATAGATATTTAGTCAAATTAATCATGTGGATTCTACTACTCACACTGTTATTTGTATGGATTTTATTTGATTACTCATGTCAAATCCCCTTAGTGCACTGAGTTTATTAGCTCTTGCATAGTATAAAGACCTGCGGGCTTGTCCTTTATAAACTTTGCCGCGCTTATGGCCCCAACCGCGAATACATCGCGAGAACCGGCTATATGGGTAAACTCTACAACCTCGTTTTGCCCGGCGAATATTATATTATGCTCGCCTACAATGGTGCCGCCTCTTAGGGCGTGTATGCCTATTTCGTTGCGGGTACGCTTGGCTTTCGTTTGGCTTCGGTCGTTTACATAGCGCATTTTACCGCCTAGGGCCTTGTTTGCGGCATCTGCCAGCAGGTAGGCTGTGCCGCTTGGCGCGTCTAGTTTTTGGTTGTGATGCTTTTCTATGATTTCTATGTCAAACCCGGCTTCGAATAGTAGCTTTGTTGCGCGGGTTAGCATGTTTTCTAGTAGGTTTATGCCAAGTGACAGGTTTGCTGATACTAGGATGGGTGTTTTACTTGATGCTTGCTGCACGATGTTTAGAGTGTTTTCTGGTAACCCCGTTGTGCATAGGACTAATGGGAAATGCTTGTTAACACAATATTCCAACAGTGCTTCTATGTCTGCTGTTGCAGTTGGTCGGAAAAAACATATTACAACATCGGCAGGAAGTTGGCACTGGTTAATATCGGTAAATATAGGATAAGACAGGCCGCCACCTGGGGGCATTACATCTACCCCGGCTACTACTTCAACTCCGGGGTTGTCGGCGGCTAAGCGGCAGACGGCACTACCCATGCGCCCTAGGCAACCGCAGAGTATTATTTTTGTCATGTAATCAACCTTTTGTTTGTCAATTACCGTTTGGTTTCGTAGGGGCGGTAGAATGCCGCCCCTACGAAACCACATCGGTTATGTTTTAATGTTTGGGCAATAACCCATACTTGACCATTTCGCATTTAAGCTTTTCATGCAAGCTATCATCTACTGTGGTTAGTGGCAAGCGGCAATTACCCGCTTCAAACTCCATCATATTAAGCGCGGCCTTTATCGGCATTGGGTTAACATCGGCAAACAAGCATCTTACAAGCGGTAAAATTCCCAATTGCAAACGAAGGCTTTCTTCATGGTTGCCGTTTAGGTATTCCATGACCATATTGTGGATAGCGGCTGGTGTGATATTCCCGGTTGTGGTTATTACACCCTTGCCGCCTAAGCTTAGCATAGGCACTATATGATTATCGTTGCCGGAATACATAGTTATTGCGTCACCACAAAGCTCTACCATTTCGGCAACCTGTACAATATCGCCGCTGGCTTCTTTCATAGCCACTATGTTAGGAATCTTAGAAATCTCGTATAATGTAGCCGGTAACATATTAAGTGCTGTACGCCCAGGCACATTGTACACTACTATAGGAATGTCCACAGCCTTAGCAATAGCCGTATAATGTTCAATAAGCCCTCTTTGGGAAGTTTTGTTATAATAAGGCGTAACACACATTAAACCATCGGCACCGGCTTGTGAAAGCACTTGGCCCATGGTTATGCATTTTGCGGTATCGTTGCCGCCTGCCCCGGCTATTACCGGCACTTTACGGTTGTATTTTTCACTTGCTTTTTTTGTGAATAATACTGCATGGCGTACTATTTCAATATGTTCGTCTTTGGAAAGTGTAGTGGCCTCGCCGGTGGTGCCGCAGGCTACTATGGCATCTGTACCTTCTTTTACCTGGAAATCTATGAGTTTGTCATAGACTGCGTGGTTAAAATTCCCCGCATTGTCGAAAGGCGTACACACTGCCACGCCTGACCCTGTGAAAATAGACATAATATCACCCCGCTACAAAAATTACCATGATAATATTGAAAAACTGTTGCTATGTCAAATGCGCAGGCTAATATATTGATGTAATGCCGGTTTTGATACCGTGAACAAAAGCGCTCTATAAATGTAAAGTACGGCATAAAGGAGAATGGCATGACTATAGCAATCCCAACAGATGTAAACCATATAATAGATACCCTAGTATCACACGGCTATGAGGCTTATATAGTAGGCGGATGTGTACGTGACAGCATCAGAAACGTAGTGCCAAAAGACTGGGATATAACCACATCGGCCTGGCCCAAGCAAGTGATGGACATCTTCCCAAGAACATTTGAAACCGGGATAAAGCACGGTACGATTACAGTGCTAATAGGCCGCCAAGGGTACGAAGTCACAACTTACCGCATAGACGGCACTTACCTAGACAGCCGCCGCCCGCAAGATGTGACGTTTACCACCAATATCCAAGAGGATTTAAGCCGCCGGGACTTTACCATGAACGCAATTGCCTATAACCCGCACATCGGCTTTGTAGACCCCTTTAGCGGGCAAGCAGATATTGGAAGAAAAATAATCCG
>Ga0123355_10005796_pt1 | contig 18163 bp, 11 predicted proteins | sample TergutEmb28metaG_3_FD_89872 | JGI IMG/M metagenome (GOLD analysis project Ga0123355, IMG submission 89872) | Embiratermes neotenicus P1 segment gut microbial communities from Petit-Saut dam, French Guiana - Emb289 P1 | ecosystem: Host-associated > Arthropoda: Insects > Digestive system > Gut ... | reverse complement strand
TAATTTTCCAAAAAAGAAAATCAGGAGAATTTCTAAGCTCTTTTGTGAGAATTCTCCTGATTTATATGTAATTTTGCTTTTATCTGCCTATCTTCGTCTATTATAGTCCGAATAGTGTTCCGATGTAGCGAACCAGCACTCCGGCAAGCAAGCCAAGGAATGGATTTTTCGTTATAGCTGTAACGAGTATTGCTGCAGCAGCTTGAGTTGGATATGCTTCTACACCACCGGGGTTCGGAAGAACTCCGAGAGAAGTTTGTAAGTTCCCGACGAATGTTGATAGAAAACCGATAATAAACAGAAATCCTGCTATCGCCTGTACAGGTACAAATCTTACAGCCTTAGTCATAAGACCGAGTAGTAGTAGCACTGCGCAAAGGAGCATCATAATTACACCTGCCATGACAGGCCAAGGGGCTGCTGCCGTAGCTGAGATGATAGCACCAACAGGCGCACCGCCAAACAGTACGCTTGGTATATCGGCAAGAGAGTTTATTACTGTTAGGTGATCCATGTTTTGTGGATTTAACAACACACCATAGGCATCACGTGCGCCCATGCCGGCTGTGATATTGCCGAATGCGATATTCGTACCTATATTTAATGATATAAACGCAAGTGCAAAATAAATAGCGTACAAGCTGAACTTAGGCTTCATCACTTTGAAGTCTGCCCAATATTCTTTTGTCCAGAATTTTGGATTCTCGTTCTGAACCATATCTCCTGTATAGCCATCCTCTTGAGCCATCTTAGCGATATTTATGCGACGTCCTCGCTTGCCTGTTTCAGGATCTTTTTGCAGAAAAACGAAGTCTAAGGTTGCAAGAGTTACCGATACGGCAATTACATAGACAAGTCTATAGGTAAAAAGATGCTCTCCCGGTGAAGATAAAACGCGGCACAAGGCATATGTACCCAGTGCTGCAATGAAAGAAATCGCACCTGTGCGCTTAGATTGCTTAAGCATATCAACGCTGATAATAGCTATCATAAGCCCAACACCTGCCATCATACCATTTACAACAGACATGCCCGCCCAATTTGCTATAGCAGTGATAGCGCCGGTAAGGCCCAGCGGAACCATAACGATTACGGCAATTAAAAGAGCGGCAACACGCTCATTTACGTTCTTCATGAAATGCGAAACCGTCAGTATAGATGACTGTCCTGATATCGGCGTGATAGACCCGGTGAGCAGGTTACCGACTGCTCCGATGATAAATGCAAATGCTGTCGGCTTCATTTTGTACCCTTGTGCTGCAGCCCATGCAAGCATTGTCAGTCCGTTGATTGAAACAAATATAACGGCGATTATGAACACTCCAATTTGTGATGCCATATTAAATTATCCTCTCTTTCAAAATTAAACACTCGTGCACCGCAATGGTACACACTGCTCCGACAACATACATCAAAAGTATTTCTCTGTCAAGCAAAAGCCGTTGAAAGGCAGGTAAAAATCGGGCAAATCAGGTTTAATGCACCGCTTTCGAAATAACCAGGGTATTCTTGCGACATTTTCAATTGTCACAGTTTCGGTCAAAATGACCAATAACGGTGTTCTATTGTGAGATTTTTGCTTTTGTCCATTGACTTTCATAACTTGCTACGCCATAATGTTCATATAATATACATAAAATATTCAAAATATATTCAAAGTTTACACACACTGTCGGGTTCTAGCGAGGAGTCGGCAATTCGCTTATCCTTGGGCATCCTTATAATTTATAAAGTTTTGCGACTGAAGGGGGAGACGTGTTATGTTTACAAAAAAATTCAGAAAGCCAATTGCAATTGTGCTTGTCATTGCTTTGGTCATTTCTATGTCAGTGTTCATACTTGGTGTGACACCTAATAGTGGTACGCAGATCCACGAGGGCTTTGCAAGTGCTTCCATCATTTCTGCTTTAGGTACATACACACCGGAAATTGAGCGTGAGCCGGAGCTTGAGAGTCCCAACGTGTCCGAGCCTGAGCCTCCCGCTAAACCCGAGACACCAAGCGAAGACCTTAATGGGGACGATGACGTTAAGGTGGATGAAGAAGCCGATACAGACAGCGAAATTCAAAATGGCGATGATGGCTACGAAGCCGAAGACAGCTACACATCTGAGGATGCTTACACAGCAGAGGAAGATATCTATACTCCTGAGAATGTCTACATAGTAGAAGAAGATGTCTATGCTCCTGAGAATGTCTACACAGCAGAGGAAGATATCTATACTTCTGAGAATGTCTACACAGCAGAGGAAGATGTCTATACTCCTGCGAATGTCTACTCAGCAGAGGAAGATGTCTATACTCCTGAGAAAGTCTACACGGCAGAGGAAGATGTCTATACCCCTGTAGAAGAAGTCTATGCGCCTGCGAATGCCTACACTGCAGAAGTCGTCTATGCCCCTGTAGAAGAAGTCTATACGCCTGCAAATACCTACACAGCAGATAATATCAGCGTATATGTGGAACTTAGTGAAAGCGAAGTCCCTACCACATACTATGACCTTCTTTATGATGACCACGATGATGAAGATTATGACTTCTATAATTTACGTGGTTCATGGGACTTAAGGGATTTTGTTACGGGCATAACCGTGACAGATCTGAATGGCAATCCAATAGAGCAAATCGACATCCCTGAAACTGACGATTATGATATCCCTGACATTTTCAATCAGCTTTATAGATTTTCTATAGAATTTGCTGAGATTCCCGGCGGAGTGCAGCTTGAGTACAATACAGAAACAAATAAACTACATTACGAGCTTCCATACGGATTGCAAATCCAAACACCAATGGTTAATGTCCCAATCAGAACCGAATCCGGGGCGGTCGTCGGGTGGTACACACTCGGCACTAACGGCTTGATTCAGGTTTGGTTTGACCATGTGACAGTCGATGGCGAGCAAACTCCTGATGGAAGAAATTTCATAGAGTATTATGATGATGTCAAGATTATCCTGACTATTGATGCTCTGCTCTTAGAGGATAGCTATGGATTTTTGGATTTCGGAAATTCTTTCGTATTTGCGTTTCCACAGCATCCTTCTGTAACTCCCATGTATCCTTTATCAATCGAGCCTGCAAGTACCGTGGTATTTTCATCAGAACTCGCCTGCTTTTTTGACAATGTTGTTATCACTGATTCAAGCGGAGCTATACTTGCCCCCGGCGCAACTCCTTTCATTGGCGAGACTTACAGGTTCTCGATAAACTTTTCCGAAAAAGCGGAATTGCAGATGGAATATAATCTAAACGGGGTGCTCACTTACAGCTTACCTGTGCCTCCGCTTATCATCACACACGATACCGAGCCGAATCAGCCTATCCGCATTGCAAATGGCAATATCGTCGGCTGGTACTCGATCGACACAGCCGGCAACGTGACTGTCAGATTCGATAATGTAAACCAAAACGGCGAGCCGAGCGACAGTAACTTTATCGACCTGACAAATGTGACACTAACTTTAGACATATATGCTCAATTTAATCATTGGGGTGGCGGAAATATTGATTTCGGCGACGGAATCTATATTAATTTCCCGGAGACTGTGTTTCCACCATCAGGAATAAATGTGCATAAGCAATCCAGATATGATCCCAATGGCGAGATAATTCACTATATGATCAGAATTTCTGCTACAGGACACCCGAGTGGTGCAACTGTTAACGGGTTAACTGTCGAAGATACTCCGACTATAAATGGCAGCCGTATCTTAAACCCAAGCGCATCAAATGCATTTTCCGGATTCACATACGAAGTGGTTAGAGTGCATGATAACAATGGATTTATCGGTTCCGAAGGTCAGGCGTCTCTCAGTGTGGTATGGGCATATGATCCCCCCGGAGGTTATGCACGATTTGCATCTATCGGCTTACTTACATTAGACTTACATCCCGGTGACTACATTATAATAAGATACAATCTTAGTATTCAGCAGTTAATAGCCAACAATCCTACACTCGTTCCAAATGCATTAAACTATTCTTTTAATGTCGGCAATGCAGTAACCGTGGGCGCAGATGGCGGAGACGGCAGGATCAACGATAATGACAGCGTCAATGATCCCGTGCGCAAGCAATTTGCCATTTCTAAAGATGGTGTGGTTATAAGAGACGGTGTCGATTACTTCATAAATTGGCATGTCGAAGTGGGTGATGGCGTTTCACCTGCGCTAAATGGTGGCACGATCATCGAGACTCTCGGAGCAGGACTGATGTTACCTGATCCTAGCGGCATCGAGTTTACATTCCATATAGGAAGCGGTACGGGGAGTGTGCAGGCAGTTCTGACAGCAGCGCAACTTATTAATGTCTCCTCGGGAGCATCCGGCGTTATGCTTTACACTGAATATGGGGGTCGCACAGAATTTCGCCTTATAGTGCCCACAAATCTTACCATCGGCGCTGCAGTATTCGGCAGTGTCTACAAAGTCGAAATCAACTTTAGAACAAGTCTAGGCATCGCTCCCCCACATCCCGGTATGCCACCTATAAACTTCGAAAACACCGTAAGTTATATCCCTCCGGGCGGAGAGGGTGACGGTCCATTCACCGGGGGTGCTGTAGTGCCGATCAGGCCACCGGCAACAGGTATTCTCAGCAAGACTACTTCCGGCATATGCGGAACTCCGACTTTAGGTTACTACGTTGACTATGCTATTTCATTGCGCATTCCAGCAGGTCTTCTGGGTGAGCCACTTTGGATTTTTGACACTTTAAACTTCTACGGCAATGGCTCAAGTGTGCCAAATGTACCGCAAAACTTGTTAGTCTCAGCAGTATGGCGGGATGCAGAGCACGGCATAGATGTCCCTGTTTTCCCACCTCTCATACACACAGCCCCGATACCTCACCAGTCCAATGGCTGGAAGATCTTCTTCGGCACTACTATTGACCCCGCCCTGGGCGGCATGCCGAGCTGGCAATTTAACCGTGAAGTCTATCTCACTATCACTTATCGAATCGTCCTTGATATAAACACCGTGAGCCTGCTCCAGAGTAATTCCGGGGGGCGCTTACAAAATTCCACATATTTTATCAACAATCTTTCATCAACACCGGTTACCAGCAGTGCTTTAGCCAGTGTGAGCACCAACGATTACTGGCCTATTCACAAGAAGGTTGTGCCTACCGACAATCCGGGTTTATTTAACTACATTGTGACTATAAACGGAGGATATTCAAGTAGGAACGATCCATTGTTCAGACCGGGTTCAAGCCCGTCATTTACAGATATTTTTGACGTTAACTTAAGTTATGTGCCGGAAAGTTTTTATATCAGAAATACTACTACCGGGCAGATCTTCGCACCGCCGGGCGACCTAACGATATTCCCTGTCACGCCTAATCGGTTTGTAGTAAATCTGAGAGACCTTCATCAGTTCAATGCTCCACCTCACCAAGGCGGAACATCAATAAATGCTTCTCCCGGCGAGTGGTTTGCCGACAAGGCTACATTTGAAGTCCGCTATTCTCTATTGCACCCGCACACAGATGATGCAATACCTCAAATGAGAAACACCGCATCAATTAATGTCAATGCAGCCGAGCCCGGTCACTGTGTCTTTGAAAGCACTGCTGTTGTAAACTATGTGCCAAGACCGCTTGATAAGACCATGAATCTCACCGGGACAGACCTTATAAATGTCCAAATCATCGTCAATGCTGACGGCGGAACAGACTTTAAACCCAATCCCGGCGCTACCGATCCCGGACCTAATCAGATTACTGCCAAGGACGAACTGACCAATCTGCAACTTTACACAGATACTATACGCTTGTTCACTCAGAACTTGGATGGGGGCATCTGGGATGGAATATGGGTTCAAGTCCCGCATACATTCAATACCGGAGATTTGTGGAGTGTCAACATTGAAAGTGCAACCGTTGTAAACTTCGAAATCCCTAACAGGCGCCCTGTAAGAATCACATATGATGCTCTTGTCACCTTCCCCGATGGTGCAACATCAGGTGAAGTTCAAAACAATATAAGCATTTTCGGAGAAATTGACGGAGACGGCAGAGAGGGATACGAAGTCGGAGGCTCTGAGGCAGGTGCCGGTGGCAGCAGACAAAATGTAATGCTCTTTAAGCGAGATGCAGTTAACGACCTAAATATCCGTGGGGCAACATTCGACCTGCTTGGAGTCAATCTGGCAAATGGAAACCCTGTTGGTGGAGCACCGGTTGACACCATCGCCCGTGGGATAACCGGTATGAATTTCGGCAACATGCTCAGTGTCGTAACCGACCATAACGGAAGTGCCACACTCAGTAGCCCTTGGCTCGTCGCTACATATGATTTCCTGTTCCTGCTCAGCGAAACCAGCGTTCCGGACTGGCACTACGATGTAGCTCCGCCAAATTCATTCACATTCTTCACTATCAACCCAAGAATCTCTCAACAAAGGCTAGACGAGCTTCAAGCCCAGCTCAGTGATGCCATCAGCTACAACTTAGGTGGCGCCGATGTTTCCATCACAATTAACAGGATATCAGACTTCATAACTATCACGAATGTGCCTTTGCCCGGTGAACCATATTCGCTCAGAATCATCAAAGACTTCCCCGGTCTTACCGATGAGCAGATACTAACATACTTGCAGAATTTCCAGCTCATCGTGACTGACCCGTTGGGTGTCAGGCATGTGTTTGGAATCAATGATGTGCTTGCAGGCATAGTGATGAAAGATATACCAAGTGGCTTTTTCTTCTTCGAAGAACTAAACTATAATGTACCCGGTTATGTGATGACAGCACGACCAACTATGCCATTTAGACAGTATATTGACACAAGGGGCGATCGGGAAGTTAGGATTGTTATCAATAACATTTACGAATCACTTCCAAAAATTACGATTAACAAGACTTTCCATCCACCGCAGCTCGAGTCACTTGTCTCCATGATTTCATTTCTCATAACCGGCACAGACGACAATGGAAACGAGATTTATAGAAACACTGTGTTCTTCCCGAGCGATTTTACAAACGGCAGTATCAGCATCTCCAACTTGCCACCGGGCAACTACGTAATCACGGAAAAAGGTGGCTATGCCGAAGGATATCTCTCTGTTGGTAAAATGCCTATAGTGTTCAGGCTTCGCCTTGGTGATGATCTGGTGCTTGATGTGCGAAATACGTATATGCGTGAACCTGCACCTGAGACTCCTTCACTGCGGATACGCAAAGTGTTTCACGGACTCACTGCCAATCAATATCCTGCAAACTTCCGAATCCAGTTAACCTGGCCGGACGGAAGTGTAACGTATCACACTCTTGATGCCTCAAATCAAGTGTTGCTTGAAGACTTGCCACCGGGACTCTACTTTGTAAACGAAGTCGGCTATAATGTACCCGGTTTCTCCGTAGTAAAGAATCCTCCACTGCCCATACGAGTATATGTTCTTCCCTTGTACGAGCACGGAGACAATCCTGTTATACAATTAGAAGTCATCGACAACATCTACACCCGTATACCTTACCAACCGCCGGGACCGGGCGGACCCTGGCCTCCGATTCAACTAACACCGCCCGATATACCTCCGCAGCCACCTGAACCGGAAGATCCAAATGGTCCGGACGAACCCGATGATCCGGATTATCCCAACGGCACAGAAGACCCTGACGGTACGCAAGACTCAAGTGGCACAGATGATCCGGACGCCACCCAAGATCCAAATGAATCCGCACCACCCGGTTTAAGCCAAGGTGGCGGAAGCGGTTCACCACAGACCGGAGATGACAGCAATTCTCTGCTATACATGGCACTTATGTTCGTCGGCATGATCGCTGTGGGCATTGGCACCTCCAAGCTTAAGGGTCGCAAGAATCGCTAATGAGTTCGCTTGATTCGTCAGTAATCCCAACGCATTTCATTGTGTTGCCATTCATTAGCAACACTCCAATCGGCAAAGCATAAGTAGTCAAGGGTATTTGTGATGATTTTTAAGTGAGCGTATGTAGGGCGACAAGTCCCGTTCTAGCGAATGAGAAAATTATTACAAATACCCGCAACGCTTCACAAGGGACGGCTTTCGCCGTCCCTTAAATCTAGTCTTTTATTAAACTATTGAGTGCCGGGGTTTAGTACATTCCACCCATGCCGCCCATTCCACCCATATCAGGTGCTGCAGGCATTGCCGCTGCCGGCTCAGGAACATCAGCAACTAGTGACTCAGTAGTCAGAAGCATCGCCGCTATGGATGCTGCATTTTCAAGCGCACTGCGACAAACTTTGGTTGGATCAACTATACCGGCTTTAATCATATCGCCATACTCTTGGCTTGCTGCATCATAGCCGAATGCCGGATCATTTGAGCTCTTAATTTTATCAAGCACAACCGCACCTTCAAGACCTGCATTTGTAGCAATCTGAACAACAGGAGCTTCAAGAGCCTTAGAAATAAGCTGCATACCTGTCTTCTCATCGCCGGATGCTCCGTCGAGAAGCTTCTCGACTGCTTTAGAAGCCATAACGTAAATTGTACCGCCACCTGCGACTATGCCTTCTTCAACTGCTGCACGAGTTGCGTTGAGCGCATCTTCCATACGGAGTTTCTTTTCTTTCATTTCTGTCTCTGTCGCTGCACCAACTTTAATAACCGCTACACCGCCGGAAAGCTTTGCAAGGCGCTCTTGGAGCTTCTCTTTATCATAATCCGATGTTGTGATTTCGATTTCGCTTGAAATTTGGTTAACACGGGCTTTGATTTCCTCAGGCTTACCTGCACCTTCGACAATGATTGTGTTGTCTTTGTTTGACTTGACTTGTCTTGCTTGACCAAGCATATCGATTGTCGCATCTTTAAGTTCCATGCCAAGTTCGCTGGAAATAACTTCGCCACCTGTGAGAGCTGCTATATCCTTTAGCATTTCTTTACGTCTGTCGCCGAAGCCCGGAGCTTTGACACAGAGGCAAACGAATGTGCCACGAATTTTGTTTAGGATAATAGTTGCAAGTGCTTCGCCTTCGACATCTTCTGCAACGATAACAAGCTTCTTGCCACCTTGAACAACTTGCTCAAGAACAGGCAGAATTTCTTGAATGTTAGAAATCTTCTTATCAGTGATGAGAATGTATGGATCTTCCATTACAGCTTCCATCTTCTCTGCATCTGTGATCATGTATGGAGTGATGTAACCACGATCAAATTGCATACCTTCAACGACTTCTGAGTATGTCTCAGCTGTCTTTGATTCTTCGACTGTGATAACGCCATTTTGAGAAACTTTTTCCATTGCCTCTGCAATGAGCTTACCAATAGTCTCATCACCTGATGAAACTGCGCCAACACGAGCGATATCGGCAGAGCCGGAAACCGGATTTGAGTTTGCTTTAATAGCCTCAACCGATGCTTCAACTGCCTTTTCTATACCCTTTTTCATGATCATTGGGTTAGCACCTGCAGCTACATTTTTGATGCCTTCACGAATCATAGATTGTGCAAGAACAGTCGCTGTTGTAGTACCGTCACCAGCTACGTCGTTGGTTTTAGAAGCAACTTCTTTAACCAGTTGCGCACCCATATCTTCAAACGGATCTTTAAGTTCGATTTCTTTTGCTATTGTCACGCCGTCATTTGTGATAAGTGGTGAGCCGTATTTTCTGTCCAGAACAACATTTCTGCCTTTTGGACCGATTGTCAGTTTAACTGTATCAGCGAGTTGATTAACGCCTTTTTCTAAAGCTCTACGGGCTTCTTCACCGTAAATTATTTGTTTTGCCATTAATAAATTCCTCCATTATTAACATAAATATTTTGCGCCGGTGCAAAATTGCAGCACCTTGCCATATGTGCGAGAAAGTACAAACGGAACATTACACTACAACTGCAAGAATGTCGCTTTGACGTACTATTGTAAATTCTTCGTTATCGATCTTGACTTCAGTACCGCTGTATTTTCCGGTGATTATGCGATCACCTTTTTTCACAGTCATAACAACTTCGTTGCCGTCAACAACTCCGCCGGGTCCTACTTCAACAACCTCGAAAACTTGTGGTTTTTCTTGTGCTGCACTTGTTAGAATGATGCCGGATTTTGTTGTTTCTTCTGCCTCGACCTGCTTGATAATCACTCGGTCTGCCAATGGCTTTAATGTCATATTGAAAACCTCCTTATAATAATTACAATTAAAATATAAACAGTGTTCTGCGTTAGCACTCTCTTTGAGCGAGTGCTAACGCAATTCATATAATAATGGAACTTCTATTTTTTAGCAACATGGAAATATGTCAAATTTGGCATATTTTCGCTTATTTTTAGATATTGTCGCCGATTTGCTTTCATTTCCTCTGCAAATCTGCCGTTTATCGGCTTTTTCTTCGTTTTCGTGCTTGTTCACCGAATGTTTTCATTTACTCGCAGATTTATGGATGCCTGTATCACATCAAAAAACGGGACACCCGGGTGTGTGTCCCCTACAAAGCACGGGTTATCCGAGGTCATAATACCGCAACATGTAGGGGCTGCACACTGAGCAGCCCGCATTTTAATACATCAGCTATATACCCTCAGGCAAAATAAAGTTTATTCCTTTCGGCACAACATCAAAGCTAACCTTGTCAGTATTGATTATCTCGCCGTCAATGTTTACGACAAATTCCACATCGCTCTCGATTTTCAAAAAGCTACCCCTAACATGCGTTATTATATCCGGAAGCTCCTTGTACTTACCGCTTGCATACTTGCCAACGACCTTTGCCACTTTCAAACGAGAAACAGCATTAACAATAAGAAACTCTAAAATTCCGTCATCGGAAACAGCTTCAGAAACCGGATTAAAACCGCCACCGTAAAAGCACCCGTTACAAGCGCAAATCAAGGTAACAAGTTTTTCTTCCGTTTTATCTTCTGTGGTGATCTTCAGCTCTTGGGAAACACCTTTTATCACATTGACTAACAGTGATGTAATATACCCTGTCGAGCCGCCTATTATGGGAATATTGCTGTACTTATGAACATCTCTGCCGACACGGGCATCTATTCCGACTGAGCAGATGTTTATGCCGTATCTCCCATTGCAATTAATTAGATCAAGCGGTCTGATCGCACCTGAGGTCAGTGCTTTCAAATCACGGAATTTGTCTACATTTTCTATACCGAATGTCTTAATAAAATCGTTTCCTGTGCCGGTTGCATATTGAGTGATGGCAATATTCTTATGCAGAGCCGCACCGTTTACGCATTCATTTAGTGTGCCGTCACCGCCACAGGCATATACATACAGCATTTCTTCCGCATTGGAGCTCTGCGCAATTTTGCGTGTGGCATCCATAGGAGCTTCTGTGATATACACTTCGCAAGGAGCATCTATAGCTTGCGCAAATTCCTCAACTTCTCGCTTGACTTCTTCAAATTTACTTTTCTTGCCCCCGGCAATCGGATTGATTATGAATAGATGTTTCAACTTATGTTTCCTTCGATCAATAGTACATGAATAAATCGCATTTAATCATGCCATTGTACAACTTGCGCTTCTTGGTGGCTTTTCTGCCGAATGTACGTTCAAACTCTGTATGTGACGATAAAATATACATCTTCCAATCATCAAGCTTCTTCGTCGCTGCCCCGAAACGCCGATAAATATCTTCCGCTTCTTTTTGCAGCATAACCCGCTCACCGTAAGGCGGATTGGCAAGAATTATTCCGCCCGACTCACTGCGGTTAAATTCAGCAGCTTCAGCAACTTCGAATCTAATATGCTCCGAAACTCCCGCTCGCTTTGCATTTTCTGTAGCAACAGCGATACTTTTCGGGTCAATATCTCCGCCCCATATATCATACTTTCCCGAATACTCTTTTGCTTTCGCTTCTTCCTTAGTATCTTCCCATATCTTCGCTTTCAGCCAATCCCATTGCTGTGCTGAGAAAGATCTATTCAGCCCCGGTGCTCTGTTAAGAGCTGCAAGTGCGGCTTCTATAGCTATCGTCCCGGACCCGCAAAACGGATCACAGACCGGCTCTCTCCCTCTGTAACGAGAGAGCTTTACAATCGCTGCCGCCAGGGTCTCTCTGAGCGGTGCTGCATTACCTGCGGGTCTGTATCCTCTTTTGTGAAGTCCCGTTCCCGATGTATCCAGGCAAAGAGTCGCAATATCATTCATTATCGCAAATTGAACTTGATATTTCGCACCTATCTCTTTTAGCCATTCAACCTTGTATTTTGATTTAAGCCTCTCGACAATGGCTTTTTTGATAATACGCTGGCAATCAGGAATTGAATGGAGATTCGATCCTAAAGAATGCCCTTTGACAGGAAACGCTCCGTCTATAGGAACATAATCCTCCCAAGGCAGAGCTTTAGTGCCTTCAAACAGCATGTCGAAGTTATCTGCTTTGGTCTCTCCGATAACAAGGAGCACCCGCTCCCCTGTCCGTAGATTTATATTCGCTTTAGCTATATCTGCTTGCGAGCCTGAAAACAGAGCACGTCCATTTTCGGCTCGTACATCTTTCATATCAAGGCGCTTGAGTTCGTCTGCACACAGACCTTCCAGTCCGAACAGACATGGGACGGAAAATTTTAGTTCCATAGTTTCTCCTAATATTGTATTAGCAAGTCACTATTCAGCAGTTTCTTTAACAAAACACCCGGCTCTTGCAGAGCCACCCTCTTTTGCAGGGGCGAACTGCGTTCGCCCGTAGCGTGCCGGTTCTTCGATTTGCGGGCGAACACAGTTCGCCCCTACGATAGCTGAATAGAAACTATTTTGCTTAACGATTTTTTAGTTCTTCTACCATCTGAGCGATCTCGGGTTTGGCATCTTCCATTTGCTCGTCCCAGTCGCCGTCATAATAATACGCCAGCTCTCCCCCGCCTTTTATTCTCTTTACATACCCGTCAAACATATCATAATCCCGTTCATAAACGTGAAAACTGTTAGCACGGTGTGTGTATGTGCCAACGGGAATACTGAGTGCTTCCGCTATTCTCTTTTGAAGCATAACTAGCGCATACGCATTCATAAAGGAAGCTTTGGGCGCATCATTTGAGCGAAAAACTACTTTAAGATGCAGCGCCCCCCCTCGAATCATAAATTGAAGCAGTTGCAGGCACGCAGGCGACTCAGTTTCAAGGTCACTTTCATTGCGCACGACGACAACCGCCCGCCTGGAATCGGGATTGCGCTGTAGCTCACTAATTACCCACGGAATCTGCTTTTCCATGCGCTGATGGTAGGTATACTCCCAATTGCCCCGCTCCACCTCAAAGTCCAGTATTCCGTCGAGCATCTCTTGCCTATATTGCTCCAGCGAACGTGGATCGCCTATAAACATCTTGCTTATGATCGGCTCTGCAAGAGGATTTTCGACGACAAAAGTCACTGAGGCTTCTTTTTGATTGGTGTTATAGTCCGGGCATGGCAGTTCTTCATTGTTTTCGTGCAGTGCCAGAAGTGCGTTATGGTACGCTTCGGGCAATGTTGTTCCTTTTACCAGCAGTTCAAACATTCTTGAGGGCTCCTTTCAGGGTTGGGGCATTGTTTTTATAAATACAAATGGTATATTCGAATTCTTCGGATTTCTTGGTTTCACTTTTACTTTCAAGCACCCAATCGGGCATCATATCCAAATTCGGAAAGTATGTGTCTGATGGCGGGGATACATGAATCTTCGTCAAATACACAGCGGTACAAAACGGCAGAAACAAATCATATATATTTCCTCCACCGACAACGAATACTCTCTCGGGATCATCCGCAGATATCTCTGCAAGCACATCATCGAAACTATGCACAACCACTGCCCCGTCTACTTTAAATCCGACATCTCGGGTCAATATGATGTTTTTTCTGTTAGGAAGCACTCCCGGAAAGTCTTCAAATGTCTTTCTTCCGGCGATTATTGTGCCCCCGGTTGTGGTTTCACGAAAGAAACGCCTATCTTCCGGCAGAACTATCGATTGCTTTCCTGAGCATCCGATTCCCCAATCTTCATTAACCGCAACGATTGCTTTCATAGCAATGACAATTCCTTTCGCATAACTTTCAGCACAGTACGACCATTAAGAAGGAATGGTCATTTCGTGCATCTCTCGCGGTTTCCCGTAGGGAGAGCGAGTGGCACATGCCCCGGTGTAGTATGAACATGTTCATACTACACCTCTTATCACAAAATGACAATAGTAATTCCGTTATTATGTCTTTCAAGATCACTATCACGTCGCAACTGATCACATACAAGGAAGGCTTTCCGTGTATCTTCATCAAAGATCGAAAATTTTTCGCCTATGATAAAATCCTTGATTTCTCGTCTCGATTTCAGTCTTTCAAGGTACTTTCGCACTTCTGTACGAATTCCACCGCCCTTGCCCGTCGAGCCGTATCCATGTATCAGCTTTATGGCTGAAACGCCCATTGGCTTTGAATTTTTAATATTATATGTAACTCTTTTTATAGCATCATCGACAATCGGCATGCCTGCTTTGATGTTTACTTCTCTTAATAATCCGCTTATTTCTCAGCCCTCCTTTTGGCGTGTGCAAGCGCTAACTACAAGCATGATCTGCCCTTGCAAAAACAGGTCTGTCTAAGATACACAAGTGCTCTTGACAAACCTATTATAATGCTGTATTTTGATTTACACAAGATGCTATAAAATATTGTTTTGTAACATAGTGTGGAGGGGTGTCCGAGCGGCTTAAGGTGATTGACTCGAAATCAATTGTGGGCTAAAACCCACCGGGGGTTCAAATCCTCTCCCCTCCGCCACATTTTGTCCAAAAACCCTTGCAATTGCAAGGGTTTTTGGCGCTCCCAGAGCTATTTCTTCAACACTTTGCTCTTTTCGCACTTTTGTATTGGAAACTGTTGATTCGAAGTTTTGTGTTGAATGTGATTCAGTGAGTTGGTATAATTTAACGTACAGTTATATTTTCGGAGGATAATGCATAATATGCTAGACCAATTTTCTCGTACCAGAATGCTTGTTGGTGCGGCGGCTATGGAGCGTTTGGCTGATAGTACGGTCGCTGTTTTCGGTATTGGTGGTGTCGGTGGGCATACTGTTGAGGCTCTTGTTCGTTCCGGAGTAGGGCGGATTGCTATTATTGATGATGATAAAATATGTCTCACTAACCTTAACCGTCAAATTATCGCAACTCGTGATACTGTTGGGCGTGACAAGGTTGAAGTTATGACAGAGCGACTAAAGTCAATCAATCCAAAAGTCGTGGTGGAAGCTCATCAAACTTTCTATGGTCCCGATGTGGCAGACCAATTTGATTTTACAAAATATGATTATATTGTGGACGCTGTAGATACTGTTACTGCGAAACTCGACCTTGTTAAGCGTGCAAATGCCGCAAATGTACCTATAATCAGCTCAATGGGTGCGGCGAATAAGTTAGACCCAACTGCCTTTGAAGTGACGGATATTTACAAAACGATAAATGACCCGCTGGCTCGTGTTATGCGGAGAGAGCTGCGAAAGCTTGGTATCAAACGTCTAAAGGTGGTGTATTCAAAGGAACTTGCAAGAAAGCCAATCGAGAGTGCGACAGATGATTGTAATAAGAATTGTATCTGTCCGCCTGATGTACAAAGAACTTGTGCCTCCCGACGACAAATTCCGGCATCGAACGCATTTGTGCCCGGAACAGCAGGGCTGATTCTGGCAAGCTGTGTGATTCGTGATTTAGTTGGAGAATAATATTGCCGTTTTTTGTGATAGCACATTGAATCTCAGTACCAAATCACATATAATACACTTTAACAGGGCATACCAATACGCAATTTGTTCTCTTAGGCTTGTGCCCATATATCAATTTGGATTCTTTAAGGAGAGCAATTTTTAATGGTGCAGGCTAATGATTTTTCTTTTTTGATACTAATTCTAATTTCATTTGTGCTTGTAAAAGCCGGATTTGAAAAAAAGGTGTTTGATTACGTTCCTAAGCTATTATTCACCCTTTGCTATCCGGCTATTATTTTAGTTACTTTTTCGAATATGGATGGCGGAAGTGTATTACAGCACGATGCTTTGTTTATCGTAGTTTTTGCAGTGGTATACACTCTTATTGCATATTTCACATCACGTTTTGCAATGCGACGTTACAAAAATGAAGGTCGCAGACCGATAATTGTACTTAACATGATAGTCGGCAATGTGACTTTCATAGGCTTGCCGTTTATATCGTATTTCTTCGGCAATTGGGGGGTAGTATTTGCTATCTTGCTCAATATCGTGCAGGACTTCTTTGTATGGTCTATTTGCTATTGGATGTTTGCACCCAAAGGCGGGATAAAGCAGACTCTAAAGAATGTCTTTAATCCTTGCTTTGTTGCGGTAATTATCGGCTTATTTCTCGCCGGAACTCAACATGAACTGCCAGCATTCTTAGCGCCCCCCGTTCATATGCTTGCCGACATGACTATTCCAATCGCACTACTATGTATCGGAAGTCTTCTTGCTCAGAATACTAATATGCTAAAATTTATAGACAAGGAAGCAGCTTTTGTGATTGTTGCAAGAATCTTCCTGTTGCCCGCTCTCGTATTCACAATACTCACTATAATCGGCATCGACCGTCAGCTTGTCTTAATTAGCAGCTTCGTAACGGCACTTCCTGCGCCACTGCTTTCAGTTATCCTTTCAAAAGAATTTAAAAAAGATATTACTTTTGCAACTGCCGTATTTACTCTGTCAACACTTATATTCATTTTACTTTGTATAGCACTGTTTTTCTTACAAAGCCATAACATCTTCAGCATAAGCTGAGGGTAGTCGAACTCCCATCGATTCCCCTCATCTTATGCTGAGGATAGCTTGCAAAAACACACAATCCCGGCATGGCACTTATTTGTAAAAAAAGAGTGCCAATTTTGTAACCAAATTTTACCACAAATTTTGTTGACACATACTCAAAGCCATGCTATAGTTTCCGAAACACAGCGCACAAAGTTGCTATCCACAATGTAAAAATCTACACACATCAAGGGGGTGCACAGATACAGCATTGATCGTAAGTGACAGAAACATTTTTTAATTTAAGGAGAAAAATAACATGACAGGAATTGCACTGATTATCGCATTCATAATCGCTATCGTAATAATGATCTTAGCAATATCTAAACTAAAGCTCCATCCGTTTCTGGCAATCATGGGTATCGCTATTGCCCTTGGATTTGCAGCGGGTATCCCGGCTATGGACCGCACGGTTGACGGAGAGCTTCAACGTGGTATCGTATGGGTCGTTGGGCAAGGCTTCCAGACCATATTTGCGGGTATTGGTATTGTAATTATCTTAGGTGCACTGATAGGAAGCATCCTTGAAGCCACAGGTGGCGCATTCAAAATCGCCGACATGATTATTCGTCTGTTGGGTAAAGCAAGTCCAACTTTGGCTGTAATCGTCATGGGTTGGGTCGTATCTATCCCTGTATTCTGTGACAGCGGATTTGTTATCATTAACCCCGTTAGACGTTCTATCGTAAAACGTACCGGCGCAAGTGGCATCGCTACGGCTGTTGGTCTTGGTGCGGGTCTTTACACGTCTCACGTTTTGGTACCCCTAACACCCGGTCCTCTGGCTGCTGCCGAAATCCTCGGCATGACCCCATATTTGATAACCGTCATGTGGGTTTCTGTAGTCGTTTCAATCCCTTCACTGATTGCAGCTTATATCTGGTCTGTATGGCGTGGTAAAAAAGACAAATCTGAAGAAGATTTGGCAATTCAACAAGACGACACTGTTAAATCATACGAGGAGCTGATTAAGGAATTTGGCGGACTGCCAAATGGTTTCTTGTCAATTGCTCCGATTCTAATGCCGATTCTGTTCATGGCTATAGGCTCAATCGCAACCTTTATAGGCAACACCTTCGCGGCATACACAGCACTCAGATTCTTGGGTACACCAATTGTCGCTCTGACCATAGGTTTCTTGTTTGCTGTACTGCTTCTAGCTGTTACAAGCAAAATGGATAAATTTAACGGTCTTACTAACGACACCCTGAAGATGCTGGGTCCGATTCTGTTTATAACTGCCGCCGGTGCTACACTTGGTCGCATAATCATGGAATCTGACATGATGAATTTCATCGAAGCAAATGCAGGTGCACTTGCATGGATGGGTCTATTCTTCCCATTCTTCGTATCTGCTATCATCAAGACTGCTCAAGGTTCATCCACAGTTGCAATGATCGTCACTTCAAACATCATG
>Ga0123355_10005795_pt1 | contig 18164 bp, 17 predicted proteins | sample TergutEmb28metaG_3_FD_89872 | JGI IMG/M metagenome (GOLD analysis project Ga0123355, IMG submission 89872) | Embiratermes neotenicus P1 segment gut microbial communities from Petit-Saut dam, French Guiana - Emb289 P1 | ecosystem: Host-associated > Arthropoda: Insects > Digestive system > Gut ... | reverse complement strand
TGGAGGTGGTCATATATGCAAACTACATAGGACTTTGCCGGTTCTACCGATATGTGGTCAACATCAGCAGGTGGTCACCTTATGAAGGTGGTCAACTTGACAGGTTTTACTGTATATATATGGTAGTTTGTATATACTGTGACTACATGTTGCGGCTAGTTCAAATTGTTTGGCACAGTGGTTAAGATACTATGCTACAAATCGGAAGGTCGCTGGTTCGATCCCAGCTGGTGTGAATAAAATTTTTCATTTACGTAAAATCCTTCCGATTGCACTATAGCCCTGGGGTCGACTCAACCTCTAACAGAAATGAGTACCAGGAGCATTTCCTGGGGGTAAAGGCGGCCGGTGCTTAAGGCTGACAACCTTACCACTATCCTGTGCCGTTGTCATGAAATCTGGGAACCTTAACTTCCTGGAACCCTCTGGGCCACTCCAGGCCTGTAATGGTACTGCTTTTATTTATATATATATACCCGATTCGTCAAGTTTATACATCGCGAAATTCACTGCAGTGTTTGCTCACCGGCAGCGTTACATCGAATTACGTACTAATGTTAACAGAACGGAGCATTTAGTGTGTAAAAAGGGCTTAAATCGTTGAAAATTTTTCGGGCGATAAACTAAACCACAGTCGGTACATCACAACGTATCTTTTGCCTGCTTTGTCCAGCACAGAACCCGCAATTGGTATTATCTGACGAACAGCAGGTTTCTGAGAGAGGCCGACTCGCTGCCTTACGCGAGGTCTCATCCCAACTCGTCGGAACCTGTCACGAAAGTTCGAAGAAATGGTAATGAATTCGAGAACACATTGTTTAATCTGAACCAAGAGAGGATCCCATCACTATTTGATCGCTGCTTCAGCAAATCAGGAAGGATACCAGCTGGTATCAGTTATTAGGCTGTGATCCTTGACCATTACTTCATTACACAACAGCACTACAAAGTAACAGCTGTATCGGAGTAGTCTGGTTGTTACAAAACACGAACTGCCTTACATGAGCAGCGCATTTCTGTACGGCTGAACATGTGTCCAGCCTGTCTGTCGGTTTTTACAACTTTCCAGACATCCCTTTCCCTTAACCATCTTTCCCTTCCAATGTGTTGCTGCACAATTGCCGTGGTTCACGTCACTGTGCAACACGTATACAATTTTCTTACATTCTTCAGCCCTGAACTCTGACCTCTGGCGAAGACACTGTGACGGTCTTACAATTAAAGTCATTATCAGCCGCCAGGAAGCCACCAGTCAAGTGCGAGATCGACAGTTGTGAGATCGGAGGTGCTCACAGCGGTGTTGTGAAGATTCAGTTTTCTTGGGATGTGACGCCGTGTGGGGCGAGCAGTTCCCGACGTTTAGTCATATCCCGGAACAATGGAATCTTCAGACTGGTAATTTTTTGAGAATGAAACGCTTCTGGGCCACTTTCGCCTGGTCAGAGGCCGGTTGATGCCGAGGACTTCGGTTGGTGCCTCAGCTTTTTTTATTTATTTATTTTTTTTTTTACGCGAAGGCGGAACAAAGTGACTTCAGACATACGCGAGTCACTGTGACTACAGCAGATCAGCGTTGTTCAGTCCTCTCTTCCTTACGAACAAACCACTCACGTGTACCACCAGGTACTGCAAGTATCTGAAACATGCAGTTTGTACTTTCTGACTAACTTTATAAACACATCACAGGCCTGTATGCTGTCCTTTTCATTTACATGTACTGACAGTAACTTTAGTATTGTCATTAGTAATACATTTAAAACTGAGTCACGAAAGAGCGATAGATAATTCCCAAGTAATTTCGCGCAGCACCAATTGAAAAGCATGACAGGGTTCAGCATTTCATGACAAATGGAAACAGACACGTGAGTGAGAGACATCTGAACAACACAAGTTTATTTTAGTTAACACAGTGATATATTTTGGTTACAGAGCGCATCGTATTCGAGAGGTTATGATGTAGGCCCCTGTTGTCCGAAGATACCTTCCGGTCCAGACCGCTATTACCCTAAGATACATTCTGGTTCAGATCTCTGTTACCGTAACATACTATCTGCGGCTCTTCTCATTACCTCCAGGCATGCTGGCGTTTTACCTACTCTGTACCATCTTTCTTCAGTTTACCGTCACAACCACTTAAACCACTCTACGAAACATAACCAAGCAATTTATCTTGACAGATTTTGGTTTGCACAACTCTATGCCTGTGTTCAACTTACAGGGACGGCATTCTTCGGCCAAAAATTTTCTGACCATCACCAGGACACACTCATGCCAGAGGGATCAGTGGTTACTGTTTTGCTTTAGCAAATAATGACATCTCGTTGCTTTTACGTGTTTGGCGCAACAGATTAATGTATTGCTGTTTCAGTGTGCACCTGATTTGAGTTAAAATGTTGACTGCTGTCTGGGTTGGTCCTGTAACATGAAATTTGTTTGTTAAAATTAGGTTTAAATGGACGTAAACAATCCCTTTATGTATTTTATTTATTTACGTATGTATGCGTATTACAGAGGGTGACGCACTCGATGAACAACAGAAAGGCCGTACATATGATAACTGCGGACAGTTGGACAAGGAAGTGACGTCACGGATAACGTGACGTAACAAATAAACCTAAACTTGACCTACTTGTGACCTACCCTACCCTAAAATTATGTACAATCACGCAACTTGTTCGTAATTGCATCTACTGTGTCAGTAAGTGCCATTAATGGTGTTGTGGACACCGCGGGCTAGCCCACTCACCAACCACAACAGAAACCACAGTGTCAAGTGACTTTTGTGCCACCTGAATAATGCAGCGTCCAAAAGCGCCAGATAAGAGCAAATTGTTGTACATGACACATAAGTTGCATTGTGACCACAGTGGACAGCAGTGCAAACTGAGGTCATTACAGAAAGAGGACCGTCGTTCTTTTAAGCAGTGAAGGTAAAGTCCACTGGGCCGGGATAGCTTAGTCGGTATAGCGACTCGCTATGGACTGGACAGTCCGGGGATCGAATCCCAGTGGGGTCGAAATTTTCCGCACCCATCCAGACCGGCCGTGGGGCCTACCCAGCCTTCTGTACAATGGGTACCGGGTCTATCCCGGGGGTAAAGTGGCCGGGGCGTGGCGTTGACCACCCCACCCTAGCGCCGAGGTTGATGGAAGAGTAGGGCTATGCAACTACTCCCCCTCTGGGCTTTCGTGCCCTGTTTTTTTTTTTGAAGGTAAAGTTCCCCCTATAAACTGCCGGGAAGGCAAAGGGGGGGGGGGGGGGTAGAGACGGAGTTCTACTCTTTCTTCAACCTCAGCGATAGATTGGGGTGGGTGGTAAATGCGATGCCCCGGCCGCTTTACCCGCGGGAATGACCCTTTACCCATTGTATAGGGAGCTGGGTGGGCCCCAGGGCCGGTCTGGACGGCGCGAGGCTGCCGTTGATTGTGGGTGAGGTGGAAGAGATAGTTTATATGAGAAAATGTGGGAAATTCACCCTTGAAAATTCGAGGAGAAGAATAAGGGAGGGTGAGATTGTAGGGAGGTGGTTGGGATGGCGCAGATTTAATTGTTATGGGTTCTATCGTAATGTGAGGCGAGTCAAAATAGCGCACGGTAGAAAGGCGCACCAAGGACCGACCGCACGTGCATGTCCTCCTGACTGCCAGCCTCGCCGAGCCTTTTCATCATCTGCTTGAAACGAGGCCGCTGCCACTTGCACACCTGTCCAGCTGCATTATTAAGCCTATCGTGCGAGCCTCGTAAGACCTCTGTCAGGATAGCCGTCAGCATATAACAGTGCTTAGAAATGCTGACTGGCTGAAAAGGTCCCATGGGCAGAGTCATTCTTCAAAAGCTAACAATAGTTCCTCAGCTAGTCATTTTATGGAACACGGAGATTCATTACCATTCTCACGACAGACTGCCACTTGTACCTACCTTATGCCAGTTTAATCCCGTCAGCACCCCCACATCTGATTTAAGATCCATTTTAATATTACCCCAATCTACGCCTAGGTCTCCAGATGGTCTCTTTCCTTCGGGCTTCCCACATAAATCTTGTTTGTATTTCTCTTCTCCCCCATACGTGCCACATATCCAAATGTGAAAATGTAAAGAGACTTTGTGTTGCCAGTGGACGATGGCTATATCCTATCCTGAGCCAGATGGACACGTGCACTGGAATAATCTGGCTCAGGATAGGGAAAACTGGCGGGCTTCTGTGAACAAGGTAGAGGATCCCTCGGGATTTATAAAATGCGAGTGCTTTCTTGACTAGCTGAGGTACTGGCAGCGTTTTAAAATGACTCAATTCCACGCATCTACGTAATTTCATTGTCGTATTTCCAAATGAACAGCGTGAGCGTTGCGAGTTCTAATCCCTGGAAGGCATTTTCACATTATTGATCGTTTCAGAAGTAATCGATTTGGCAACGCTGCATCATCAACCTGTTACATAGGGTCTGTAGCTGGGTGCAGAGCGGCTCCTCATGCCATCCTCCCCTTGTTTGAACTGACACCCAGCTGCACTTGCTTGCAGCTTGAGGAGGAAGTGGCGCGCCACTGATTTGTTTTATTTTCTGACGCTTCTCATATGCTCTTCTCGTCGTACTTGTTTGAAAATGAATTTCCTGGTGGTCGACTGAGTTAGAAGACATTACCTACACCGAACTCATTACAGATTCTGAAAACGCTGGGACGGACGGCCATTTTAACAGAACGGGTCTGAGCAGGAGAAACAAAACCTTCATCCCGTGGCCACTTGTCAGTTCGCCCTCCCTCCTGTGGTCAGAACGGTAGAGATGGACACATTATGTACAAATATCATTCTTTCGCCTCTTGTTCTTTCTAACTGTCCTAATGATCTTGTAGCAGTCAGTCTGGGTTCGAATCTAAGGACCGCCATCCCCGCATGAAAATCAGAATGACTGCTATCATTCTTTGTGATAACTACTGTGTAGGAATGGACCGTCCGGTTTATCAGAAGCTGACCATGTGCATTTTGTATTGTGAATCTGACGTAGTCTCAGTTCCACTATCAGTTTGCGCTTCAAATTTCCACTGCGAGGGCCCCTCCCTCAGCTTTCTGCAGAGAATCATAATTAAAAGAAAGGATAACGGATAACAAGCTTGACCTGAAGTCAGGTAATTTTTCCCGTCACGGTAGGCAGTTTTGCGCGGTGTCGGCGGACAGTTCAGTTCTGTCGAGATGCAGCTGGATGTTGCACCAATAAACGACTTACACTCTGAAACGTTGTTTACGTGCTTGATTAACACCGAGAACGCAAAATACTCCGTGTGTGGGGATCAGCTGTACGGTGAACTCTCAGTCGGGGTCCTACTATCCAGCTATGACCTCCGGCCGTCTTGTATCAATATATCGTAGGACAGTTACCGACTGGCGTCCGAAAGAAGCCGGATGTTATTGGCTATTGGTGTGGCTGTGTGGTTACAATCTGGTATCTGAACTTCGCGGTTCTTGACAGCTTGACATTGGCTTACATCGGAATTTTTCGCGTTGGATGCAACCTCCGTCCGCTGCTGGTCCTACCGCAACCTCCAGCGGTACAGCAGATTATACCTGCCTTTCAGCTTGCTTCGAAGGCTGACAGTTGATAAGCCAGGTGCACGGACAAGGTCTGCTGCTGATGCTTAAAAACATTTCAGTGGGTCTTAACGGGGTATTTCGGCTAGCGCTGACACAACACTGCACTCAGCAGCACGCACTTGGCGATTCACACGCACACATTAGACGTGGTGAATACCGGCGTAGGTGCCCGCATTCTCTGAACACTGCCATTACTGTTTTATCACTCCGACAACTCTCTGGTTTATAATTTGGACCAGTTTCTCTGCACTTCATTTTCCCTCGTGTCAAAATTTTGAATAGCTTTGTCATTCAACCTGCCTCGTTATCCAGGGTGACATTATTGGCAAATGTCTTCGACTTCTCCGATTGATCGGGCAAGGGAAGAGGGTCTTCTGTCGTTGGCTGACCAACTTTAAGAAACATTTCGTAATTCTGGTTTGTTAAAATTTCATCAAATTTTGAACAGCAGCACATTAAACCGAGCCTCATTTCATTACAGAAAAAACCTGGCCATGACCTGCTCCGGTCGAAACACATTTTTAATGTCCACCCAAATTAGTGTTACAATAATAATAATAATAATAATAATAATAATAATAATGTTTCCCCCGGGCACAAAAGACTTAGACAGTAAAGTTACAAAAGACAGCTGGGTTCAGAGGTTGACTAAAATTTGTCGACGCGAAATCTGGAATTCTGAAAGGGAACTCTGACAGTTGAGACAAATGCTGTAACTGTAACGATTGGGAGAAACAGGAGACAAGGGTCCTTCCTCAAGTACAGTGCGGACACCACTGCACAGATGAATGCCCTCTCAGCAGTGCGAAACAAACAAAAAATGTAAATACGTCTCCCTTTCCTCATACCGAGGGGTGGTCTGTGTACCGCGGCAGATCAGCAATCTAACCTTCCATCATACGCAAAATTATGAGGTGAAATATTTTTCTCATCTCCAGAACGTCCAGTCTTGCTCTAGAACTTCTGTTAAATGTGTACCGGGTCCTTCCCGGGGATAAAGCGGCTGGGAAGTGAAGTTGACCACTCGTATCCGTCTACTGCCGAGTTTAAAAGTGAGTGGAGCTGTGTACCTTCACAGCCATTACGTTCCTTCGTAGCGTTGACAGGACAGATTTAACTTTCACCTTTTTAACTGTACAGCGAGATCTGAGGCTTACATGGCTATGTTATGGTGAGTGGCGGGGTTACTGCAGGTTCAGCTTGAGGGTTGTTATGCTAAGTGGCAGGGGTATCGAATCCCAAAGTTTTGAGGGAACGTATCGCCTAGGACTCCTTGCCACTTGAAGATGAAGGAAGTATGTTCGTTCGAAACGTCGGGAATTAGTAACTTTGCTGCTCAAGAGTAACAACACAGAAATCCTGAACCTCTGCTACACTGACAAACTATGCAGCTGTTCGCAACTGTGTCACTGTGCAAAACTACCAGACGTCAGCAGTTGTATACTGAATTCATAGGGCCATTACGATTAAGAAGTTCTCAAATTCTGTTCAACTTTAAGTCGGATAATTTAGATTTCATTCGACAGAGCGAAATTGTAACGAATGGCTGGCGCCACTGCACTTGATACGACGTGTTACTCACTCTTAACCTTATAAAACCCAGTGGTCACTATATGCACCACCAGTTTAACATTCACCAACCCTACGTTCTGCTAACACATAGTATTTATGTTTTTTGTGGCTCTGAAAACAAACAGCGATTATTTCCCTATAAAGCATTAACTGACGTTTTTATACTCGAAACGAGGAGTGTTTACTGCGCGGTACGGACTGGATCTTTCCACTTTGTCCACCACATATCTTCCAGGTCGATCCATATGAAATTTGTGAAGGACAGTGGCACTGGACAGGCTTTTCCGTGAGTACTGCAGTTTTCCCCGTCAATGTCATTCCACCAACGCTCCACAGCCATCTTCCTCTTCATGCTACTGTTACCAAAGATAACCGGGCCAAGCCTGGGAACCCTCCAAGAAAACAGTGCTTTTTTCAGAAATAGAGGAACACTGGATAGGAAAGTACTTTCATTTTTTTCCGTCTTCAGAATGTTAATTTTATGCCGTAATTCTGTGTGTGCGAAAGTACGCAATTCCATTGATAAGGAGGCTGCTCTATTTGGGACAGCACGGCCACAAATGTCTTTGATGTGGAGTTTTGTGACGTCAGGTTACAGAGTGGCAAGCGTGTTTGAATCTGAGGCAGCACAGGAAGTGTGGAGATGAGTTGGCGGTGCCTAACTATCTCTATGTATATCACAACCGCTGCTGTAAAAACAGATGACTGCATCAACATAAGTTGTTGTAGCGGATGTGAAATTGATTCTTACGCTGTCAGTTCGACAGTGAATGTACCTAATAGTAAAGTTCACCCTAGAACAGGCCATGAACGGGAGTAGAGGTATAGCTGTACTCTTTCTTTAACCTCGGCGCTAGACGGCGATGGGAGGTCAACGCCACGCCCCGGCCGCTTTACCCCCGGGAATGACTCGGTGCCCATTGTATGGGAGGCTCGGGATGTTCCAGTCCTGTCTGGACGGATGCGGAAAATCTCGCCCCCCACCGGGTTTCGATCCCCGGATCGTACATCCCGTAGCGAGTTGCTACACCGACTGAGCTATCCCGGCGAGTCAATGTGCCTGTTACAACTAACTGAACTACAGATAATTAAATTACTGAGTGTGTGCCGGGGCAGTAGAGGGACTTAACGTAAATTCTTGAAGGAGGAGAAACTGTCTGCACCCCACCCCACCCCTCATATGGATTACAGTGAGTAATTACAGCTGTTACAGGATTAGAATTCAGAAGGCTGTTCCTATTATGATGTAAAAATGCATATCGTAGACCTAGTACTGAGCGCAGACCTCAGTCAAAATGTAACTTGGATTTTGAAATAGGCGCAGGATGTGGTGTGACAAAGCTGGAAGCCTGGAGGCGAAAGGCGGACTCGATCCCAGGCCAGGGCCTGTCATGTTTATGGTGCACAAAGTGGTACTGGGACAGTGCTCTGTTCTCCCCCTGTCAGTGTCATTCCACCAATACTCCGTACTCATTCACTTGTCACCTTGAGGGACGCTGTGTAATCTCAGCAACCGAGAGTATCGCTAAAAGTTCGTCTCATCCCACTGATGCCAGTCCGTCCGCTTAGTGCAGGCACTGACCCGAGCGTAGCGGAAGCTAGCAGCTATACTTTGCTGCCCAGTTTTTTGATCGACTATGCACAATGTGCTTCTGAACATATTTCATTAGAACTGTCATATGGTACAAGTAGAGCTGTCACTGTGCTTGCCATGGTGGCATGAAGTATAGCTCCATGTGTTCTTAACCTCGGGTTAGCATGGAGGTGAGTGGTTAGCTTCACGCTTCTGCCACTTTACCCTCCGGAAAAAGAATCCCGGTACTGGGTGAGGCCAAAGAGACGGTTTGGGAATTCTGGAGAAGAGAGAAGTTTCTTGCTCCGCGGCCTGTACAACCCGTGGCCAAGTCTGGGTCTTAACAAACAGCGATCATTTAGTACACCAAACAGTGAAGTACTTTAGTATCCCCTCTGCCCCGCTTTACGAAAGAGTACGCCTTTTGGAAGGTTCCCAGACCTCGCCCGTATATCATACTGGTAAGATCAGCGTGTAGATGAAGATGAGCATGGAGCTTTGGTGGAATAATATTGACAGGGGAAACCCAAAGTCCTGAAGAAAAACCTGTTCCGATGCCTCTTTGTCCACAGTATATCTCACACAGACTGACCTGGGATCGGCGACAAACCGCCTGAGCCATGGCACCTCACCGTTGGTATCCAGCAGTAACTGACTGGTTTCTGTAGCTTACACTGAGTGTGTGTACTGCGCGGGTATGAATGTACGTGTAATTGGGACTGATCTTGACCGTTTGTACGTACAGTACAGTGTGTGTGTTAACTGACAGTGACAGTGTGTGTACTGCCTGGGGAACAGCTGTACCTATGAATATACGTGTACTGCAGACTGATCTTGACCGTTCCAGCGACTAAGCTGGCGGTACAATTAAAGCTAAATGATGTACAGGACCACCAGCTGTAGGCCGTGTGTATATTGTATAAACTATTGTAAATACTGTAGTTGTAAGTACTGAAAATTTGTACACAGTCTAAGACGAAACGTGTATATATGTATATGCAAATAATGTACATTCGACAGAGGCGGCGACTTTTAACGCCAGAGAAACGCGTACCTTCGTCGGAGGGCGCCGCAAGACTGACCGACCGCCCGTCAGTCGTAACGCGACTTTGACGTAAATTGCGTACCAGTGCTGCCGCTATTTGGGAGGTGTCGGATACACAAACAGGTGTTAGTGGTTGTTGTTTTCTTCTTGTTTAAACGACCTGTGAAAATGTGTTCCGAAACTTTGGTACACGAAATTCAGACGCCGGGGAATCGCCCAAATGAAAGAATGTAATATTCACAACACGGCGAAAGTTTGAAATCAAGAATCAGTGTCCTCAGTCCCTTCAGGCACTGTACGAATAACTGGAATTCGGCAACGCCAGCCGCCTTCCACAGTCGCTGCAGCGGACTTACTTTGCTGTTAGGCCATCTGAACTGCTGTCAGTTTTAAACAGTAAACACATGGACGAGAGAAATAGTGGATGGCTCTACGAATTTTTAAATTCTGGTCGCTCCTTGTAAAAGCGTCTACGTTCAGCTATTATCATGTGCAGTTTCATTTGTAATACTGTATAGGGACTAGTGAAAAAAAGATTGACGCCCACACGGTGGGTTTTACTGGCGTTCGGAAAGAAATCAGTTGTGAAACGTGACTATTACTACCTCAAGTTTGCGTCCGCACGTTATAAAGACCGACATGGATTTATGATCTCGCTACTTTTACAAAATAAATACAAGGAATACAGCAGGGTCAGAGAGGCCGAATCAACTGTTAACGATCTTGATCATAATGTGGTGCCCAAACGTTACGTTATATGTGGCCATGGCGCCAATTATCTGTTTGCATAACATACTGGATGTGTCTCTGGCCCAAAATATTTACTGATTTCATGTTTCCTGCTGCCCCTTCCACCCTCACAGTCTTGCAGCCAGATGTTGAATGTAGTTAGTTTGTAACGGTTTATGACCAAGTGTTCCCTCTAAAGATGCAATTCGGGAGCTAAGGAGAGTAACCATGGCATTCAGTTCATCTAGTGCGACGCTCTGTTAGACATGTTTAAACATGTTAGGATATTCGGTCGTGAGTCGAAGTTGGACATTAGAGGTCAATTCGTATTAATACTAGAAGAGTAAAATAATATTCTGGAAATATGCTTCGTTTTTCTTTTTATTTACATAGATTTAAACCAGTTTTATTAAAGTAGTTAATATTTTTAAAATTGGCTTATGAAAGAAATGATAATTCCCAGATAACTACGCTTACCACCGGTATAAGAGCAGTGGCTTAAACCAAAACCATCTCTAGCGGCCGCCGACACGCGCATGGAATAGCGGCGAGAGGTAACCCTTGATATAGGTTAGATAAAATAGTGATGCTATAGTTGAAGATACGAGCGAAGGCGTTTGTAGGCAATAGGCTACGGCCATTGTTTAGATGGGCATATAGAGCCTGACGATCCAGATGTGTATGTTTTAGCACGACGGACGGACAGATGCGCAGGTACTGGTATTCAGCAGGTTAAGTACGTACAGAACCATAATTTTGCCTGGTCTCTACATTAGGGGAAGCACATTAGCAACAAGGGGGAGGAAGTAAGGAGGAGATTGAATGAAATTGCATAATAAGGAGCTTCATAGTTTGTACTCCACCAAACATTATTTGGGTGATGAAATTGAGGATAACAGTCATGTGGTGGAGATGAGAAGTACATACAGAATTTTGTTGAGAAATCTGAAGCAATCACTTTACCCCGGTATATATGGCAGGATAATGTTAAAATGAATTTTAAATAATGGGATGATAGGGCATGGACTGGATTAGTCTGGCTCAGGGTAGGAACAAGTTGCAGGCTTTTGTGAGCACGATACTGAACCTTCGTGTTCCATAAAATGCGGTGACTTTCTTGACTGGCTGCGGAAGTACTAGCTTCCCAAGAAGGACTGCTCTGTGGCGCTACTTGGTAACACGTACGGTCATAACTACTGCTCGTGTGTGTGTGTCAGTGGCCACTGGCAATTTTTGAGCTTGTATTACATCAGTGATAGGTGAGTGAATATGGAGCACTGGTGGAATAAATACTGTGGAAGAAAGTGCTAAGTACTGTGAGAAAATCGGTCCCGTGGTCACTTTGCCCATCACAAATCCCACATGCACACACGGGCTGTCCTGGTACCGAGCATGGGCCTTCGCGGTGAGATTTCAGCGATTGGCTGTGCTATCCCTGTCACTATCCACGTTATTCTGGCCCCCAAAAAACCAGCCATGTGGTTTGCTAAAGCTAGTCTGTTCGCATTTATTTCAAAATCTGACCTCACACGGACAACCGACCACTTGCCTGTTTGCTACTGAAGGCACACGTCACTATGAGCCAGTGTGGGGCTGTACTGGTGCAGTTGCAGCCTGGACGCATGCAGATGGAAACGTCCACCGCCGGCGATGCTGTTGTAGATGCTGCCGCCATATTGGTAGCGTGAATGAACATTCCACACAAAAGCAGCAGAAGTAACGTGTTGCCGGCAGCAGCTGTTGCTATAGTGCCACCCATTGTAAGATGGTCAGAACCATGTCGCCAGTCGCACAGATGGATGTCACAACCACTGTCACAGTCACGAGGAAGCGTGTAGCAGTCATACTAAAACGCACATAACCCCAAACATCCTCGCAGCGCGATGCCGAGCGACTGAACCGCAAATCCACAGGTCATACTCCTCGAACTGACGAGGAGGTCGATCTGTGGAGGAGAGCTGATGCATGCGCTGGCGTGACGCGAGGCCGTGTGTACGTGTGCTGCCATCTCTGTCTCAGCGGCAGCTTCCGCTGTCAGATTTGTACAGTGGAATTTTGATGTTGGTGATGTGTGAGTCATATACGCTGCACGAACATCGAAATCCATTTTCAGTGACATGTAAAACGCCTGTCTGGTTCAAGGATCATATGAAATTCTGCAATAAAAATATAAATGCACCCTCAAGAAGCACAGGAGACATGAACATATATTAATAGTACAATACAAGCAGTATGCCTCAGAAAAGTTGCCCAACCTTTCTTCTAAGGAGGAACACGTAAAAGAATTTTTCGTATTCCGAGAAACCTGATCTCGATTCGCAGGAACCAATCACAATTGGTTGAAACAATGGGTGATTCGTATTAAGATGAGTGGTCACAAAAGTTCGAAGTACCGAACATCCGGGTTCACGAACATCGAGAAAACAATGTTTATATTCTACACTCTTGTGGAATGTGAATTTGGTTTTATGTGCAGTCCATGCAACCCAAACTGACCTTTTTCGAGTAACTCAAAAACGGCCTATTGTAGAAAATTGTATATCGATCTCATCAAGATCTACAAGTTTTGCTTTGAACGTTTTCCGATATGACTGACATTCAACTAAATACAAGATGAGTGTAATACTGAGCAGTTTTACTAGCTTCTTGCTGGGATGCAGCGTCCTGTTATGTCTGTAACTGATGCCCCAAATGAAAAAATGCTCGTTTAGCATCAGCGCATCTATCTGCCTGTATTTAAACACTAAAAATGAAGCCTTTGGACCCTGCTTTTGCTTCATCAGTAGGTCACTTTATTAAGGTACCCTGGATGTCATTATTACATTATTATGGATACTTGAACTGTGCTGGTAGAGTGTTTCTTATTTGACACATTAGTTATTAGCTTTAAAGGAAATTTTCACCCTACAACAGGCCATGAAGGCCCAGAGGAGGAGTAGACGTATAGCGCTATCCTTCTTTAACCTCCGCGCTAGATGGGGTGGGCGGTCAACGCCACACACCGACCGTTTTAACCCGGGAAAGAGACCCCTTACCCATTGTATAGGAGGCTGGATGGACCCTTGGGCGGGTCTGCACGGGCGCTGAAAATGTCGCCCCGGACCGTCCAACTTATAGCTAGTCGCTGTACCGACTGAGCTATCCTGGCCCACAGTTATTAGCTTTGCTTTAAAATTGTATGTACTGAAATTGTTTGTGTCTGCAGAAAGTAAGATTGAGGGTTGTAAGGTTGATGCAGTTTTACTGATCACAGTTTTGTCTGAATCTGTTATCTGCCTTGCCATTCTCATTGTCCTTAATTCTGTGAGTCTGCTGGTTGGAGATGTTACAAATTTTGAAGTTCTGTCATTATATAATTTTCTCCAGCCTCCTGCTACTGTCTGTTTTCATCAGCACTTTGTTGCCAAATGTCTCCTTTCTGTACTTTTCCTTTTAAGAGAAGTGTCTCCATAAGCAACACATGAAGTAAAACTGTGATTTTAAAGGCTAGGGTCATAGATGGGGGACAGGAACATAAAATGTCACATGACGTAATAGTTATGGATGTGTGACGAAAGAATTCAGTGTTACTTATTTCATTGTAGACGGAATTTTAAGTAACTATTTAGGTGTTAAAGATGGAAATGGGCAGACTGATAGCTGTACTTTACGTGCGGGCATAATTGAATTGCTATCCATAATTTTTACCTCAGTTATTTGATTTGTGTGAAATTCAATATAAGGTGTGTGTGTGTGTGTGTGTGTGTGTGTGTGTGTGTGTGTGTGTGTGTGTGTGTGTATTGCTGTTTGGCATTTGTGAGTTTCGTGAAATCAGAGCAGGGAGGGCCATACTATTTTTATGGATGTAAATGAAATTATATTTATGTTTATACTGTAAAATGGTATAATGTTTTGTAAGTAAAATAAACTCCAGATTGAAGCCTGTACATTGTTCCAGAGTATGTGATGTGCACTCTTGTTATGGTGGTTTGTGAAGACTGTACAGTGTATGTGTATGTTAGCAGGTGATGGTAGCAGTTAGACAATGGAATGTAAGAGGAATAGATATGCCTGTGAAAATGTGTCCCAGGATGTAACATCATTCAATACAAATACCACAATGAAAGACTGTGTCTCACACCTGACTTTCTGTTAGTCAGAAGAGTGATTGAACATCCGTGCTAGGCCAAGTAATAGTAATAAGTGGGTAGTAGTGGTGGGTGCTCTGACTAGTGTAGCAGGTACTGTGGAATGTGATGCTGTTTGTTGGTTGTGTTGCTCCAGATTTTTCAAAGAATCACAGTGCCTTCATTTTCATGGACTGCTTGACCATGAAGTGAAGGCATTGTGCTTCTGCAAAATGCTAGGAACTGTGCATCTGGCAACACAGTATCACACCCCAGAAGACTTAAATCTTCAGCACCCTTGCTGTGAGAACCTTGTAACTCTGTCAGCACTGTTTAAGTTGATGACTGCCATATAATTCAGTGACTTTCTGTTATTCCTGTGAACCGATTTTTTTTGATAATTCAAGGTGGCCTTATGTCTGACACATAATTTCATCACTATGTTTCAGTTGCCACTCAAATGAGCGCTTATTCCTGAAAGACTTTGTACAGTGTGTCCCTGGGACAAGTGGCGGACGATTGTCTCGGTGGTTACAGCCAGACTCGTATGTGGATCCAGCACACTGTGAAGTGCTGTATAGCCGTGATGATATGAGGTGCGGTTGGCCTGCTATCATTACCGTTGTCACCAAAGATCAGTATGGTGATGTCGTCCATGTTCCCAATCTTAAGGTTGGTGGATCTCATTAAATTGGCATGTTTCTGTGCCCTGGCCATGATGATAATAAATTATCTTTACCTGAAAAAAATGGTGTGCTTTGCAGTTCACGTTCATGTTATTAATTGCATAATTTAATACATCATTTAATGCTACAAATGTGAAAAGTATGTGGAAAGTGAAGTGTGTGGTGTAGTTATACTGGAAACACTTTCTGCAAGAATGGCACCAATTGAAAACTTGAAGGGCTGTTCAGGTAGGTCATTATTCAGCACTGATTATTTGGTACCTTTTGATGGGTGAGTCATAACATGGAGAAACCCAGTGTTGTATGTGCATGTGCACATTTGCATGCATTCTGCGTGTGTGTGTGTGCGCGTGTGTGTTGTGTATGTGTGTGAGTACATCTACATGCATGTGTGCGCAAAGCCACAGGTTGTGTGTGTGTATGTGTGTGTGTGCGCGCGCGCGCATGTGAAGAGAGACCTTTACATTTTTAAAATATGGGAAATTGCTTGACAAGCTGAGAGACTGCCAGCTTCTCAAGAAAGGCCATGTTGTGTGGGGTTATGTATAGCTGTGGTCTGTGCAATGTTTGTTTGTCTGATCAGCTTAAAGTTATGAAAATAATTAAGTAATTTAATGCTGTAAGATGACCAATGGATGTGTAAGAATTAAGTAAAATCCCATATTTCATGACGAGTCAAATATTTGAATTGTCAGATACAAACATTTGACTGGTTAAGGTTATTAATATATGGCACCTGTGAAAATGAATGGAAGGGATTATGAAAATATGAAAATCTCTGCCACTGGTGAAAGGATTCTTTATTGGGTTAAGGATGTCATAGTTTTGAAGATTAATTTAAATGATTTTAGTACAGTTATGCAAGATTTAGATGTATGAGTATAGGTGCCTGTGTACTTTCTTCTTATTCAAATGTATGTATTAATTATGCAGGTTCATTAATTCCATTGGCATGTGCAGACTTGACAATTACTTGCAGGTAACATACACAATATGAAATCACTGTTTTAGGCTTATTGAAAAATATATACAGAATTTCTTGTGGTTGTTTGAGTCACAGAGGTTTTCACAGTAGTGCAGGTGAGGACTGTGCTTGTCTGGAGTGTGGTGCTGCCTCATTGGGTGAGTGGCATTGTGTTCCTTCAAGACAGAGGGGAACCACTGGTCCAGTAACATGGTGTTGTGTCCAAGAACATTAGTATGTCTGTGTGTGTGTCTATGTCCATGAGATCCATCATCACATGTGTTATACTTCTTTCATGCCTGTTGAATCAGATTGAAGTGAAGGCAGTGCCTATTGACAAGAAAGAGATTGGTGATTCTGACCAGGGCCGTAAGATGCGTCGTGTGAGCCAGCCAGATGCCCTGACTTTTGGAGGACATGCACAGCCTTCTTTGGACACACCATATGAGGTTACTGTCAAAGACAAGATGTGTTATTATGCCATCACCATTATGAAGGTATGTCTGTCAGATTTAATGTATGTCCACCCAATAGAAATACCATGGTCATGTGAAGTGAATGCAAGACAAAATCAGTACCATAAACGTAGCTAATAATATATAGTATTTAATCCAACTAATTACACATGTAATTGTAAATAACTATTTGTTATTTTGTGATGCTCCTCCTACGTGTTTCAGCCCCTATGGGCCATCTTCAGGGAGGTTTATAAAGGAATACATTTATAATAAAAGCTGTCCAAGATGTGCATATATAAAGGTAAAATACATTGTTATCGATTAAAATCTTTCTAGAAATGTCTAAAATGTAGATTACTTAGAGGTATTTCACATTTCTTAATAATTTTATGTTTAGTTGCTGACACGTGTTAATTTTGTTGTTTTCATTCTGTAGGAGTAATGTCCCTGTGTTTTGTGTCAGCAGACTGTGAGTGCAAACATCAACACACAACAAATGGGCATTATGGGTATAGCAGAACTTAGCATCATTTTAAGTAGTTCCTTTTCATATGATATTTGATTGAATACAAAATATGAACAAAAACTGATTATAATATTAAAATTATTTTGTAATTTTTATATTATGAACAACAATTAATGTGGATATATTATGGGTTTTTCTCATTGCTTTTCAAGCATGAAATATGTGTTTTGTGCTCTGAAATCCTTCATTCCTTCAACATTACACCTACTGTAATCAGTTTTTATGAATTTATGGCAGATCCCCATTGCATAAAGTCAGTATTTTCTGTGGTATTATTGCTTTTCAGTTTTTTGTCATCCCACCTTGTTTAGAAAAAGACAGCTGATTTCAGAAAAAGCTGAAAATTGTTGACTAGTGTCATGAATGTACACTGTAGGACAGTAGACTGTGTGTGTTCTGCTCGGGTCTCCTTGTGTTGCTGACTCTAGTGTATTCAAATTGTTTTTATCTGCAGGTGTCTTTCAGGAAGCTGTTATTTTATTTCTAGGCTTACGAGAATTATTCTTTTGAGGAGTTGCGATTTACTTCTCCTGCTGTGAAACGTTCCAGTGAGAACATGTTAGTTCGTCCAAACTCTGATGGGACATACAGTGCAACATGGACACCGGGAAGTGTTGGCTGGTATTCTGTGCTTGTTACAATTGATGGTTATGACATGGAGGAAGTAAGTACAGTCTGTTGTTACTTCTTGTTCAGAACTATTGTGTTTAGACTGTGGACGAAGGGAACTTTGTTGAAAAGTGCTTTCTGTATTTACTTATCTGATTTGTATTCTTACTTTCTTTTTTATATTATCATTTCATTTCATTTCATTTCATTTTATTGAAATTCATAGATCCTTATTGGTACACGACCAGGATATCGAATATGTCTATAATTATCCTATAACACAACATATCAACATATTTGCAACATAT
>Ga0123355_10005794_pt1 | contig 18165 bp, 14 predicted proteins | sample TergutEmb28metaG_3_FD_89872 | JGI IMG/M metagenome (GOLD analysis project Ga0123355, IMG submission 89872) | Embiratermes neotenicus P1 segment gut microbial communities from Petit-Saut dam, French Guiana - Emb289 P1 | ecosystem: Host-associated > Arthropoda: Insects > Digestive system > Gut ... | reverse complement strand
TTAGTTTCGCGCTGTATTCTGTGGGGTTGTTCGCGCTGTTCATTTTGAACTTTAATGCATTTGGAAGCCCCATCATATTTCCGCTTTCCGCTTTAACCCCCTTGCAAGTGGTGTTTGCAAGTATGCCTATTGTGCTTATTTGCGCGGCGGCGGTTTTTGTTGTGTACGATTTTTTGATGCAATTCACCGCGACTATTAAGGGCGGTTTGGCTTTTGTTCCTGTGGTTTTTTCGGTTTACACGCTGGTAACTCTTACGCAGATTTTGTTGATGCATTATGGTTTTTCGTTTTCCAGTATGTGGCTTAGTTTTATTTATGTTGCCGCCGCTTTTGCTTGCATTGTGTTTGGATTCTCTAAGCGGTACATTTTTATGCGAAGGTTTGGGCTTGGACTTGCATTGCTTTCCGTCACAAAGCTGTTTATAATTGACTTGTACTGGCTTACCACGGGCTGGCGCATTTTGTCATACTTCGTGCTGGGTGCGGTTTTGCTTTCTATTTCGTTTGTGTATCAGTTCTTTAATAAACGGCTTGAATTAAATATTGCATCTATAAAATCGGAGGAATTGTAATGAATCTCATCTACGAACAAAATACACGTATCACCTATTACGACCTAGACCTAATGGGCCGCGTAAAACTTTCAGCCCTATTACGAATGGTTCACATAGCCGCCGATGTAAACGCCAACGACCTAGGTTGCGGCTTTAAAGTGATGTCTGCCGCAAACATGAGTTTTATTCTACAACGTTTCGCGCTGGGAATCACCAGAATGCCCGTCTACGACGAAATAGTAAAAATCCGCACATGGCCAGATTCCATAGACAGAGGAGTTTTTGTAAGAAAAGGCGATATGTACGACCAAGAAGGCAAAAAACTAATGGAATGGGCAAGTCTTTGGATTGTACTAGACATAGCCGCCAGAAAAATCCTAAAACCCAACGCACTACCAGTGCAATTACCAACCGTCCCAGACCAAGGCGTTACCATAAAACCCGAAAAGATTGCGCTACCAAAAGATGATACCGAAAACGGCAATCTTTTTGCCAAATACACCCACACAGTAAAATACGCCGAAGTTGACACCAACAAACACATGAACAACAGCATCTACGGCGATTTAATAGGCAACGCCCTATTCCCAACCATGGAAGCGGCAACAGCTTCGCAAAATTGGAAAGAAGTACAAATCAACTTCCTAGCCGAAACTCGCCTAGGCGAAAACATAGAAGTAACCGCCCGCAACATAAACAACGAATTAATAATAACAGGACTAGCAGGCAATGAACCTGCTAGAACTTCCTTCACAGCGCGTGTGCTGTAATGTAAGCGTCAAATAAAAGCACATCTATGCGAAGCAGCCCGCCTTGCTTATTAGTTGTCAACGACTATTCTACCTGTAACATTAGTCAAGTTACCTCGCATAGAACCCACATACACATACGCAGACTCCAAATGCCTGCCAATAAATCTTCCGCTGTTTGGCATACTGCCACCACCTATAGATTGCCGCCAAGGAGTCGTATTGTTGCTAAAAGTTACAATGTTGGGCGATTCATTTAATCCTATAAAATGATTAGTTGAACCCCCCTCTGTAGAAATAGTCCATCTATAGGAATTATTTGAGCCAAGTTCAATTCTTCCGATAAGTACAACCATGCCTTCTTTAATATATGGTATCTCGAATGAAAAATCTTCACTTATTAGATGTATATCTTGCTCAAAATCACTAATTCGATTTGCTTCATTAAAACCTATGTTTGTTGTAACATTTCCAGTAATACTAATAACATTGGCTAAAACCTCCATCACATCATTATCAATCTCAAGGTTTCCATTTTCAATATGGATATTTGCTCGTTCAAAAATCCAACCGTCATGAATCGGAACATATATCGTAACGAGGGCATCATAAGCTGTATCATTATCCCAAAAATACACAGTTCGTACAGTAGAATTTTCATGTGAAGATGTAGCCAAGGCATGAGCAACTGCCCCTACAACATTACTTTCCACAAAAATCCTTCTATCATCAAGTGACAAAGTTACAAGAGGGCTTCTTCGGCGTAGTAGAATCTCATCAAGTTCATCAGTTCGAGATACAATTCTAAGGCTGGCATTTAGTAAATAAATTTCAAGATTTTCATTTGCTCTGTTAAAAGAACCGTTAAAATTGACACCAAAGTCGAAATCGGCTATATCTCCATTGGGAAACCTATATGAAAACATATCTTGCATTTCATAAATAATCGTTTGCTGAAATGCTTCCCAATCAAATAATGTTTCCTCTATGCTTAGTCTTGGCTCTACTGCTAATACTTCTGTACTTGTATTAAAGCTATAAGTCGTAACGACACCAAGAGCCATCACTAAAGCAAGTGATACAATAATAATAATTTTTCTTTTCTTCATGGTTTTCATGGATAATACCCCCATTGAATATATCAAATGTGTCACCGCCTACAGTGATTATGTCCAACTGGTTCAGATGGGTTTCACTTACCAATAATTATAACATAACCACGGAGGCAATGCCACGGACGATTTTTAGCGGATACTAGGGCGTGTTCCCGCTACAAAAATGGCACACTTTTTGGTCAATTTCGCGCCACTCTGCGTCGGGATTTCGCTTGTGTCCCTCTAGGACACGGCGCGAAACCCTCCTTGATTGGCACAAAATTGCCGCAAAAATCGTGTCATTTCCGTAGTGAGAACACGCCCTAATATTAGGCATTGTATCGTTCCTCAAACCGTGTAAAAACATCTTCGGCAGGAAGCCAACCGTTTTCTTCGCCTAAACATCGCCCTATATCTAACTCCGATTTCAATTTTCGCCATGTCTGTGTTTTTTCATATTCTACATATTCATCAATGTGAAGAACAGCGTACCGCCCACGCCCATTCTTTGTTAAAAAAACAGGAGAACCTACGGACACACTACGTAAAACTTCTCCATAATTTCGCAAGTCAGAGATTGGTTTAATATTTGGCATTAGAATCACCTCCGTTAGTGTTATATAGTGAAACTTCGTAAAATTCAACAGCAAAATTTACAGCATTGACTATTATTCGCTTGGCTCATTGCGCCATTGTGAACAGCGTCCCCAAGGTCTTACTCTTTAAAGTCTACATTTATGAAAACGTCTTCCCAAATACCTTACCAATACTAGCATCCATATCGGATAGTATGTTTACTAATGCTTCCATTTGGTATGCAAAATCCCTTGCAACCCACAACCCAATAGCCCCAAGCCACCCAGAAAGACAAAATTGAACATAATAATCCATTTCTTCCGAAATGCTTGATATGCTGTACTCTTTACACCAGCAATCAATGCAAGCGTTTTTTAGCAAGCCTGTAAGACGCTCAAAAAAAGCCGCACTTGTATTCCCGCCAAAAAACAGGCGGGATATTTGTCTATTGCTATTGATATATTCAAGCAAGTCGCGGAAAAATATATTTGGCTCAAAATTATTGTCTGCTGAAATAATATCGCTGATTTCTTGAAGAATACTATCCTCTACATGGCCATAAAGTTCGTAAACATCTGTAAAGTTGGCATAAAATGTAGACCTGTGAATATCTACTTTATCGGTTAATTCTCTTATTGTTATGTTTTGAATGCTTTTTTCGTTGAGTAGTTCAATCAGACCTTCTCGGAGGGCTTTTTTTGTTTTGCGCACGCGTCTGTCTTCCTTATTTTCAATACCCATATTATCATTCCTATCCAACATAATAAAGGCGAAATGTCTGTTAAAAGACAGTTCAAACCTAAATTGATTCTTGTTATCCGCACACATGTCTATTATAATGCGAAGCGTAGACAAATACAATTGCTGTCGGACATTTATGAAAATGGGAATGTCGAAGGGAATTAATAAAATGTTGACCATATATTTTTCTGGAACAGGAAATACAAAGTATCTCGCAGATTTATTTAGTCACAAAATGAATACAAAATGCCTTTCCATAGAAGATAATGCAGATTTTACTGCCATACTCAAAGAACATGACACAATAGCCTTTTGTTACCCAATATATGGCTCAAGAGTTCCCCGAATTATGAGAGAGTTTGTGCATAATCACATGCTGGGTTTGGTTGGAAAACGAGTGATTATTCTTGTAACCCAACAAGCATTTTCGGGTGATGGCGCAAGGGTATTTTGCGATTTATTTGAAGAAGGCGCAATAGAAGTCATTTACGCCGAGCATTTTAACATGCAACAAAATATGGGGAATATACCTGTATTTTGGACGTTGTTCAAGCCCACAAAAAAGTCCAATCAGAAATTTATTAAGAAAACCGAAACAAAAATGAATATCGTCTGTAACAACATCAAAAGCGGCATTATAAAAAAGCGCGGTTTTAACAAGATTTCAAAACTTTTGGGATATATCCAAGGCAAGCCGTGGCAAAAAAATACGAAGGATATTAAGCCCGTTAGACTTGAAAAAAAAGTGATGAACGGCCTGCAAATACATCAAAACTGCATAGCCTGCAACATATGTACAAAAATCTGCCCCATGAATAACTTAGTAAACCATGATGGGCAGATTCAGCATTTGAACAACTGTACTGTTTGTTATCGTTGCGTTAATCGCTGTCCCCAAAAAGCGATTACGGTGTATATTCATATTAAACCCAAGTGGCAGTATACCATGGGCAGGATAAATAATCTATTCTAGCGCGTGTAATCATATTCAAAATTGAGTTCAGCTACTGTTCTAAAATCGTCTTGTGCCTTTTCTATATCTCCCAGCTCTTCATAAATAAGTCCTCGGTTATAGTATGCCTTATCATAGGCGGGGTTTAACTCAATTGCTTTGTTAAAGTCCTCAAGTGCTTTTTCTGTATCGTTTGCGTTTGAGTTACGATAAATAAGCCCTCTGTTGTAATACGAATACCATTTGCTTGGATTCTGCTTAATGGCTTCGTGACAATATAGCAAAGCTTCGTTGATTTCTGCGTTCGAGTCAGCTCTATTTAATTTTTTCTTTCGTCTCAATTTTTCATAGATAGCAATAGCCTTTAGCAGGTAAACTCTATAATCTGCCGTGTTTGCTACTACATACATATTTGCATAACTCATTGCTTCATCAAAGGCATCAATGCACAACAAGCAAGTTGCAAAATGATAACGAAAATACAAGCAATACTCTTCGTCAAACTCGCCGACGACTTTTAAGTTCTTTTCTGCTTCTCCATAATTGCCTAGGTCATATAGGAATATTAACCCTCTCAAGTAGTGAATATCCACTTGCAGTTTATTATCTTCAACCCCAAGCGATAAAGCCTTGTTAAGATATGTTACTGCATCAATTGGTTTATCTTGGTATCTTTTACATACTGCAAGAGTGTATAAATTTTTGCAAGAAGCAGGTTCATCTTCGACTTTTATTGTTATGCCTTCAATAAAATCGTCAATGGATTCTTGTCCGCGCAAGCCATTAATCAAGTTTTCGGCAAACTCTCGCATATCATACTCAATGAATTTGTACTTTGGGTCGCTTGCAATTATTTTTCTTTTTGCTTCCAATGTTTCAGCGTCAACTATTTTTGTAATCAGACTATAGTAGTTGCCTTTTATTGAGCTTTCCAGTTTTGTATCTGTTTCGCCCTCCAAAAGTATATGTTCGTTGTATGCAACAGCCTTATCGGAATGAATCACCGTGATGTCAGAAGGCTTTAATTGAGAATCCCCAATTTTTTCAACCAGCTTTTGAACAATAGCTTTTTTCGCAGAGTCATCGTCATCGGGGATTCTGGTAAGTACGCAATGTATATCCGTTGCTTTCTCGCTTGGTTTATACTCCGTAGCCGACCAAATATGCCTATACATCAGCCGCGTGCCATGAAAATTCTCAACGCTGTTAGCCGCAAACATAATTGTTGCATCTGGAATAATCGAGCAACACACCTTGCTAAGAATAGTAACACCAGCACGGGAATCAAGTAAAAGGAAATCTGGCTTCAATTCCGTTTTAATTTGATGCTTTAGCAACTCAAATATAAACAAGCCCTCGTTTCTCTCACCCGTAAACAGTTCAAGCCAATCAAGTCTGCCAAGTTTACTCCAGTACTTGCCGTCCAACCCCCTACCCGCGCTCATCAGCTTGATAAAGCTAAATTTCGTCTGCAAACATGTGTAAAAATACTCCGATACTGTTTTAGGCGGCTTTTCATGAAAACAGGTGTGAATATAATCCACCAACCCCAATTTGCTATGGTCAAGCTCGGGGATTAATTCGTTTGGCACAAATTTATGTATTATCCCAGGTGCTTCAAGGTCAAAGTCAACTATGCACACACTAAAATTACACTCCGCCAAATACTTAGCAGTGTACGCCAACGCCAAAGAACGCCCAACCCCGCCTTTGTATGAGTAAAATGCTACTGTTTTCATTATACACCTGCCTTTTGCATAACTGTACTACCTTCGTTGGAAGGATTATCAAGCAAACCATCAATAATCAGACTCATGTTCTTCGCGAGAACGGCAATCCAATCAAAAATAGACAATATGTTGTATTTTTCGTACACATTACTTTTTTTTATATCACCAGTACCCTCGTTAATAACAATCACCAAATTTTCGAGATGATTGTTAATATCACTTTCAATAACTTCAAGCACATCTCTATTTTCCGCTTCGGCGATTGCGCGTACACGCTCAACATTTTTGTTTAATGCCTTTATAAATTCAGGGTCGTCAAAAATAGTTTTATACATATTATTTAGCATCCTTCCTTTACAAAAATTAACTCTTTTAAGCTGCTGTCTTTTTTTATTGAATTAAAAAACTGCTCTTGAATATAACGATTTTCTTCCTTTTTTACATCTTCACTTGCATTTGCCATTTCGTCACCATTTTTATAACCCTTGCGTTGTAATACATCCGTTGCCATTGCTATGAATGTATTTTTTATACTCTCTTGCACTTCGCCACATTCTTTTTCTGATTTATTCAAAAATATTCTTGATTTTTGAATAAAGTAAATACTACCGTTATGTCCACATACCGCAATGTTTTAACAAAAGTGTTACGAACAAATACGTCTAAATCAGTCCATGACGGCGGCCAGCTATCGGGGTGGTTGTGAAACATTGATAGCAGCCCATTATTACGTTCATAATCTTTTATTTTAGATTCCAGTTCAAATAGACTCATAGCATAAATGTAAGTTCTTTCGCCGTTTGCATATTCGCAAAATAGGCTATCATCTACAGTATTAACAGCATAAAGTTTTTCTAAATCATTCTTTTGCCCGTATTCCAGTGTTAAAAGTAAATATTTCGTAAATAATTGAACTTCATTTTTTTTGAGATAACACTCTATTTTTTCACAATTTTTCTTCAAAATATCACTTGTTTCGTCTGATGTATGTCCCATGGTTATCAGCTCCGTAATTTTATGTATAAGGGCTTGCAACAGACGAATAAGTTTCGTTATTCTGATTCTGTTGCAAGCCCTTGTTTTTATTCCGCGCCTGCGTTTTTCGCAAAGCTTAAATCAAGAAAAGCGTTTACATCAATTTTGCCAGACAATGCAGGGGTGGTTACAGTGTCTATCAAGTAGTCTTGCATGTAGTTAAACTCGTCAGCTTTTGGCATTAATTTGTCCATAGAAACGCGGCGGTTGGGGTCTGTTAGAACTGCGCGAACTACGGGTTCTGGTTGGCCTAGGAAGTCTACGGCGGTTTTGATAGTGCTTTCAATGTCGCCGAAAACAGCTTTGCCAGATTCTACTAGAGAAGTAATCAATTCTTGAACGGCCTCGGGGTGTTTTTCAACTACGTCTTGTTTTACAACAACGGCGCAGCATGGGTGGTTTTGCATGATGTCTTTTGAAAGGGAGAGAATATCGCCCAGGCCGCTGTTTACAACTTGTGTTCCAAAAGGCTCTGCAACGATATAACCTGCAATAAAGCCGTCTGCATCGTATTCAATCATCATGGGGATTTGGCTTGGCGCAACAACTTCGGTTGTAACGTCTTTGCCTATGCCCACGGAAAGTCCTTCTTCTTGAAGGCGTTTATGCAACAGAATGTGATGCATAGATGCTTGGAAAGGAATCAAAACGGTTTTGCCTTTAAAGTCTGATAAGCTGTTGATGTTTGCGCGTTTGTTTGCAACAACTATGCTACCGTCGCGGTGGCTTAGAAGAAGCAGTTTTACATTTTTTTCGGAATAGTACAAGTCCATTGCGTAGGGTGCTAACATGAAAGCTACGTCAACTTCGCCAGCTTTTAGCGCGTCGCCGATTTCGTTCCAGCCTACTTTTTGTACCATTTCTAGGTCAACTTTTTCAAGTTGCTTTTCTTTTGTCATTCCCAAAATTAGATGGTCGATGATGGGCAGATAACCCACGCGTAGTGTTTGCTTTGCCATTTTACACCAGCTCCTATTCATATATTAATAACGAGCGAACATCTTGCTCGCCCAAGAATTTCCTGCCTTCAAGCCCTTCAAGCTCTATGAAGAAGGCACTTGCTACAACTTTGCCGCCCATTTCTTCGATTAGTTCGATGGTGGCTTTTGCTGTGCCGCCTGTGGCTAATAAATCGTCCACCAGCACAAATTTTTTCCCAGCTTCTACGGCATCGCGGTGTATTTCAATTATAGACGAGCCGTACTCCAGCTTATACTCCCTCCTTGCAGTTTCGGCAGGAAGCTTGCCTGCTTTACGCACGGGAACAAACCCCTTACCCAACTTATACGCTAAAGGCACTCCAAAAATGAATCCTCGTGATTCTGGCCCAAGCACTGCGTCAAACTCCACGCCCTCTAGCATTTCTGCCATAGAATCCACGGCCGTTCTCAGCACCTCGCCATCTTTCAGCGCGGTGGTAATATCCCTAAAAACAATTCCAGGAATAGGAAAGTCCCGAATCTCCCTAATACTTGATTTCAACACAACCAACACCCCAATACATATAAATCTCTAACACGGGTAAAATAACCCCACATAAACGAAAGGAGACACAACAATGACAAACTCAATCAACTGCAACGTAAACAGTTGCCGCCACAACGACCAAGCCCGTCACTGCACCCTAAACTCGGTAACAGTCGGTTGCAGTACAGCAACCCCTCACGCCTGCTGCGATACAGAGTGCGACAGTTTTGAAGAAAACTGTTAGGGACAGGGGAAAACAAAAGATAAAAGATTTTAAGTTCAAAAGATGAAAAGTCAAAAGATTTTAAGACCTTGGGGACGCTGTCCCCAACACCCCTGCAAGCTTTGAAAAAGCTTGACCAAATTTTATCATTGACTAGGTTTGTACTCAAGTGCAAATTTGAAAAATTATAGTTTTTTGGTGTCACATTCTCTGATGCGAAGCAAAAGGAATGTGAAGGGGGTGTGGGGGAAACTTTTGTAATCATATTCCCTAATGCGAAGCGAAAGGAATGTGACACAAAAGTTTCCCCCAGCGGTCTTATTCACTTTCGCTTCCGTTTACTTAGCGTATTCTATGGCGCGTGTCTCTCTTATTAGGCTTACCTTTATTTGACCAGGGTACTCTAGCTCGCTTTCGATTTTTTTGGCTATGTCGCGGGCTAGTAGGGTTATTTCGTCGTCGCCTACTACGTCTGGGAATACTACTATGCGTAGTTCACGGCCAGCCTGTATTGCGAAGGATTTTTCTACTCCGTCAAACTTGTCGGCTATTGCTTCTAGGTTTTGTAGGCGTTTGATATATGACTCTAGGGTTTCGCGGCGTGCGCCTGGGCGTGAGCCAGAGATTGCGTCGGCTATTTGGGTTATTACTGAAATGATGTTGGTTGGTTCTACGTCGCCGTGGTGGGATTCTACTGCGTTTATAATTAGGTCGGACTCTTTGTATTTTTTGCACAGAGCCGCGCCTATTGATACGTGTGAGCCTTCCATGTCGTGGTCTACTGCTTTGCCTATGTCGTGCAGAAGACCAGCGCGTTTGGCTAGGGAAATGTCTGCGCCTAGTTCGCCAGCTACTAGGCCGCAGAGGTAGGCTACCTCAATTGAATGCTTTAGAACATTCTGACCGTAGCTTGTGCGGAATTTCATTTTGCCTAGTAGGCGAGTTAGTTCTGGATGGATTCCGTGAACGCCTGTTTCAAACGTGGCGGCCTCGCCTTCTTCTTTTATTTGTACCTCTACTTCGCGGCGGGCTTTTTCTACCATTTCCTCAATTCTTGTTGGGTGGATTCTGCCGTCTAGCACTAATTTGTCTAGGGCTATGCGGGCTATTTCGCGACGCATTGGGTCGAAGCCCGATAGTATTACGGCTTCGGGGGTGTCGTCGATAATTAGGTCTATGCCCGTTAGTGATTCTAGTGCGCGGATATTGCGGCCTTCGCGGCCTATTATGCGACCTTTCATTTCGTCGCTTGGCAGGTTTACTACTGATACTGTTGTTTCTGCTACGTGGTCTACTGCGCAACGCTGTACCGCGCTTGCCAGAATTTCTTTCGCTTTTTTATCGGCTTCGGATTTTGCGCGAAGCTCAATTTCCCTAATCATTTTGGCGGATTCAAACCGCGCTTCTTGTTCTATTGTTACCAAAAGGGATTGTTTTGCTTCTTGTACGGTCATGCCTGCTATTCGTTCTAGTTCCTTGTGTTGCTTGGCTAGTGCGTTGTTTGCTTCTGATTGAAGCTCGTCCAATTTGTCGCTTCTTTTTTTGAGTTGCTCGTCTTTCTCGTTTGCTTTCTCAATTTTACGGTCTAGCACTTCTTCTTTTTGCAACAAGCGTTTTTCTAAACGCTGTAGCTCGTTCCTGCGCTCTTTCGCATCTTTTTCAGCTTCGTTTTTGGTTTTGATGCTTTCTTCCTTTGCTTCCAAAAGCATCTCTTTGGCTCGCGCTTCGGCGTTCCTTTTGGCTTCTTCTAAAAGGTTTTCTGCCTGTACTTCCGCAGTTCCTAATTTGGATTCAGCTACTTTCTTCCTATAAACTACGCCAACGAAAAAACTCAACACTGCTACAGCGGCAATTATGGCCAACCAAATTGCCGTAAGCATGGTATTACACCTCCTATATATTAAGTCCAAAAATGGACACAGAACTAATAATAACTTTTTTGGTAGTGGGTGTCAAATTTAATATGAAAAAAACTTAGAGTCTGTGTGGATTTTTTTGCAACCACTGTCTTTGCGAACAACAAATTAATACACAACACAGTAAAATGAAACCCCTCTCGTGAAAATAATTTTCGCCCAAGAATAAAAAACCGCCGCACCTTGTACCGAATCGGGACAAGGTGCGGCGGTTAGTTTATTCTATTTTTTGATTTATCACGTTGTTTCTGGCTGTTGACCTTGCGTTTGCGACTCTGCGCGGGCTACAGTCGGATAGAAAAGGTCGTCATCGTCTTCGTCGGAGTAACCAGGGGCATTTTCTACTTCTATGCTGCGATAAACTGGCATTCCTGTTCCCGCTGGAATTAACTGACCTATGATTACGTTTTCCTTTAGACCAATCAAGCGGTCTTCCTTGCCACGAATTGCGGCTTCGGTAAGAACGCGGGTAGTCTCTTGGAAAGACGCGGCAGAAAGGAATGAATCCGTAGCAAGCGAGGCCTTTGTAATACCCAAAAGCACACGCGTTCCAGTGGCGGGCTGACCGCCTTTGGCTTCGGTTTCCTTATTAATTTCCTCGAACTCCAGCCAGTCAATTAGCGAGCCTGGTAGAAGTTCTGTATCGCCGTTTTCGTCTATTTTAATACGCTTTAGCATTTGGCGTACAATTACTTCAATGTGTTTGTCGTTGATGTCTACGCCGTGAAGGTCGTAAACGCGCTGAACTTCTTGAAGCATATAGTCCTGCACGCCACGAAGACCCTTGATTTTTAGAATATCGTGAGGGTAAACGCTACCTTCGGTAAGTTCGCTACCAGCCTCTATTTCCTGCCCTGCATACACCTTTATGCGCGAGCCGTAAGGAATCAAGTATGGTTTTTCCTCGCCTGTTTCGCTACATGTGATTACAACTTCGCGTTTTTTCTTGCTGTCAACAACGGATACTTTTCCGCCAAATTCGGCGATTATGGCAAGCCCCTTTGGCTTACGGGCTTCAAAAATTTCTTCTACGCGTGGCAAACCTTTTGTGATGTCATCATTTGTTGCAACGCCGCCAACTTGGAAGGTACGCATTGTAAGCTGTGTACCAGGTTCACCAATGGATTGCGCCGCGATAATTCCTACAGATTCACCGATTCTTACTGCGCGTCCACTTGCCATGTTCGCGCCGTAACACTTACTACATAAGCCAATGCGACTGCGACAAGTAAGCACGGTGCGAACAAGCACTTCCGTGATTCCAGCGGCTTCAATGGCTTCGGCTTGGTCGGGGGTAATTAAACTGTCTGCGTTTGCCAAAACATCGCCTGTTTCTGGGTGAGTGATGTCGTCGATTGTCCAGCGTCCACGAATACGGTCAACAAGCGGTTCGATAATTTCCTCGCCGTCCACAAATGAACTTACCACCATACCAGGTTTTTCTACTTCATCTTTAACGCAATCCTCTTCGCGAATGATAATATCCTGCGAAACGTCAACCATGCGGCGTGTAAGATACCCAGAGTCTGCGGTACGAAGAGCGGTATCAGAAAGCCCCTTACGCGCACTATGCCCAGAGATGAAGTACTCAAGAACGGTCAAACCCTCGCGATAATTGGAACGAACAGGAATCTCCAGCGTTTTACCAGTGGGGCTTGCAAGCAGACCACGCATACCCGCCATTTGCTTCATTTGAATCTTAGAACCACGCGCACCAGAATCAAGCATCATAAATACGCTGTTTTCGTGGCTTAGATTTTCCATCAAGTCCTCGGTAACTTTGTCGGCGGCATCTGTCCACACTTTTAGAACTTTATCGCGGCGTTCGTCGTCGGTCATTAGCCCACGGTGGAACATTTTATAAATGCCTTCAATTGAGTTTTCAGCGTTTTCTAAAATTTGTGGTTTTGTGCCGGGAACTTCCATGTCAGAAACGGACACGGAAAGCGCGCTTTGCGTGGCAAAACGGAAGCCCAAATCTTTTATATTATCCAGCGTGATAGAGGTATCAACGCTACCATATCTGTTAATGCATCGGTTTACGATTTTACTCAACATTTTGTTGTTTACCAAGCAGTTAATTTCATATGAAAACTTATCAACACTACGGTCGATAAAGCCCAAATCCTGCGGGATTGCTTGGTTAAAAATCACGCGACCTACCGTGGTGTCCACGAGCTTGCTTTCGCCAAGTTCGTTTTTGCGACGCACCTTAATTTTTGCATGTAGATGCACTTCATGGTTATCATACGCAAGAACAGCTTCGTCCTCGTGAGAGAAAATTTTGCCCTCTCCAAACCTGTTGTCACGCTCTAATGTCAAGTAGTAAATTCCCAAAACCATGTCCTTGGTGGGAACGGTGATGGGCATACCATCAGAAGGTTTTAACAAGTTATTCGGCGCAAGCAAGAGGAATCGGCATTCCGCTTGTGCTTCCACAGAAAGCGGAACGTGAACAGCCATTTGGTCGCCGTCGAAGTCAGCGTTGTAAGCGGCGCAAACCAACGGGTGAAGCATCAATGCGCGACCTTCTACCAAAACAGGCTCGAAGGCTTGGATTCCCAGCCTATGCAAGGTTGGGGCGCGGTTAAGCATGATTGGGTGTTCCTTGATAACATCTTCCAGCGCGTCCCAAACGCGTGGTTCAAGTTTTTCCACCATGCGCTTTGCAGATTTTATATTATGCGCATCACCCGACCCAACAAGCTTTTTCATTACGAAGGGTTTGAACAGCTCAATAGCCATTTCACGGGGCAATCCGCATTGATAAATTTTCAATTTTGGGCCTACTACGATTACGCTTCGACCAGAATAGTCAACGCGTTTCCCTAGCAAGTTTTGACGGAAACGACCTTGCTTTCCTGTGAGCAAATCGGAAAGAGATTTCAATGCGCGGTTTCCTGGCCCAGTAACTGGGCGGCCACGGCGACCATTGTTAATCAATGCGTCCACGGCTTCTTGAAGCATACGCTTTTCGTTACGCACTATGATGTTTGGTGCACCAAGGTCTAAAAGGCGTTTAAGTCTGTTGTTTCTGTTGATTACACGACGGTATAAGTCATTCAAGTCGGAGGTCGCGAAACGTCCACCGTCTAACTGAACCATGGGGCGCAAGTCGGGCGGGATTACTGGAATTGCGTCGCAAATCATCCATTCTGGGCGATTGCCCGACAAGCGGAAAGATTCGATTACCTCCAGCTTTTTAATGAAGCGAAGGCGTTTTTGCCCTGTCGCGTCTTTCAGAAGATTTTTAAGTTCTTCTGATTCGCCTTCAAGGTCAATTGCCAGAAGTAACTCTTTTACGGCCTCCGCACCCATTCCTACTCGGAAGGTTGGTACACGTTGCGCGCCTATTGTACGCCACTGTCCGTGTTCTTCTAGTGCGTCGCGATACTCTTTTTCGGTCATCAGCGTTTTTACTGGAATGCCCGTGTCGCCGCCATCTAGCACAACATATGCGGCGAAGTATAGAATTTTCTCCAATGCGCGAGGGGACATTCCCAATATCAAGCCCATGCGGCTGGGGATTCCACGGAAGTACCATATATGCGAAACGGGGGCGGCAAGCTCAATATGCCCCATGCGTTCGCGGCGAACTTTGCTTTTTGTTACTTCTACGCCGCAACGGTCGCACACCACGCCTTTGTATCGAATCCGCTTGTACTTTCCGCAGTGGCATTCCCAGTCCTTGTTTGGGCCAAAAATACGCTCGCAAAACAAGCCGTCGCGTTCGGGTTTTAGTGTACGATAGTTGATTGTTTCGGGCTTTTTAACTTCGCCTCTACTCCACTCGCGAATTTTTTCTGGTGATGCAAGCCCTATTTTTATTGAGGAGAATGACATTGCTTGTTCGGTTTTTTCCGCCTTGTTGAAGTCCATTACACCTACTCCTCGTCATTAAAGATTCCGAAGTCATCATCGGTCATTTCGTCTGTACCAATTTCAAAGTCCATTAATGTTCCCAGCCCCAAGTCAAAGGGAATGGTATCGTCGGCGGGGATTTCTGCTAGTAGAAGGTCTTCGGGATTTGGTTCTAAATCTTCTGGTGGAATCTCTATATCTTCCTCTTCTTCTGCGGCAAAATCGCCTTCTTCAGACATTGAAGATGCATCTTCTGTGATGTCTACTTCCAGCATTGGGTCGGCAGTGGGTTCTTCTTCGTGATGGGGCATGTCGTCTGGTGCGTCTTCGCCGCCGCGTTTTACTGCTATCGCGCCGCCACGACGGATATATCCATGGTCGGCATCTTTGTCGGATTCAAGCCCTTCGAGGTTTACATCAACATTTAGGTCTTCGCCTTCCTCCACAGATTCCTTGATTACTACCTCTGTGTCGTCAGCCATTAGAACTTTTACGTCAAGACAAAGTGCTTGCAGTTCTTTCAGAAGCACCTTGAAGGATTCTGGAACGCCTGGCTCTGGGATATTTTCGCCCTTAACAATAGCCTCATACGTTTTAACGCGACCTACAATATCGTCGGATTTTACGGTCAAAATTTCTTGCAAGGTGTAACTTGCGCCGTATGCTTCCAACGCCCATACTTCCATCTCTCCGAAACGCTGACCGCCGAACTGAGCCTTTCCGCCAAGTGGCTGTTGCGTTACCAAAGAGTAAGGGCCTGTTGAACGCGCATGGATTTTATCGTCAACAAGGTGGTGAAGCTTCAAGTAATGCATGAATCCAACGGTTATTGGGCTGTCGAACTCCTCGCCACTGCGCCCATCACGCACACGGATTTTTCCGTCGCGGCTTATGGGAACGCCCTTCCAAATATCGCGATTGGCTTTATTTTCGTCTAGCTTTTGATAAATGTCGGGGTCAAGAATGTCTTTCCATTTTGCGGTGAACTCTTCCCAGTCGGTGTTTACGTAGTCGTTGGCTAGGTCGAGGGTATCCATAATGTCGATTTCGTTCGCGCCGTCGAATACGGGGGTTGCCGCCTTCCAGCCTAGGCATTTTGCCGCTAGGCCAAGGTGAACCTCCAGCACTTGCCCAATGTTCATGCGCGAAGGCACGCCTAGCGGGTTTAGCACTATGTCTAGGGGAACGCCGTTTGGCAAGAATGGCATATCTTCTATTGGTAGAACTTTTGCTATAACACCCTTGTTTCCGTGTCTACCAGCCATTTTATCGCCTACGGAAATTTTACGTTTTTGTGCGATATACACGCGTACTAACTGATTTACCCCTGGTGGGAGTTCGTCGCGTTTTGTACCAGGCGCAAGGTCACTGCGATTATCGCGTGTAAAAACTTTTACATCTACAACTATGCCACTTTCACCGTGGGGAACACGCAGACTTGTGTCGCGAACTTCGCGGGCTTTTTCGCCGAAAATTGCGCGAAGAAGACGTTCTTCTGCGGTTAGTTCGGTTTCGCCTTTTGGTGTTACTTTTCCTACTAATATATCGTTCGGGCCTACTTCTGCGCCGATTCTTATTACTCCGTCTTCATCTAGGTCTTTCATTGCGTCCTCGCCCACGTTGGGAATGTCGCGGGTGATTTCTTCTGGGCCTAGCTTGGTGTCACGCGCTTCGGCTTCGTATTCCTCAATGTGTATTGATGTGTACACGTCGTCGCGAACTAAAGTTTCGCTTAGAAGAATCGCGTCCTCGTAGTTGTAACCTTCCCACGCCATGAAGCCAATTAACGGATTTTTGCCCAGCGCGAGTTCGCCGTTATCGGTGGAAGGGCCGTCTGCAATTACTTGCCCTGCAATTACTTTTTGACCTTTTGTTACGATAGGGCGTTGATTTATGCAAGTTCCTTGGTTGGAACGCATGAATTTTGTTAGCTTGTAAACTTCTTTCGCACCGTCATTTCCGCGAATGGCAATATGGCTTGATGCTACTTCTTCCACTGTGCCAGCGATTTCGGAAATAGCTACTACGCCCGAATCCAGCGCGACTTTGTATTCCATTCCTGTACCCACTACTGGTGCGTCTGTGGTCATTAGGGGAACGGCTTGGCGTTGCATGTTTGAACCCATCAATGCGCGGGAAACGTCGTCGTTTTCGAGGAATGGGATTAACGCGGTTGCAACCGAAACAATTTGTTTCGGCGAAACGTCCATCAACGCTATGCGATTGGGTTCAAATTCTTGAATTTCGTCGCGGAAACGCCCTGCCACACGGCGATTTATAAAGTGTCCGTCTTCGGTTAGGGGTTCGTTTGCTTGCGCTATGATATAGTTTTCTTCTTCGTCGGCGGTGACATAAATGAAGCTATTTGTAACGATTGGTTGCCCGCCTTCTTTTGACACGAAGCGGTACGGGGCTTCAATGAAGCCGTACTCGTTGATTCGTGCGTAGGTTGCTAAGGAGTTAATCAGCCCAATGTTAGGGCCTTCGGGCGTTTCGATAGGACACATGCGCCCATAGTGCGAACTGTGAACGTCGCGAACTTCAAAGCCAGCGCGGTCGCGGCTAAGACCTCCAGGCCCTAGCGCAGAAAGGCGGCGTTTATGCGAAAGCTCGTCAAGAGGGTTGGTTTGCCCCATGAACTGCGATAGCTGAGACGAACCAAAGAACTCCTTAATAGCGGCGGTAACAGGGCGAATATTTATCAAAGCCTGCGGCGTTACAATGTCCATATCTTGAATTGTCATACGCTCTTTTACTACGCGTTCCATTCTGGTTAAACCTATGCGGAATTGATTTTGCAATAGCTCACCAACCGCACGAATACGGCGGTTGCCAAGGTGGTCGATGTCGTCGGTGTTGCCCACGTCGAACTCTACACCTATTGCATAACTAATGGCCGCCATAATATCTTCAAAAGTTACTGTTTTTGGAAGCAATTTGCCCATATTTTGTTTTATTACGCGGGACAATTCTTCTTTGTCGGGGGCTTCTAGTAACACGCGCAGGGTTGGATAGTATACTTTTTCTTGAATGCCGAAATCTTTTGCGGATAGCCCAAACGGCTCTAGGTGTGGGTCAATGTCTACTGTCATGTTGGAAAGCACGCGAAGAACGCGGTCTTCTTCCACTAGAATATCTACATGGGGGCAACCTGCATTTTGAATTTGGTCGGCTAGTTCGGCGGTTAATTCTGTTCCCGATTCGGCTATTACTTCGCCTGTGTCGGGGGAAATTGCGTTTGCCGCTAGAACTCGTCCTTTTACGCGG
>Ga0123355_10005793_pt1 | contig 18165 bp, 8 predicted proteins | sample TergutEmb28metaG_3_FD_89872 | JGI IMG/M metagenome (GOLD analysis project Ga0123355, IMG submission 89872) | Embiratermes neotenicus P1 segment gut microbial communities from Petit-Saut dam, French Guiana - Emb289 P1 | ecosystem: Host-associated > Arthropoda: Insects > Digestive system > Gut ... | reverse complement strand
ACAATGTACGACTTTTTTTGTTAAAAAAAGTGGTTTCCCGGATTAATCGTTTTCCCGCATTCATCGTTTGTTTTCTCCAACCCCTTGAAAAACGATAAATCGAGGTTCTACTGTATATATTCACATACATGGTTGCAGCTATGCCATAAGATTCATAGCATCGAATGCCATATGACAGTTTTATTTTCCCATTATTAACATCCTCCACTACACATAAGAAATATTAAAATGGTATTGCTCTAGGTGCAATACAATTCACAAACTTAACTTTACCAGCAAGATCAATAATTTCCTCTTGTGTGGCTGCACTTAGAGCATGTTCATACTCATCTCCCAAGTCAATAGTAATCTGCTCTTCTGCTTCTACTTCCTTTACTGATGGTGGTGGGGGGATCCACTAGACAAAATCAAGAACATGTGTATTTTAATTTAGGTCTCAGTACAGTATTACTGTAAAGTTATGATACAATGCTCAAGCTTGCCCATTTTGTAACAAGGAATTCTAACATGAATATAACACAAAATGAAAGAGGAAGTGTTAAAAGTTTACCAGCTGTGTTAGTGAAGTGTGAAGTGCATCTTATTCATCAATCAGCAAACACTGCATTGCCTCTAATTTTTGATGGACCCAAAAAAGAGCACCATATTTACACATTCTGTCAGTAGCTCTCATTCTTTGCATAACTGGCCAAAGTTATCACACAGTCAGCACCTGTTGTTACATGCACACTAACAGATGAAGTGCAAGCAAGCAATATCCAATCCACTACCCCAGACCTTCACAAAATGGGAAGTGGGATCAATGAGATTGCCATTTCTCCCTATTCTTCGATTTGTAGCAACACAAAGTTCAATATGTCCACAGATTGTTACCTGATGTCTAAATTAACATCTTCCATGACAGTAGATTGGAAAAATCTTCCATGACAGTAGACTGGGAAAGAAAGTTCACACCTCAGGTGAACTGACTCATATCAAGCATAGACTACAATGTGTAAGAACGAAAAGCATTCAGGACAGGTAACTTAAGAGCAAATTTCAGTTAGCCACCCTCATGAACATTGTCCTGTAATTACTGTTTCTTCCCACATTCAGAACTTCATAAAAATAAAAATTACCACAAATACACTCTGGTGATCTACTTATCAATGCAAATTAAATCATTCCCCCCTGGTCTGACACAATATGCTATCAGAATTTCTAACAAGAAAATTTGCAGTATATTTGTAAACTAGTTCTGAACTTCAGATTATAAATAATAAAAGCTATTACTTTAAACAATTTGCTACTGCCAAAATTAAACATGTCAACAAATCACAAGAATAGCAGGACCCCTATTTACAATGATACACAGCCATAGACAACACAGCGTCTACATACACATCTTAATCAACCAGTGAGGCTGAAAATAATTAAAACTTATTTACCAATTAATGTGACAGTACATGACACTCACCTTCTTGCCTCTGACAGTGCCTGGAACATATGGCTTCAGTTCTGGCTTATCAGGTGTTTCCAGAGCCTGTTTGTTGATGTGCTCAATCAGCTTCTTTCGATTGAGAGGGCCTGTAGGATCCTTGTCACATGCATAGCTACACCTCTGTGATGGAGGCAGCAAGTCGTCCTGTGACACATCAAATGGAAGTATTACTAGTGTTGAATGAACACGAGAGCCATACAAATAGTGGGTACCAGGCCACCCTGGCAACTGCAGTTTGTACAGTGACACCCAGTACTTGTGGATCCTTGGTGGAACCTGCTTCATGTCACCCTTCTGGCACCTATAATTTTGTGGTGACTCAGATTTTTGGAAAGTCTATAAATGTCTGACGTACACTATATTTAGGTTTAGAGATTCTCCACCTCTGCAGTCAATTTTCAATGCTCCCCTTTACAGTCAGGGACTACAACAGCTCAGTCAGTAGACTGGATAAGGGACAGACAACCAGGGTTTGATGCCTGGATGGCACAAACTTCTCCTTGTCATCACTTCCAGACTATTTCTGGACTCATCCAGCCTCCTATTTATTGAAAACGAGGGGTTGGGAAAGTAACTTTCTGTCTAAGAATATAGCTGACCATGCACTTTTAATATACCAAGGAAAACAATGTGTGACACTTTAATTTCACTTCTCCATAAGCCACCATAATGTGATGCTGCTTAATATTTTCTGTTCATTCACTGCATTATTGTAGTTATCGCAAGCACATGGTACAACTGGCAAAGCACTGCAGTTTTGCAAGAAAAATTTCATTACATATCCATTAAAATCAAACCACTAGCACACAGTAACAGGATTTTTAAAAACTCCTCTTCCTGGAGGGTAAACCATTACAGTAAAGTTCAATTCTGCCCACTAGTCCACAGGATTGCCAGATTTAGAGCCCCTGAAAGGTTAATTACCATCAGGACAATATTATCACTTCTATTATCAACCAACAACTGCACTTACATAACTTTCACATAAAACATTTTAAAAACATTTAAAATCACTCCAACATGTTTCGATCTTGTCACATCATCATCAGGGAGCTTTGTTGTTCCTTGCTAATGTTATATTACAACATTCACAATTTAATTCGTTTTTGCAAACAAGGTGTTGTGGCAGCATGTCATGTTGTGTAGGAATGTGCTGTAGAGAGAGCAGTTTGCTAGGTGTGCGTCGTATGCTACGTAATGAGGGAGTAATGAATGAGTCCCTCATTATGTAGCATATGACGCACATCTAGCCAACTGCTCTCTCTACAACACATTCCTACACAACATGACATGCTGCCACAACACCTTGTTTGCAAAACCGAATTAAATTGTGAATACTGTAATGTAACTTTAGCAAGGAACAACAAAGCTCCCTGATGATGATCTGACAAGATCAAAACATGTCCCAGTGATTTTAAGTGTTTTTAAGGTGTGTTATGTGAAAGTTATGTAAGTGCAGTTGTTGATTGACAACAGAAGTGATTCTACAAAAATGCACGGTGCAACAATAAGATTTATAGGACAATATTACTTTACCCCTTTCACTTCAGTATGTTCATAACCTGGCCACTAAACCTGCAAAAACACATTCAGAAAGATACATTTCGTTCTCTTACTAATCATTAACTACAGAAACAACAAAATTAATATGGTTAATGAACCCAGCATTAGAAAAATTAAATATGGGAAAATCAGACAGTTTAAAGTAAAAAAAGAAAATGGAACTGGCATATCATGCCGGGTACTTAACTCACATCATTTTTATGCTGAATACAATGGCACAAGCATCTTTCTACTATAAACTGACTGACTGAAGATATGCATTAGAAATAAAAATGCCCAAAAAACATGTCTCAGTGGTAACACGTCCTTCACCCCGAACTCATAACAGCCGGAGAACTATCCAGCAGTAAGACTGTAAAAGACAAACTGTATATCCTTCAATGTGTTTCTTGGTAATGAAGTTGCTTTTACTAATGTTCTTGGAAGATTTCAAAGCAATTTTAATTCCTCATATTCTGCATACAATGAGGTAGAATTTCCCCACTGAGAAGTAAAAGAACAATTCTAATTCTTAAAACACTGAAATTCATGCAATTTATACAAATAATCATTCTTAAAAGCAAGCGGCTGAGAGTTTTGTAGCTTTTACTAATCTGTTCATTGCCTCTGAGTTACTAGCAACACATGAGATGAATGTTAGTTTGCTGATACCAAATGGCAAACTCATTTAGCCTATAATATTAAAATATTAATATTCCACAATTTGGAAGGTGCATGAGGAAGATAATCACTACTGGCACTACACTATCACTGTGGCTAGAACAGAAGTTATAGCCATGACTCACTTATAAAATGTAACAAATTACAAAAAATATGTCTGCTTTCTATCATTAATCTAAGTAAAACTGAGCCGATTGACTCCCGCATGGCACAGCAATAGCTAAGAGCTGGTTATGTGATCAACTGTCCATCTGGTACAACAACACAACAATGTGATACTGAGCACAGTTTTGTTGTAGGCCTTATTGTCATAATGGCACTGCTGCATTTATAAACAAAATTTTAACAAAAAAATATCAAACTCAGTTCATTTTAGCAATGTGATATGAACAAAAGTTTCATACACATGATTTTTACTCTTGTAACTGTCAGGTGCCATGTACTAACATCATTATGTCGTTTTGGTAATACTGCTGTTACTACCAGGGTAACAGTTACTACAATTATACAAAAAAAAGCACGTTAAAAACAAAAACAGGCCACCTGACGGTCTAGCCAGATTGTTTTGGGGAGGCAATGGAAACCAGTGTAGAGCACTTATTACAATTATTAACATTATTTAACTTACAAAACATGCAAAACAATTATGGTTGCAAATGACACTCAAAAACTGTACTCACATCTGGGTCCACTTCCTTGGCCAGAATGTTTATTTCCTCTGGAGACAGTTGAGACAATAAAGTATCAACATCCACATCATCATACGCACTGAGGTCCTTTCCATACAATTTCGTGTTTGTTGTCATTTTAGTTGTCGTCGTAGTTGACGAAGTCTGGAATATATAAAGAAATACTGCTTATTATTTTAACTGCGACCACTGGGCTATGTTCAGGTTATGCAGTGAACTGTTCATGCAGTAAAGCAACATTTATCAACAGGACGAAGATTCGTTCTACAGATAACCAAAATACATCACTCTTTCATGTACAATTCGCACCTACACTGCGAAAGTGTGAGAACCAAATACCACAGAACAATACTAATTTCTCTGGCAACCTCAAAACCTAAATTACAGCCTTGAACAGGGTCAATCAAGACTTAGCTTAGGCTTCGTACACTGCAACAAAACAACTTGTCTCTGCACGTACTTGCACTCCAGATCGTTAACTTAATAAATGCCCTTTTACACATATATTACTTTAGGAAAGGAAAGCCAACACCCATTGGCATAATTAGAGAGTCACAATTGATGAAGCACCATCGTCAAAATCCAGACACTGCAACGACACATCACCTCAAGGATACATAACGCACGTATGTATTGTCATCGTGGTGCCACTTTTAAGCCCATATAATCATCGCTCAAATTAAACGGCCCATACTTACGCTCCTGTACTTCAAAACAACAACGCCCACCGTTATATCACAACAGCCGATCTATACATTCGGCAGCACAAAAAGCCTCACCCCTCTCACCCATCCCACAACCACTGTGCGAGTATCACTAGATAACAACTTGATGTACGTAAGAATGACGCCATATTTGGTCTTCGTCTTTCAAACATTCACAAATTTCCTTTCTGTGTTGACAGCCGTACAATGGACACCATAGTTTACAGAATTATAGAGAATTACTTTTATGTAACCTTAACAGTATATCAGTAGTCCATGATACGTATTAAATCATGGATGAAATAATTGATATATAATAAGTGAAACCGAACTTTAGAACAGCATCATATCAGTCCAACAAACCTACATATTTTTAGAAAAAATTAAATTATAAATCCAACTATCTTTATTCCCTTTTTGTTTTATTTTTAGGCGACAGCATATGTTCTTTCACGAAGGAACGCAGTGTGACCAGTCGTGTCCGTTCAATCGTACGGACTTTCTCCCGAACATCTTACGGGATTTGGAATGAAGTACAGTAGGGGGGATTGTTTTTACTGTTTTGGGGCAAATCCTTATCGTTCAAATTGGCCCACCTAACACTTCTCACAGGCAGTTTACACAGGTGCGTAAATTATTTTTTTCATAGTTAATGGTATTACATGGAGGGTTTAAACTAGAACACAAGACACCATAACAACACAGAATTTTCCTAGAGCATTTGCTTGATAGTCATTCAGGCACGAGATTTCCGATATTTTGAGGACCTGCTCTATGTAACCGTAAGCCAATTAAATCCGTTTTAATATTATTCTAAAATCTGTGCAGAGGTCTGCAGAGTGCCCACTTATAATTTCGCCACACATACTGTATGTACCAACGATATCGTAATAATATATTATATTGCTTCTTATATATTTCGACGCAGTTCGTCATTTCATTCTAAATATGTCATCCGTACAACAATAACAAAATTGAATCAGAAAGTATATGTTCCGAACCTGAAAGCATGGTGAGGGTAATGACAAATAACAGAATAAATTTTAATAACAGTGTAAAGTAGTGTGTATAAACAATAATCATGAGATTCAGTACACCCCTCCCTCGCCAATCGCGGTTTCGCGCATACGCAGACTTCTGTGTGTTGCCGTGTGTCTTAAACCGACGCAAATGTACACGCATTTTACAATCGCCTCCTCCATCTCTTAACTCAGTGTTTTAATGGCTTGCCTTTCTGTACTCAATACGTCATTTACGATTTGTGGCTCTGTAACACTCAGCCTGCTGCGCAACGCATTCTCCCTGCAGGTAGTTTGCTGCGCAAAATGCGTTTGCGCTTCACCCTGTCGCGGTAAGTTCCGCGTATTTCTATTATACGGTCGCTTGTGTTTAATTATTAGCGCAAATGTCGTTGGTAGTGTATGTGTTAATGACTGGCCCCTAAGCGTGCGACGAGTTAGGAAAGTAAATAAGTAGCTAAACGTACGAGAAACGTATTGAGTCTTAAACAGGCTTGCACTTCGTGAATTGTTTGCTTGCGTGAGTAGGTTGGTTGGTGTCGCATGATCTTACGATTAGAACATTACATAATAGTGAAGATTCGCTGATAGCCAATGTCTGTGACTGGTTCGTTTTCTAGTGCCAACTTACCCGCATTCCTCGTGATCAAAATACTAAACGTATGCCAAAAACACTAAATTTGTGGATAGGAAATAAAATCAGAGAGAACGCTGCCCTAAGTACGCTAATTATTAGAGAAAAGGCCAAGAACCTGTATAAATATTTTGTGTCAGATTCGAGTGAAGTAAATAATTCCAAAGCCTTTCAAGGCTGCTATGAAATATTCAAAAAGTTCCAGGCTTCATGATTTGAAGTGGAAAGTTGAAAAGTGGAATATCTTGCGCTGATTATGAAGCAGCAGCATCGTTCCTTGGTCTCCTCCCGAAACTCACTGAGGTGAAGAGTTAATGGCCAGAGCTGACGACAGAGGGCTCCTCTGGAAACATCAGATCGCACGTTGTACATAAAGCTGACAAGGCCGCTCCTGGATTTAAAGCAGCCAAAGATCGTTATCGCCTTTATATTTTGCTAAAATGCTGCTTGTGACTGTATGCTGAAACCTATGCCCAACTGCACGTAAATGGGCCCTCGTGTTCTAAAATGCAAAAATTAAAATCGCCTTCCAGTCTTTCGGTGTGCAAACAACAAGGCTTCGGTTGACCGCAAAATATTTATGAACTGGTTCTACAATTGTTTCGTACGTGAAGTTGAGAAGTATATTCCACGTAATAATTCGGCATTTAAGGTCTTTCCTGTGTTGTGTAATGCTTTTGGTCATCCTGCAACAGTTCAGCATGCTCATCCAAACATCGAAGTCATCTTACTGCCACCGAACACAACCTCCCTCATTCAACTACTCGACTAAGGTATCATAGCTACCTCTAATAGCTAAAACACACGGCTCACCTTCTCATACCTATTGGATATGATGGAAAATAATGATTCCCCCACTGTGAGGGAGTGTTGTAGCTGCCGAACATGTCTTCCCAGGCTTTGCCATTTTTGGAAACGAATCTCCAACAGCAGGGATACCGGAGGGATTGTGGTGAGATGCTTTTGAGCTGCAGCTCCTTATTTTCGCACAGCTACTTTTCTCGTAGCTGTTTTGGTGCTGTGTCTCGCGGTTTTAGCATTTTCGTAAGGTGAGAGTTAAAACACAACGTAAAGCCAGTTTGTGCCTTGTAGGCTTCTATTTTCATGCTAATGTGGAAGATTTTGTAAGGATATACTAGATGCTGGTGAGTTCTAGCAGCATATGAACGTCACTTCAGAGGCAGGAATATAGAGTGACCGGCCCCCCGGATGGATTGCGTTTGGTCTCAATTGTTCGATGCTAACGAGAATATAGCCCTGAAGAGCGATAGATGTCGTGAACGGATAAGTTAACTGGAATAATTTGGATAAATCTCTTAATATGCGGTGTGAAGATAGCAGGTAAAATGGTGGATGTTATGACCAGAAATGTAGGATAGGGCAGTCATGTAAGCGGTCTTAGTGTAAGAAGCTACATAAACGCTGGATTTCGTAGTCCGGAGTGAAAATTCGTTGCACAGTAGGGCTTTTCTTCGCTTTTGGGAGCGACCAATATTGACGGTGAATGTTAAGGTAATTAAAAGTGTGTCTTGTGATTTATTCTGGGCGCCTGAGAGTATTGCACTGTTTGTTTAGGATGCTGGTTCCGGCTAACATTTGTCATAGCTCTCGTTATTCTCCATTTCCAGTAGAGCGATATTTAATATTCGCGATCGGCGGTGGTGGTTGGCGATGTCATTGAGATACTTTGAGATACTCTTCTTAATTGTCACCGTTCCCAGGAACAGTGCTCTTTGTCTGGCGGCTCCTTTATGTACGGGCTGAGTCAACGTACGGATAGTGTGCTGGGCTTTCACCTTTGGTGACCTGAGATTTAGGAGTCTGTTTTATATTGGGCTTCAACGACCTCAGCATCCTTAGCTGAATGTTAGTGTAACGTTCAAACAGCCTCCTCTTTGTCCTGACGGAAATGGTGGGATTTTCCAATGCCTCTATTTTTTTTTTTACCCATTCTTCCACGTCACCATTCAGCTTCGAAGAGGTATTACAGAGTTTCAACACTATGATGAGAGCTTTGCGCACCAGGTTTTTATCACCGGCTTAGTCTGGTGTCGCGGCGACGAAGAGTTCACATCACTTATCAAGGGGTTTGAGCACTTGCCACCACCGGTGTTCGGCTGCGATGTGGTGCTCTCCGTTAATGCTGAAGATACTGTCGTACCAAAATCGACAAAGCATTTTTGCCCAGTCGAACTGAATCTGAACCAATTCGTACCAACTCGATCAATTTTGAAAAACTGCATCTTCGAAAATTAAAATTAATCTACGTTACTGTAGAAGAATTTAGTTCCTTCAGCGCGCAGAGCACAACGTGTTTCCACTAGAATGTATTAATGCTGTGAACGGAAGCAATCAGTATGCCGTAAGAACAGCGTGGAATATAACTTATAAAAATAATGTTTGGGCAAAATACAGAGATTTCAACGCTGTTAGACATGGTGGCGGATACCTCGCATGGTCGTAGTTTCCACTGAAATTTAAAGGGTTGATAGAGACCTTTGACCGAACATTTGTGTATTGTTATCAGCTGTTCTTTGCAGTATTCATCGAGTAAGGCCAAGGCCACCTGGCGGCAGAGATTAAAGGGTCATCTGCCGTCTGAACAGCGGGCGCTCAAGAAAAAAGTCGCAAGGCTAAGAATAGAGAACATTGGCGTAAGGGGCAAAGGGAGGAAGGAGGCTGCGGGCGTACATCGAAGGAGTGGCAGCCGGCCAACACCCTATACTTGGTGATCTCTGCACCAGATTATTTATAGTGATAGAGAGAAAGAGACAGCCCGGTGGACGGCGGCCACTGGCCTTCCGCGTGCCTCCCAACATGGTGCGCGTATGACATGACCCCTTGGTCAGAACAGTGTCTGGCCTGCAAGTTCTTTATAAACAATTACAACTAATGTAATGCGAAGTCTGACCTCAAGATGTTCGGTTTCTCGCCAACAAGAAGCCTGTTTATGATTTCTGGGTAGAAGTATGAAGTTTTACTGCCAAATAAACGACCACTTTGAGGTCCGCCTTCAGCAGATGCCAGATCAGCAAATTTCTGTATGATCTGACGCATCCGAAGTGTGTTGGACTCCTCTGCATGATGGGGGATATTTTACCTGACAACGGCAGAGAGTCGCTTCTCGTTGGCTCGCTTAAATTATAAAGCTTCGACATGCAGTAAACAACGTGTTAGTTGGATGTGACACGTGTCTAAAATATTTCAAAAACTCTCTTTAAATACGGCGAATAAAAATTGATATTAACCGCAGCACATTGCACTAAAATGCGTCGACACCACCGAACGACAAATTGGAATAACGGCGAGCGCTGCGCTGCCTGTCGGCGCGCGAAATGGTCTGGGTGAAGCGTATTGCTAGTTTCCACATAAAATAATGTTCTTGTACCTCATCACCGCATACCATCCGACCCAGTTCCGACAATATAGGGAGAAAAGTTCTCGCACTGCTGTCATCAACCACTTAAATTATAATAAAAGGTCTGTCTTAAATTTATTTTGCAGAATACGCAGATTTCGCAGTAAAAACTATTTAATTAATATTATTAGGTGTAAGATATAATTACTAAGCATGAGTGCAACTCTACCTCCATTCACCATACGCCTTCGTGGCGTGCACGGAGACAACATTACCTTCCTATAATGTCATTGAAAGGATGGGTGAGATAGGTGAGGCATGTAGCACGTGTGACACTGTAGAAAACTGTCTAGGCTTTAAGATGGAAAACCGGAAAGAAGGAGATCGGTTTGGGAGACCTTGCAGAATATGCGAGGGATCGATTTGGCTTAGAATAGGGATCAGTAGTAGACTCTTGTAAACACATTCATGTAACTTCAGATAACGTATGCAGACGTTGGAAATGTTTTTGAATCTCTTTAGGAGCTATTAGACCGTCAAGAATGACTCCCTTTTTTATGTTTTGTTGACCTTGCATCCCTGTACAATCTGTCTGGTATGCTGCAGCAGACCAGACAGCCACCCATACAGAGTGAAAAATACCAGTGTCGCATAGATACAGTAAGTTGCCCTGATGATGGGCACATAGTTGCCCGAAACATGTAGAGAATTTGAAATAAATATACGAAGAAGTAGTGTGCACCTAGTTGATTTCATTTGTAAAAGAATGACTCCGTTTCATGCAGTTAGTGAAATGCTGTACGAGTAATACAGTAAGAGAATGTATGGATATATGAATATTGACATTAAAAAATCAAGCGACATGAAACAGAAGATGAAGAAGCCGCAAAATGAACAATACACGCATGCACAGTCAAGTTTTGGCTCCATGAAAGCCCGACCGCCCGGGCGAGGGTATTCACCCTCACGCACAGAACGAATACCTAATCCCTTCAGCACATAACGATCTTCAGCTAATTGAAACCTTCATTATTACACGGAAACCGAATTTTCATCAACGTATCTACAAAAGGCAGCGCCACATTGAGCCGTATTATGATTTATTCCCATCAAATTCCCATCTTCTTGTTGAAGATTGTCTCGTAATTTTAATATGACCAACCGCACATTTTTGCATAGGTTTCCCAATTTATCTCTTCCCTTGAAAATCTTCGACTAAAATTCTGTTATATACGTTGACCATGCATGAAACGGATTCTCCCCGCCTCATTCTTCCTTATCTGAGCACCACAATTACATAAGGTGAGTACTGTGCGTTAAGAAATTTGTCATTATGTAACTAACTCTAATCATTTGATATTTTACTCAGGCCGCAATAGACCTATTAACCAAGACTCCGATCTCAGCCGATATTTTCTCGCCACAGAAACAATGTTTCACACCTATACAAAAGAACAGCCAATTAAAATTTCATATATTCTATCTTAATGTGTCATATAGGATAGTAAGATAAATATTCTCAGCTCAGTGGTAACGTGACTTTCCCTCCTTAAATCCCTTCTTAATTTAATCACGAATACCATGTCAATGTGTGGGCCGGGTAGCTCAGTCGTTATAACGACTGACTACGGGCTGGACGGTCCGGGACCGAATCCCGGTGGGGACGAGATTTTCCGCCCTTCCAGACCGTCCCTGTGGCCCACCCAGCCTCCCGTAAAATGGTTACCGGGTCTTTCCCGGGGATAAAGTGTGGCCGGGTCGTGCTGCTGACCACTCACCCCCATCTAGTGCCGCGGTCATGGAAGAGTAGAGCTATACCTCTACCCACCCTATGGGCCACACCGGGCCTGTAACAGGATCACTTTAACTTTTTACCATGTCAATGCATTACCGTCGTTCCCACGTACTTGAAACACAAATATACCATTCCATTGGCAATATTACTTGCTGTATGCCTTTACGCACGGTAGTCTGTTTAACAGAACACTGTTCTATTAATGTGTGTATTTGAGTTGGCTTTCGGTTTGATTTAGACAGATGTCACTGGCGACCTAAACCTCATTCCGGCAACCAACAATGAAGAAAAGCAATCTTCACTTTCAAAACACATGACAGACTGCAGGTGCACAGTCAGATATGTTGTGAGCTAGCGAACTCAGACTCAGAAAAGTCGGTCACTCTTCCCACCAAGTCCGACCGAAACACAAAGCAGAAGTTAGCTTCACAGAAACACATGACCCGCAGAGCATAAGTTAATTTCACGGAAGCGCGTGACCCATAAAGCACAAACGTTGGTAACTGATCCTCCGATTAATAAAACACTGTAAATTATTGTATCTTTATTTGTTCATCAGATTCACTACATGTTTCGGACTGCAGCTGGGGCCATCATCGGATAGTGCTGCCCGATGATGACCTCAACTACCGGCCGAAACATATCGTAATGAATCTGATGAATAAATAAAAGTATAATCATTTGTAGCATTGTATCAATCGGATAATCAATGACCAACGTAGATTGAAAAAAATACAACAGGATAATCATCTTTATCGTTGCACCGTGCATTTCGTAGAATCATTTAATTAGCAGACCAACTAATGCACATACATAAAACTTTTTTACATTAAAACATTTAAAATCGCTCCAACATGTTTCGATCCTAAGATCATCATCAGGGAACTACTCTGTGCCTTGCTAAAGTCACATTTTTAAAAACACTCTCTGATTAATTTCCTTATATTAACTCGGTGCTGCATGTCGTATTGTGTAAGTCGTACGCCGCTGAGAATGCGCCTGACTATGTGTGTCGTGTGTTATGCAGCATGCAGCATAACACACGACGCACATAGTCAGGCGCATTCTCAGCGGCGTACGACTTACACAATACGACATGCTGCCACAGCACCGAGTTAATATAAGGAAATTAATCAGTGAGTGTTTTTAAAAATGTGACTTTAGCAAGGAACAATGTAGCTCCCTGATGATGATCTTAGGATCGAAACATGTTGGAGCGATTTTAAATGTTTTAATGTAAAAAAGTTTTATGTCTGTGCGTTAGTTGGTCTGCTAATTAAATGAAAACAGGATAATGTTACCCAAACCATAAATCATGAATTAATTTCACTGAAGCGTTGTATATAAATCATACTGTATTGTAATATTCAAGCACATTTTAATAACAACTGGCTACTTGGTACGCTGTTGGGCAGCCTCCTCCAACAGAAGAAATAGTTACAGAAATTTCGAAAGACTTCAATATTCGATGGAATTTTCCAAATAATATTTAAAGGATAGATGCAAAGCACATCAGAATCCACTGTCCGCCGAACTCCGCCAGCCAATATTTTAACAAAAAATAGTGCCATTCCATTGTTCTGCAGTCTGTTGTGGAAGCAAATCATAAATTTGTAACTGTGGACGTTGGAGCCTTAGGTAAATAAAACGATGGCGTTTTCCGCTCGGCTCTGTATCAGAGCTTGGAAACACCAAGTTTGCAATTGCCTGAAGATACAGTTTTGCCACTTCGTGAAATTACATTGCATCACATTGTGACGAAGCGTATCCCATAACAACCTACATAATGAAACCGTACAGTACAAGAACATTAGACAGAAATAAAGCTATATTTAATTGCAGACTGTCGCGTGCACGACGTGTTGTAGAAGATGCTTTTGGAATTTGCGCTTCAAAGTGGAGGATTCTGGACAAAGCCATTGAAACAAAAGTAGACACAGGCGTGGAAACTGTAAAGTGCATAGCTTTACTACACAATATTATCATAGACGCTGAGGGTTTGCGTTACATTTCATCAAACGATTGTGACAGCCTGGATGCAAATGGCAGTACTCAGTTCAAAAAATGCATAAATCATAACTCTGTTACCGCTTCTGCCAAGGAAACGCGAGACCCGTTTTGTAAATTTTCCCACAGTCCAGCTGGTTCTGTACAGTGGCAAGAGGAAGCTATTGGAGACGTGCAGTAATTCAAAGTCATCATTACACTATGTAATCACATGAACTCGGTTGAGCATATCTGCACATACATTTGTGTATTAACCACATACAAATGCCATGTCTGGGATAAGTTCCTCCATTCCGTGTCAATACTGTCCGTGTTGTGGTAGCCTTTAATTCGATGACCCCACAGTACCGGACCCTTAATAACCTTGGAAATTAGAGCCTCTGTCATCGAAGACGTGAAATCTAGACGTGCAATAACTACTGCTTTTCAAGTCTTTGTCCATGCCAGTTCAACTCTGCTCGTAAACTGCGTCGGCCATTTGCAAAATCTCGGTTATTGCAGTCTGTATTCCCGATAATCTCAACATGACTCATTACCGCTGCCGCCCACACGAGCGGCTACAAACAAGCTTGGTCGCTGCTACCTACAAGAGCGTCCGTTTTGCACGCTCGCTCGCTACACGCTTCCATGCGGGACAGCCCCATTTACTTATGCGTGTTTGTCCGCTAAAGTGAGTGGGCGGTAAACGCGCGTGCACGCTGGTCGCTGACACGCAGGACATAGACTGAACACAGAGGCTATGACAGTACACGAAAGAGAAAATTAAATAACGAGAACTTCATAATGTGTATTGTGAGCCCAATACGATCCAAGTTATTAGCTCAAGGATATACACAATAGGCATGTAGCACGCATGGGATAGACGAGGAATACGTGTAATAGTTTAGCAGGGAAGGTGACGGGAAGAGAAACATAAAACAGTTGGGCGTAAACGGGGTAATATTACCCAGATTTATGTTGCGTAAACAAGAATTGAGGTTGCGCACTGGATTCATATGTTTTAAAAGAGAATCTAGAGATAAACTTCTGTGAACTCGATACTGGACATGTGGCCTCCGCAAGAGGTGGGGAATTACTGAACTAGTTGAGCGAATGTTCTATTCAAAGGAATGGGTGTCCCACATGGAGTCAATAGTAAACATAACACACTCCCGATACCCTTCCAGAACTCTCCTAGATATCGCATTTCTCACGGGCTCGGGAAAATCCTATCCCTCTCTTCCCGCAATCCTGTCACTGGTCATATTATCTCGAATCTACCTATACAACAGACAGGAATTTTTTCCTCCTATAATATCAGCATTCACCCAAGCCAATTCAATCACGCTGAAGATGCAGACAGTATATTCTTTCGAAACGTCGGAACATTTAACCCCTACACAGTGCAGATAGACCAAAAACCAACGCGAAACCCTGAACACTTGTTATATAGGTCTATACAGTTCGGAGTAAGGCTTGACTTTAGACTAGCAATTAAATACTATGTTCAGCTTCATCTTCTGACACACAAGTGACAGGAAATCTCGCACTATGAATTCTAGATAAATGAAATAATGTAATGTATTTCACCCGACTGTGTTTATATATACACACCAATAATTAACGGTCTAAAACAGCATTTATTTACTTAAAATCCACATTCAGCTACATATTTCGGATATGTTAAGGTAATGACAGCTTATTTTGAGAACTTCCTTCAGGAATTGTGGAACGATAACAATAACATGTCATCTAAGCAACCCGACGCGCACAGGTCACTTCCGCGTCTGTCTTCATATTATGCCCTAATTACTACCTCAAACTGAAGCTAGAATCCTCGCCCATAATAAGGTAATGTTCGTGACATTGTAACCGTTGGAGTAGGTTCAACTCTCTTGTCGTAAGGTTATGCATTGGTCCTCGCGTAGCTTTACGAGTCCTCCAGGGTGTCACTACGAGTATAGCTGGGCGGAATTAGTCAGTTTGAAGGCTAATTTGACTTTCTAACAGCAGGGTCGTAAATAATGCGCAGGGGGTTTCTGGAGCGACGGAAACGTGTCCAACTGACATTTTGCAAGGGCCCTTTTGTAGTTTTACGACAGGATGGAAGATGAGGCATTTGACATTTTTCTGTTTAATACGGCCCAACCAAAACTGACTGCTAGAGGTCTTATTTATATCATCTTTTCGAGTGTGGGAGTAGGAAAACCACAAGAGAAAATTAAATTAGTGAGGGACAAGAATTCAACGTTAGTGGTAGCACCCAAGGGAGGTAAATGTGTGCTGGTCTTGTAACTAAAAACAACGGCCGTGGTTACTTCAGATTGCTGGCTGCTAAAAATTGGTGTTAAATTTGAAATAAGTGGTAAATAAAATAAACGATCTATTATCAGGAGCTAGTGCTGACACTGAAGTCCGTCTGACACAACCTTTACGTAAGTATTCCCTGAGATAGGACATGCAAACCGGCGCGAGCTAGTTAGGTCTTTGTACGGGAAGGAAAGGACGGTAGCAACATTAACCCTCGGACATGTACTGCTGTGACAGCTGGTTTCTATGCCCAGCTGAGCAGAAATCCCGTCGTGTTTCCGCTAATTAATTTACAGCAAACGCAACTTAGACTGTATATGGAAATAACAACGGGTGTTCATGCACACCGCACTTTACACTGACGATGTGTTCCATGCGAGATTTCAGGCTTCTGTCGCAGTGGGTGTAAATGAGAGCTTCCCTCTTCTGGGCTGTTACGCAGAGTAGATTGGTAGTTACCGAAGTTTCGGGACAACCTATCGGACCCATCTTCAAGGGTCAAAAGAGCGACGATCGTAAGGTTTTCCATACTTCTCTTTGTGTCTCAATACGCATGTGGCTTGTAGTTCAACCAGTTAACTTCAATACTTCAATCTTTGTGCCAAGGTTTAAGAAGGGAAATCAAGAGGTGAATGCACTACAAATACCGAATCAACCTCACAACTCAGTCCATGTAAAATCCATATGCGTTCTAACATATGATATATTTGTTAACTACATTTGGGTTGACACCCGATGGCAGCAGTACAGTACACATTTACACACAAACAATACCCAAAACAACACAATGAGCCAGAATACCCAGAACGGAACATACATACCAATAAGAATACGTAATTTACAAAATTAAACAGAACCATACAAAGCATACAACAATATACACAATTACACAAAATAGAACCAAAAGAAAATGAAGGAACGTGATAAACGAAACAGCCATATAAGCAGCAAACTTCATATGATCTCTTTATATCTTTTAATAATGACACACCCTGTTGCTGATAAGACACCCTGTTACATGTCACACGGCACTACGTATAATGTGTAGTTCATACACCTTCTTCAAGGAGACCAAGAGTCATTAAGAGACGGTAAGATGAAACGTGATGAGTCTACAAGCAGAACGAGACGAATCTTGCTGAGCGATTGGCAGAACACGGAAGCTCGTTTCAACAGTTGTAACGTGTCAAAGGCACATAGAGCTGAATCGTGGAGACTTTCCGAGCACTGAACTGGCAGAACACAGTAGTTCCTTTCATTACGGTTAGTGCATAAAAGGCACACACAGAGTAACAAGTAGGCTGGTAATAAGTAACTTAACCTTCCAAGTTGCAGATGCGTCAATGAATAACGTGGCAAACAGTTAACTTACGTGTATGCCTCAGGTTCGTTTCTTGCTTTCCTTTGTAATACAAAACACGTTAGGAATGCAAAGCGAGATTTACACGAGGAAGTCCGGGTAGAATTCCCAAAACCCACTTTTCTACTGCAGATTTCAACCCTTTACGTTTTGTTTTGAAGGCCTTTTTCAAAGAAATGTGAATTTATAATAAAAAGTAAGAAGTCCCTTTACGTACGAACAGAGGTGTGAGACTCGTGAGAAACGATCATCCGTACGAACCGCAGTCGAGCCAGTTCATTCTCATTGCCTGTCGTTAGACGATTACTATTATTATTAGTGAATATCAGGGATTGAATAATAATAATAATAATACGTATTATTATTATTGTTATTATACGATATGCATGTCTCTTGTCACAGGCCTTTTCTTCCTGGTACTTCTATTGAACCAGCGATGATCCCCACTGCTCAGGCTTCAAGCTTCACACTGCAGTATTTTCCGTATTATGTGTGATGATGACTTTTGTAGTGAATCTATCGAATGTTTTCCTGGTACAGGTTCCAAATTTTTCTTTAAGCTTCTTGTTACTATTCCAGTGGCTCCAATTATTACTGGTACAATCTT